>Ga0307992_1002576_pt1 | contig 10260 bp, 9 predicted proteins | sample EllFjometagen133_FD_203162 | JGI IMG/M metagenome (GOLD analysis project Ga0307992, IMG submission 203162) | Marine microbial communities from Ellis Fjord, Antarctic Ocean - #133 | ecosystem: Environmental > Aquatic > Marine > Unclassified | place: Southern Ocean | collected 2014-10-08
TGCAATAAATACAGTGAATAAAATGAAGTATTTAAATTTCGTCCCACTCATTTTGAATAAAAATTACATCGAATAATCCAATTATTCAATCTGGATATTTTGAGTGTGACGGGCATCACAAGTTTGGGGTGCGGGGTTCGGGGTATGGGGTGTAAAGGTGTAAGGATGTAACATTTATCCATTATCCATCAATTAGACGCGATAAATCGCGTCTCTACACCTAATACAATAATATCTTTCTCCCAAAATATTAATTGTCCTTTGTCAATTATCAATTGGCTTCAACTTCTTTTGACTTTTGCCTTTATACTTTTGCCTTCCCCCTACGCTCCTATTCGAAGCTTCGGAGGACAAGTTTGATTTTGAGTAAATATTACTTGGTTCTTGATCCTTGTTTCTTGACTCTTGTATTCTGGTGCCACATCATGATTCCAAACTGCTTCAATTTCTCTTTGGCGGTTTTTGGAACGAATATTTTCTCCCCGGTGAGGGGATGAATACCGGTATGGTACATGGCCGTTGCAATGGTCATGGGCGTGGGATAGAAATCTGCGGCCTGCTGAAGTTTATGTCCGCTTTGTTTGAGTTGCCTTTGTAATTCCAGCATATCTTCATCCGTACATCCGGGATGACCCGAAATAAAATAAGGCACAACATACTGTTCTTTTCCCGCCTTGCGCGTGAACTGTCTGAATTTTTCGATGAATTTAAGATAGACCTTTCCAGGAGGTTTGTTCATCGCTCGGGTCACGTTATCGACCAAATGTTCAGGCGCGATCTTAAGGTGTCCGCCCGTAAAATTCGTGACCATTTTTTCCATAGCTTTTTCGTCAGCCAATGCCAGATCATGTCGTAAACCGGAAGCAATGTACACATGCTTGATCCCCGGTATTGCTGCAGCTTCTTTTAAAAGCTGAGTATATTTTTCTTGATCATTCACCATGAGATGTTCACAGATCCCGGGGTAAAGGCAATTCATTTCCTTGCATCCGCCAATGGCACAGTGAATGCCGTACATGTTGGCGGTCGGACCGCCTATATCAGTAATGGTTCCTTTGAAATCCGGATCCTTTGCCATGATTTTTACTTCATCAAGTACAGACTTTTTACTGCGGCTTTGGACCCGTGGTCCCTGATGAAAGGTAATGGCACAGAATGAACAATTTCCAAAACAACCGCGATGGGCGGTAATGGAATCTTTGATCTGATCGAATGCCGGGATCTTCTCTTTATATTTGGGATGAGGTTTTCGTGTATAGGGTAGCGCATAAATAGCATCGAGCTCTTTTGTGCTCAAAGGTTTAGCCGGCGCATTGATCTTTAAAATCTGATCACCGTGCCCTTGATAAAGATCTTTACCATAAGGGAAGTGACGATTTTCGTATTGAAGACGAGTCATTGTATTGAAAGCTTTTTTATCATTTTCAACGATTTCAAATGACGGTAATTCAATACTTTTTTCTTTAATTTCACTGACCCGGCAAACCGTTCCCGGAACATCTTTTATATCACGGATTGCTTCATTTTGATCCAAGCATTTGACGACACTTCTTATTGGTTTTTCACCCATGCCATAGATCAACAGATCGGCTTTGGAATCGATCAATATCGAGCGCCTGACTTTATTGGTCCAATAGTCGTAATGCGCCATGCGCCGCAGGCTTGCCTCAACGCCACCCAATATAACGGGTATTCCTTTATATGCAGCTCTGACCAAATTTGTATAGACGACCGAGGCGCGGTTGGGCCGCCTGCCGGCTTTGCCGCCCGGTGTATAATTATCTTCAGAACGTTTTTTGTGATTAACGGTATAGTGCGAAACCATGGAATCGATATTACCTGCCGTAACGGCAAAGCAAAGGCGCGGAGCGCCTAGGCGCATGGCGCTGGTACTGTCCTTCCAATCGGGTTGGTCCAAGATCCCTACCTTGTAACCTTCTGCTTCAAGCACACGTGCAATAATTGCCGAACCAAAAGAAGGGTGATCGACAAATGCGTCACCTGATACGATAATGACATCGCATTGCTGCCAACCTAATTTATTCATCTCGGTTTGATTTGTGGGGAACATCATAAGGTAATGTACTTTTTTTAATTAGAGGATGCAAGGGAGATGGGGAGTAAGGGGGATTGGGAGCATAAGAGAGTGGGATAATTTTATAGAAAAGCTGTGATGTCGGTCACGCATATACCTTATTGATATTTTTCTATTGAAAATTCTGCTTATATTTAATCAATTATTGGAGAATGCATGCCGGCAATAAATGATTTCAGGGAATTGCGCGTCTATCAAAAAGCATTTGAAATGTCATCGAATATTTTTGAGCTTTCTAAACTTTTCCCAAAAGAAAAAATGTATTCTTTGACAGACCAAATCAGACGTTCTTCGAGATCTGTTGGCAGTAACATAGCAGAAGCATTCAGAAGAAGAATATATCCAAAATCCTTAGTCTCAAAATTAAATGAAAGTGAAGCTGAAGCAGCAGAAACTCAACATTGGCTGGATACGGCATACAAATACATTGAAGAAAATACTTATAATCAATATCGGAAATTATATGATGAAATCATTGGCATGATCGTTAACATGCGGCGAACATCATCTCAATGGAATCCCAAATAATTTGGGTTACGATAAACTTCTTTTCTCCCAATTCCCCTTACTCCCCATCTCCCCTGCTTTAATAATTCCCGTAAAAAGAAAAAGGCGAACATCGTTCGCCCCTATTCTTATAATATTTTTTATTCTTAATTCTTAATCTTAAACCCCGTTCCGTCTTTCCGATCCAGCAACTCCACGCCCATGGCATCCAATTCATCGCGGATCTTATCTGCCAGTGCCCAATCTTTATTTGCACGGGCTTCGTTGCGTTCGGTGATCTTTTGGATAATAAAGGTTTCATTGACCTTGGCTTCTTTTTCTTTTCGGAAAAAGATCACGCCAAGAACGGAATCAAGTTTGTGAAGAGCTTCAAGAATGACAGTGGCGTCTTTGTCACTAAAAGGCATGTCCCGATTAATGCGATTTAAATTTCGAATTCCATCAAAAACAGACCCAAGTGCCGGTGAAATATTCAAGTCGTCATCCATGCTTTTTTCAAATTTTACTAGCATGATATCCAGAGCATTAACAATCTTGTCGTTCAGGGGACCTTCTTTGACTTGTTCAAGTTCAAAGAGCAAGTCATCAAATCGTTTCAATGTCGTTTCCGATACTTCTAACATCTCAAGCGAAAAATTCAATTTCTGACGGTAATGAGTCGTTAACAATGTATAGCGAATAGCTGCGGGTGAATAACCTTTTTCGACCAGTCCGTTGATGTACATAATATTTCCAAGCGACTTACTCATCTTGGTGTTGCCCCAAAGCAGATGTTCACAGTGTAACCAGTATTTGACAAAAGGTTTACCTGTACTGCCTTCACTTTGTGCGATCTCATTTTCATGATGTGGGAAAATATTATCAACACCACCGGTATGGATATCAAAGGTCTGACCTAAGTATTTCATGGACATGGCCGAGCATTCGATGTGCCAGCCGGGACGTCCTTTACCGAGCTTTGTGTCCCACGCAACCGCACCATCCTCGTCCTTATATGCTTTCCAGAGCGCAAAGTCATTGGCAGATTCTTTATCGTATTCATCATCATCCACGCGAGAACCGCTTTTCATATTATCCATATCCAAGCGCTGCAATTTCCCATAATTCGGAAAAGCAGAGATCTTGAAAAAGATATTTCCATCCTCGGCTTTGTATGCCAATCCCTTATCCAATAATGACTGGACCAAATCCACCATCTCGGGAATATGTTTTGTGGCTGCTGGATAGTGTTCCGCTTTTTCGATATTCAGTGTTTCCAGATCATTGAAAAATGCCTGCTTATAGATCTCGGTATAGGCATCAATGGATTTACTTGTCTCGGCACATTTGCGAATGATCTTGTCGTCCACATCCGTGAGGTTCATAACTTGAGTGACCTTGTAGCCTTTAAATTTGAGATAACGCTTTAAAAGATCTTCGAACATATAGGCACGAAAATTTCCGATATGTGCAAAATTATAGACCGTTGGACCGCAATTGTAAACCCCGACCTTGCCGGGCTCGAGGGATGTGAAGATCTCTTTCTTTCTGCTCATCGTGTTGTAAAACTTTAATGCCATGGTGTTCCTTTCACTATTAATGGAAAATAATGAAATAATTGTGTTTCGAAAAGGAAAACAATATTCATATCAGGATAAATTATCTGTGAATGCGTAAGGGACGGTCGCGACCGTCCCCTACAATCTAAACATTTTTTATACGATATCATGCCAATGCATCATTTATAATGATCTCCAACAACTCAGGAAAATCAATCCCGATCGCTTTCGCTGATTTAGGGACCAAACTTGATGCTGTCATTCCCGGAAGGGTATTGGCTTCAAGCAAATATATTTCATCATCTTCCGTCATACGGAAATCTATACGCGCATAATTCTTTAATCCGAGGGTTTCATAGACTTTCACGGCATCGCCTTGCATGTGTTTGGTGATCTCTTTACTTAGGGGTGCCGGAACTTTATATTCCGTTTTGCTACCCATGTACTTTGCTTTGTAGTCATTTACACCGTGAGGATTGACTTCAAGAATGGGATAAGCTTCACCTTTAACGACCGGAATATCAAATTCTCGACCCGATATAAAATCTTCAATGATCACCGTATCGCTAAATTTCAGCGCCTCAGCTGTAGCTTCAAAAATATCGCATTCTTCATGAATAATAGTTAGTCCAACGGATGAACCCGAATTATTAGGCTTGATCACCAACGGAAATTTGACCTTATCGGGTGCGTGAACGGGTTTGTCATGCAATTCTTCGTCGGCACAATTAACACCGACGAATCGAGCTAACACTTTGGTCTTAAATTTATCCATGGCCAGTGCAGAAGCCTGATAGCCCGAGCCTGTATAAGCGATATTGGCTTTTTCAAGAATATCTGCGATCACTCCATTCTCACCATTCCCGCCATGCAGGGCATTAAAGACTAAATCAATTTTCTTTTCTTTCAAATAAGGAATGTGGTCAACAAAAACATCGTCTGTCAATTTTGACATGGCTTCAAAATCCATATTCTCCATAGAAATGTTTGCCAATCCGGTACGAAATTCATCCATATTATCTAGCTGGATTGCAGGATCTATAAAAAGAATTTCATGTCCCAGACTTTCCAGAGCTTTTGCAATAGAGGTCCCGCTGGATAGCGACACCATTCGTTCCGGGGAAGCCCCGCCAAGTAAAACACAAATTCTCATTTCTATGATTCCTTTAATGCTAATATTTTATCAACCGCATCACGCAGGTTTTTTATTTGAATATAGGGGACACCCGCATTATCACATTTTACTTTGGTGACGGGACCCCAGCCTTGTTCGACAAGATAAAAGGGTATTTTTAATCGCTTCGCTGCCCGGGCATCACCAAATCCGTCACCGACAAACACGGCTTCTTCCATTTTGATATTATGTTCACGTTTCGCGCGCAGGAACATACCAATCTCTGGTTTGCGACAGTTACAACCGTCATCGGGCGTATGAGGACAATAATAATAGCCGTCCACATGACCGCCTTTTGTCTCGCATCGTCGAATAATTTCATCGAAGATCTGTTCCGCTCTACGACGTGAGATCAGTTTCTTACCAATTGCCGCCTGATTACTGACCACAATAACACGCAATCCAGCATCGCTCAATTTCTTGATAGCACCTGCCACACCACTTTGGATTTTTACATCGTCCATGCTCAAGAGGTAATCCGATCTATCAACATTCAGAACGCCGTCTCTGTCTAGAAATACAGTGGATATTTTCATAAGTGTATTTTATTGAAAATTTTCCGGATAACAAATTTTTCATATGAAAATTATGATAATACCCTTGCTGTTTACTTTTCGTCTCTTTTATCATTTTTAATTATATCTTTCGCTTTTTCTTATCCATACATTTTATTGCTGTTTATTGAAATTTATTCATATACTATGTCTTTGCCTTTTTAACATTTATTATTATTTGGTGTATTATGAGTTGGGAAGTGATCTTATTAATACTATTGGCTGCGTTTGTTTGCGAGCTAATTGATTCGTCATTGGGCATGTTGTATGGAACGATCTTGTCACCGACTTTGATCATAGCAGGATTCGACCCTTTGATTGTCGTTCCCTCGATCTTGTTATCGCAGTCTGTCGGAAGCCTGATTGCCAGTGTGATGCACCATAAACTAAAAAATGTAAATTTCTATGTTAAACCGGATATTACACCGCCACGACCGGGTACGGATCTTTTCGATCTACTGAAAAAAAATACATCTCAAGACCTTAAGGTTGTTTTGGTGATCACTATTACCGGTGTGGTAACAACCGTTCTTGCGGCTGCGGCTGCCATCCATATTCCAAAAGAGATCCTTAAGACTTACATTGGTGTTCTGGTACTGGCAATGGGAATTATTCTTTTACTGAAAACCAAATTCAAATTCTCGTGGAAAAAGGTGTTCGGCGTTGGCTTGATATCGGCTTTTAATAAAGGTGTTTCCGGAGGTGGTTTTGGACCTGTGGTCACCAGCGGACAGATCATCAGCGGCCGCTCGGCTAGAAAGTCGATCGGGACCACCGCTTTGTCCGAAGCACCCATTTGTATCGCAGGATTTCTCACTTATTGGATCATTAACGGTATGTCTGATTGGTCACTTGTTCTTATTTTAACCATTGGCTCCATTTTTGGAGCCCTGATCGGTCCCCTTATTACGGCTAAAATCCGTTCCGAAAAAATCCTCATACTGGCACTCGGGATCATCGTCACCTTGCTGGGATTATGGACCCTATCTAAAACTTGGATATTATAACGAGGGTACGGTCAACGATAAACGATAAACGATAAACGATAAATTATGAATTATGAATATCTGACCGCAAATTAAACTTTAAACTATAAACCTTAAACGATCTTATGAAACGAACGCTACCATTTCTTCTTGTTATGATGCTACTGCTGATTGCATGCCATATGCCGATACCGGAATTTGAAGGTAACTGGCTTGAAACTCTTATCTATCATGCCGAAAACGGCACGGATACCACACATACACAAGCTATCTTCAGTTATGAATATGAGGGTCAACCTGTTTACTACACACTTTCCTGGGGTGGCGCTCAATATAACTATGTCTACGACACCTGTGGTACGCGACTGGGTGCACCCGATGGCGGATGGTATAATACCGGGGATGAAACCCTGCCAAATTTCTTTGAAAATGCAAGCAATGACACCTTAATTTGGACAAATGGCTTTCCAAACATCCTAAATGCGAATGAAGAGTATCAGGTACTGAATGCTGCACTTTTCTGCAGATTCCACGATAAGGATTATCTTCATGTGGAACGTAAGACCTCTGCTTATACGGAACACTTCTCATATCAGGACAAACTGAACAGTATCAATTACGATACCCTGATGATCGGCGACTTTCTCCTCAGAAATTCTGAAAACCTTATTCTTGATACCGACTATATGATCGATGCCGTGCAAACGATTCATGAAGACACCTTGAGTAATATATGGACCAATTATGATTGGCCTAATGACTGGCAATATTATTACAGTCAATACCCTCTTTCTTGTGGGATCATTACTCTTTCCCGCCCGGGATTCTCCGCAGACGGACAAACCGCTGTTCTAAAACTCGGATGGCAATCTGGGGGCGATGCCGGACAAGGGTATCTTCTTGTTCTGAAAAAATACGACGGGATCTGGATGACGAGATGGACATTTTATACTTGGATCTCTTGAGAACAATGATCTCCTACGCTCCTTACGGAGCTTCGAAGATTAAAAACGATGAACAATGAGTGTCCCTTTCGCATCATCGTGCCTGCACCGATGAATATCGGTGAAACGTCAGTTATTCGCTGACGGACAGGATGACGATATTAAATTTTAGGAAAATATTACCTGTTTTTGTGCCTTATTAAAACTTTGTGTTTAACCCATATATCTCTTCTTTGTTGGCTTTGTGTTCTTTGCGGCTCCGTGTGAGGTATATTCCTTTGTGCCTTTGTTCCCTTAGTGCCTCCGTGTGAGGTATTGTTCTTACCTCTTCCCAAACCTTTAAATTATTTGCAAATCGCCATAATACCTGCTATTATTAATCAAGTTATATAATATTAGAGGTGAAAAGATGAACAGAAAACTTGTTATATTTTTGATCGCACTTACTTTCTCGCTTTCATTTTTAGCGGCAAGAAGCTACCGTGTCACCATGGTGCCTTATGGCTCAAACTGGAGCTGTAACACCTGTCACACCGACGGTGGCGGCACGCCCAGGAATCCTTTCGGACAAGCGGTGGAATCCATTACCGGATCCAGTGAAACACCTTTTTGGGGAGCGACTCTTGCTGCGCTTGACTCTGACGGCGACGGCTTTATCAACGGCGTGGAACTTCAGGATTCGGCCGGAACATGGACATCCGGAAGCGCCAATCCCGGAACCGCAAGTCTTGTGACCCATCCCGGTGATGCACAGGACTTTCCCGCAACAAGCGCGATCTGGGATATTCCCGCGACCTATGAATTGGGGCACAATTATCCCAATCCTTTCAATCCGCTAACTGTCATTTCATACAACTTGCCCGTGTATTCCCATGTTACGATCAACATCTACAATATTCTGGGCGAAAAGGTCAAAACCCTCGTGAACGAATCTGCATCGGAAGGCAGCTACATCGCCATCTGGAACGGACAAAACGATCTTGGCGAGCACGTCAATTCCGGCATCTACTTCTACCGCATGACAGCGGGCGATTATTCAAACGTTAAAAGAATGGTCCTGATGAAGTAACGAGTGACGGGTGACGGGGAACGAGTGTGCGACAGTACGAGAGTGCGAGAGTACGATTGAATATCGAATCATGAATAATGAACATTTGAACATACGATTAACTTTCGAAATTCGTTTTTCGCTATTCAATTCATAATTCGTTAATTTATTTTTCGGTGTTTTTAATCTTCGTAGCTTTCTTGACCTGCGAAGCTTTAGCGTAGAAGGTAGCGTAGAAGATCGATATTCACGAAGACCCCATAGGGGTCGAACAATAATATAATCCCTTTCCCTGTAAAAATACAACCACAGCGTGGTTGAACAAGTTCAACCCCTCGACTACGCTCGGGGTTTTTTTTAGTGTTTCTTTTTCCCGGGATTTCATCCCGGGTTATTATTGTGTTAAACCCCTCAATAAACTCGGGGTTTTTATTTGGCGATTATATTCAGGATCGGGTGAAATATGTTAACGCCTTAAAAAGGATCCCGAAGGGATCAAACAACAATATATACCCTTAGCTAAAACAAAATGAACCCTGAAGGGGTTCAACAAGTTCAACCCCTCGACTACGCTCGGGGTTGTATTTTAGTGGTTCTCCTATCCCGGGATTTCATTCCGGGTACAAGTATTCAACCCTTCGACATGCTCAGGGTTATTATTTGGTATCGGATTTTGAGAGCTCCGACGAATGGAGGAGTTAAACACAATAACTCCGGCGGGGTTAAAGATCGTCACCCACGGTGAAACCGTGGGATATGCATCACCAAATATCAACAACCGCAGAGCGGTTGAATAGATTTATAGTTTATCGTTCATCGTTTATAGTTTTTCCTCTCATGAATAGATCCTTCACTACGTTCAGGATGACAGTTCCTGTCCGCTCATATTTACACCTTACTTCTTACGTCTTACTTCTTACGTCTTACGTTTTACGTTTCACATCTTTTATCTTCCAAACTAATATTTTTCTTGCTTATTTGGACATTTGTCTGCTATATTTGGACAAATGACCGGAGGCGCGATGGATAAGTCAATGATTACTCAAAACAATAATACTGAAAAAGTATTATACGATATTGTGGGTCAATTTATAAAAAATCAGGTGAATGATAATGCGGGTTTGGAATATCGCACATTTTTTGAAAACAAGATCAAACTTAATCATCTGATCACATCGGGCTTATCCTATTCCATATTCGAGACTATGCAAAGCAATACACCCTTTAGCAAAGATGAGTGGGCGAGTTTTTTGGATATATCCCCAAAGACACTGGACAGATATAAAAATTCCAATAAAAGTTTCAAGGCCTCTCAATCAGAAAAGATCATCGGCATGATAGAGGTCATAAAAAGAGGTGTAGAAGTTTTTGGAGAAATAGAGATCTTCAAGCGCTGGCTATATGCACCCATACC
>Ga0307992_1002578_pt1 | contig 10259 bp, 11 predicted proteins | sample EllFjometagen133_FD_203162 | JGI IMG/M metagenome (GOLD analysis project Ga0307992, IMG submission 203162) | Marine microbial communities from Ellis Fjord, Antarctic Ocean - #133 | ecosystem: Environmental > Aquatic > Marine > Unclassified | place: Southern Ocean | collected 2014-10-08
GTGCGTCTTCTCTCAGTGCTAATTTGTGTACTGCTGTGTAGTTTCGTGTAGTGGTGTGATGCAAGCTACGCCACACATACGCCACACTGGAAAAGCACCTCTGAGAGTTCTCAGTGACGGCTATATAAGACTTTGCGGGAAGTATCATCAGACTTAGCGGTGCAAAGACAGGCTCATTTTACCGATTTATTCAGGTAATTTGGCATCTTATTCAGGTGTTTTGAGGCTAATTCTACATTCGGATGGGTATAGATCTTAGTAGTCTCGCTCGATGTATGCGCTAGAAGTATCTGCCGATCCTCAATACTTAGTCCCTGATCTCTAAGTAGATTATTGTAAGTAACACGAAAGCTATGCAAGGTGGCCTTTGGAAGCTCAGCCTTTTTAAGTATGCTCTGTAGGTATTTCCGTGGATGCACAAGAAGATCGTTCTGCTTCCTGTCACTCTCAATGTATAGTTCAGGAAACACAGGTCCCTCCTTTCCATCTATATCACCGAAAGCGCTAATCAGAACATCTGATATTGGCAACTCATGGATCCTTCTTGACTTCCGTACTAGTTGGGTGATCCTCTTATTCTTTAAATCTATATACTCATAGCGAAGCAGGGCTACATCACCGGCACGTAATCCAGTATACAAGAGTGCTGCAAAATAAAGCTTCCACTTACTTGCATTCTTGAAGATTACTTTCAGATCATCTGTTGTCAGTGGGCGATGTCTCATTGCAGTGGTTATTTTAGGAAGTGTCGCAAACTCACAGGGATTTTGTGCTAAGTGACCTTCTCGTACAGCTTGCTTGAACATGAGGGATATTACTGTCAGATGATTCTTCTTCGTTTTAGGTGAAATCTTCAGCGAGTCAATATATCCATCTATATGACCTACTTGAACTTCACTCAGCATCTTAATGCTGTGTTTAAGCAAATACTCCTGGAGTTTGTTTAATACTCCTTTTGCAATTGCTACAGTATTCTGGGTTTTTCGGCTTTCAAGGAAACTGGTATAGTCACGTATATGACTCTTTATCTCAAGAGTGTGGAAATTCTTCCTGACAAATGTAGTGTTACCCTTCGCTAACATCAGATCCCATTCATCCTTCACCCTCTCAGCTAAGCGTTGCTTTGATATTCCTGTGGATACTCTGATTCTTTGTCCTTTAATATGGGCTGCATACCAATAGAATGGCGAGTTCCTCCTCTTATATAGTTTTGACATAATTACTTACCTTTATTCACAAAAGGGCAGCTAAACAGCCACCCTTTTTGCTTTGATTGAGTTTAAGTACCTTAATAATGATGATTCAGTAATACGATAGCGGTTTCCAATCTCATAGGCTTCAAGCTTTCCGAGATTGATTTGATCAAGTACAGTTCTGTATCCTATTTTCAGTTTGAAGGCTACTTCCTGTGGGGTATACATGTCTTCCATAATGAATCTCCCTATGGAAAAGGGTGAAGCTCAAAGGCTATATGCGTAGTGAGGTTCTTTCGACCTCGATATGAACAATGCTCAATAGTGAGCTGTTCATACTTCCGCGAAGGGGGCTACACGGCCACCCTTTGTACTTTATTAATATCCAGAAACTTCATCACTGAAGACTCAGGTATACGGTAGCTATGGGCTACGAGATAAGCGCTTAGCTTACCGGTGTTGATCTGTTGTAGTACTGAGCGATATCCAACTTTGAGAATAATAGATACTTCCTGTACTGTGTATAGTTGTTCCATGGCAGAATTCCCTATGATAGTGTTTGAACGCTCGAGGCGATATTTGGCCGGGGCAGGTAACAACCTCTCCCACCCCGACCGGTGTCTGGCGATACAACGTTCAGAGGCTCTCCCGGTGAAAGCCCCCAAACTTTATACAGCTTAACTGGCATTTCTAGATTCCGCGAACTTACGCACCCACTCAGGCTTGTACCGGTAATGACCAGTCTCACCTTGAGATCTCGTGGATTCAATTGCGTCTTCCATGGTTAGTTTTCTCAACTTCGATTCAGAGATTGAAAGCATCCGGGCTACCTCAGGCAATTTCAACAATTCTGTCGAACTCGGTGAAAAGCCAAGTCGCTTCTCAAGCTCTGGGAATAGAGAGATTACTGATTTTAAATCCTTAAATAGCGTCCGCGTCTGTTCAGGTATTTCGAATGGATGATCATATTGCATAATTTCGAGAATTCGATCAAACAAGACTCTATCCATAGGTAGAAAATAGAGATTCATAGCCTCAACAATTGGAGCGTACTTTGGATCATTGAATAGCACCAATTCAGATTCAAGGTAATACCATCCAACTTCCTTATCATCCTCGGAAAAGTGTTCTACCCACTTGTCCGCAACGTCTCCGCGGATTGGAAGCTCATCTTTAGCTACTTGAAGCGGATAGCCAATTCCAGGTCTATCCATAGTGCCCTCAACATGGCGGGGCTCAGTGAAGTCCGCATTTTCAATGTTTCTACTTTCAATCCAAGTCGGTGGTTGGTTCAACCGAGTTCCTTGGGATTTCTCTTCATGATTATCCATTGCTGGCTCCATTTCGTCCGGTTGATTTTAAGGTTGACATTCTTGCTTCCAGATAGGCATCTAGCCATTCTCGTTTAAAGAGTAGTTTTGATGACTGTGATGAGGAGCGGGTGTATTCGATTTCACCTTCACTAACCAGACGGCGAATGAAGGACTGGGATAGACTTAAATGGGCACTTGCCTCATTAAGATTCATCCAGGTTTTGTGTTCTAAGGTCATAGTGACCTCCCTTGTTTAAAGGGTTAAGCCTCGGAGGACTTATGCACAGGGACAATTGGATTGGCCTGAGCGTGGTATAATTGATTGATCATTATTTAGAATGCTTCGGCAGGGTAAATCTTAGCAGCTCGCTTGCGCTGACTGAGCACACCGGGATATTGACTTTGCCATTTAAAGCCATCCCAGTAGGAGGTTCCAACGAGATAGTCCAAAAGTTTACCAAGCTCTATTTTGGTTACTTGCCTGTCTGCAATGATGAGTTCAATTAACCAGGATTCACTCGCACTCAGATACTGATTAACTAGGAGATCTTTTAGGAATCTTAGTTGCTTACTCGAGGGGGCTTTGTCACCCTCTGTATACAAAAGGTTCATATCATAATTGTATCGTTTGTAATCAGCCCGTGGTGAAAGTATGAACCGTTTAAACCTGAAATTGGTTGCCAACTCACTGTCTTTCAAGTAAAGCTCCAACCACTTCTCGCTGATGTACATGGGATAGCGTGGCTTGTTACCTTCCGGATTGAATGAATGGTCACGAACAATTCTATCGAGAGCCTCCTCACCCATCCCTGTACGTTCTAAAACATCTGCCTCAGTCAGCCAGCCCGAGGGACGGACAGGCTCTTCCCAGATTCCATGTAACAATTCATTATGGATGGCATATTTGATTTTGTATTCTTTCTCCTCCTCATCATAAGGGTCCTCTAGTGCTCCAAACTTGTTATAAAGCCGTTCGTCTATTCTCATTTTGATTTCTCCATTTCAATCATTTAGCTCATTGGCTGTCATAAAGGTTATGTCAGGGACCAGCTAGAGATTAACAATGTCCCCCACTTCATATCCTTTGGTCAGGTTGGTCGATATAAATCAGAGCTTAGAGGAAAGACTTTGAACCGTACATACCTACCCCTAAACCGAGGTTTTGATAGGCTGGAGGCTTTTGAAGAGAAATGTGAATCTTTGATATTGGGGTGTGAACACCATACAATGTATTACTATCTCCTTTTAACTCAGGAATATATGGGTGTGCGGCCGCAGACACGCATCTATGCTATTTTCAGATGTTAGTCCTCCTCGCTTCAAGTTTGCCCATAGAGGTTTTGGTCCAAGCACCATCAACCAGAATTGAGACCCCATAGAAGAAGTCGAGAAGCTCTTTCGACTTCGCCTTTGTAAGGCCGTCCTCAAGTATCTCGTGGATCGAGCGCTTTTCGTTTGGATAGACCAAATCGTTCTCAATCAGACCACGCACTGCAGCTTGCTGCTTCTCAGAGGCCATTTCGTCCATATGACTATTTGTCCGTGGGTGTTCTGGAATGGGCTGAGTTTGTTCAACAGATGGCATTTCTTCGGCTGGTGTTACCTCTAATCCTGCCATTACAGCAAGGAATGATAGTGGAATACGATAAGCCTTGCCTGAGGCTCTCGTTATGCTCATGCTCTTAATCGCATATTCCTCCGCATTACGCCAGCGTTCCTCACGATTACTGCACATAGCCTCTCCAGATGCAATGATCTGATTGTTCCTATAAACTTCAACCTTGGCCTCGTAAGCAATTTCACCGTCACGTTCTAACCGCTTTGAAAACAAGACTCGTGGGAATAATCCCAATGATGCACTCACCGAAGTCCACCATTCAATCTTGGGATACTGCTTGCCTCTTATATTGACTACGTATCCTGGTCCAGTACAGCGGTTGGCCACTACACTTACGAGCCGTTGCGCTTCCTTGTACGCCCGTTCGGGATCATGACTGAACAATGCCCGGTGGTTATCTACATTACTTTGAACTGGGCGCACTTCTACGTCCATGACACTTTCATGTGTCTCCATATTTACCTCCTGTTGTTATTGATTAAAGAAGACGATGGTCAGCGAACGAAAAGTATTCACTTCCACCTATGATGATGTGATCCAGAACCTGTACGTCTATAGCTTCAAGACCCACTGAGAGTTTCTTAGTCACGGCACGGTCGCTGGATGAGGGTGTTATACTTCCAGAGGGGTGGTTGTGAGCGAACATGACTGAGTTAGCACCCAGTTCTATTACCTTGGCTATAATCTCTCTAGGATATACTGCGCTTGTACTCAGACTGCCTTTCATCATAATCTCGGTTGTTAAGACCTGATTCTGTCCGTTGAGGTAGCAGCATACAAACATCTCATGCTTAGCTGCCTCTGAGAAGTACGCCCGAAAGTGATCTGCAGCCTCTCTTGCCGATCTTATACCTTCACCGGCTTTAATCGTGAACCTTCTTACATATTCATCCAGTATCTCACTGTCACTTACACTCGAGATATTCATCAAATTCCTCCCGGTGAGAGTAATTGGTGCAGGGCTATATGACGTTCCATGATCTTATTCGGCGGACTGCTTTTGAGGGCTTCTGTCACGGCATTGTACATACTCCAGGTGCTGCGATCTTCAAACTCAGTATGGGAAGGTGTTAACCATTCTTTCTTTACAACTGGGATCTGTCTGGGAGTAATGATTCCATTGCCGTACAACAAGCCAATGAGACGGTAAGCATCGTTATCAGTAAGATGCTGACCCTGCATTTCTTGAGCATCTTCCACAATCCTTGTAAAGTTATGCTGACTACGGTACAGAGTCGTAATGGTCAGCTCTTCAAGGTCATTCCAGACATTCTGGGTGTGCTTCCGCATGATGGCAATATCTCCTGTGAGCGATAAATTATCACAGACGAAGACCGAGGCACCTACAGCAATACCCACGGACATGGACTTATCGTAAGAGTTACGAAAGCCCACTGAAAGCCCCATCGAGTCCGATCCATTGCGATAGGTATGGACACCAAATAGTTGATTACCATCCCTCGCTAATCCATACTGAGAACGATCCAGCTCGTAATCTCGTAGCAATGTTCCTGATACTTCAGCCAGATTCTTTGCTAAATCAAAATGGCTAACTGGTTTGTAGGTAGGTGTTTCCGCGGGTATAGGAATCTCACGTAACTCATCTAAGCTTACATATTTCCCGTCCGTCGTGTGCATTAACAGTTCTTGAGTCATGATTGACTTTCCTTTCTGTTTAGTTGATTGTTTTGAATTGCCGGCATGATGAACTCACACAGGACAAGCTGTCCATGAGCAAATCGCATCATCCGTCATGTTGTTGGAGTGGCTAGCCTCGAGGTTGAATGCTCCAAGTTTCCGGAAACGGAGTGGCGGTAGTCACGCAGCGTGTATGCTGGTGTATTTCGTTAGGGAGGGAGGGTTTTGTCACATAAAGATTAGAATTGATCAGCTGTATTGTGCCTGGCTCTCGGCAATATGAAGAATCTGAGATTTACCAGGACGACCTGCATTGATAATCTCATATTGTCCATCTGATACGGGAGCTTTACTCACAATCGTCCCAAACTCTTCACCATCGATAAATAGGTTCCTTGCCCGAATCCTCACCTCAGTTGCATCCTTGGCTTTGCGGTAGGCTCTGGCAATCAGTTTATCTTCACCTTCAGTTGAGTTGTTCCTGCCCTTAGCTACATTAAGCCATCCACCGATCACCCGTATAGTAACTCCACTTGAATCATAGTTTCTGGGTGTATCATAAGTATGGAATCTGAGAATGTCATCTTCTAGGGTGAGTTCACGTCCGAAGCCCTGTTCAACAAGTAAATCTATCATTATGTCCCACGTGCCTCTACTGCGTCCGCTTGGGCTGCTGGGAATGCCAAGAACCCCATCATTGTTTTGGGTGAGCTCATAGCCACTATCTCCAACAACGGTGCCCGATAGATCGAGGTAACAGATCCGCATGAGATCTAGAATTATCAGTTTCTGGGCATCGGACTCCCAGCTGTTCAACAATCCACGAATATGGGAATGGACTTTATCGATTCGTGTCCGCAGATCCTTCTCGGCATCAAATGCACCAGAGCTTTGCTGTTTAGCTAGTGTCTCGTTTTGGTTACGGGCTTTTCGAAGTCCATGTCCATACTCTCTTCGGAGTTCTCGTGCTGCCTCGTAATATTGTGATCGTGGAGCTGTTATTAACTGTTCAGGTATAACCATTTCTTTGGAATATTGAACAATTGCCTCATCAGCTAGCAGCAAGTGTTCATCAGCATAGCGATACAGGTTAGATAACCATCCCTTTGTGGACTTCACCTTGTCCCGGTAGCGCTCAGGGATACGAGGCATTAGAACTTCATCCACTTCCACATCTGAGTCAGCGATATATTCCCAGAATGAAGATACAGTTTCCATAATCTTGGACGGGCTATCATCCTCAGACTTAATATTGTATCTCTGAGCCAGCGGGATCTGAATATTATTCACTTCCTCAAACTTGTGATCAGACTCTTTCACCTTGAGTACAGACCACTCCCCGAGTTGATTTGGGTTTCGGTACAGCATGACTCTATTTCCAGTGATAGGAATCAATACAAAGCTATCGTCAGAATCCGATCCTCCATGCAGTCTGTGGAGCCAGCCAGCATCATCCTTTGAGATGTAGAATGACTGTCCCTTTATCACGATAGACCCCGCGGTAACCACGCCAGTAAGGTCTGGAGTGATATAGCGACGAATGGCACCAGGTATCCTGACACGAAGATTGTTAAGTTTGCGGATGCCCGACCGATGAAAGTTGTACGTCTTCCTAACCATGACCGGAAGCATAGCTTTGAGATCATGGCTAGCAAGCCGGCGCAAATTCCACTTGTCCGCACTGATCTTGGTAGGATCCTTAATCACAACACTTGTGTCTGAAAGCAGTGCAGGCAGATCTGTGTCTCGGGTCTTAATGACAGCATTGATAATTGCGTCAGATATCCACTTCTGAAGGTTCTCTTCTGGAAACACTCTCGTTCCAAGATTAACCAAAGTCTGAATATCAAGAAATGCTTCGTCCGAACCGTGTAACGGCTCTACTGCAAACCACGATAGGTTATTACTCTTTACGATGTGTTTATACTGATCCCCGTACAGAATGACGTTGGTATCGGCATGATCGCCTACTATACCGTGTCCTTTGAGAAGCCCGCGTACAGTTAGGGCAGTTATCTCTAGGCGATCTCCCAGTTGTATATCTGGTATATGCAAAGTCCGCGTACAATACCCAATATCCACCGAACACGTCCAACCGTCTATCCAAGCGTCTACCTCCATGTTCTGTACACCAAATGAAGGTGATTCCATTGAATAGTAGCGGAATGGCCTCATCAGCCGGCCGATATATTTTGCAGCGCGAGTTATGTCCTTTGATGTAGCATCAATCAATGCCTCCAGGTCAATGCTGTACGCGGGGTTAAGCTGACCAAAGGTATTGGCCTCTATAATCTCCTTGTTCGCGCCCGCTCCGATGCTAACACCTCTCAGCTCCTTCCACATCTTGAGAAGTACAGCCCGTGTCCAAGGTTCTGTTGGAATAGAATTAGATCTTAGCTGCTGGAGATAAGGATTACTGTTCTCAGAGCCCCGTACACTTGGCGAATCTATCTGAATACCGACTGCAGTTAGAAACTCACTGTATCCCGTAACGAATTGACCATCATTATCCCACATGCGGATAAGCCTGATTTGGTCCGCTTTCGGAAATATGAAACTGTGTTTCTCAGAGAGGACGTGGTCCATGAGGTTATCAGGATGGATCTCGAGGTCCTTGCCTCCACGTTCCCCCCAGATAACGTGTTGCGCTGCATCGCCATTAGCCTTGAAGGTCTCAATTTCCACACGCGGGAATAGTTGGTGAAGGATTGTGGTGTACATGTTTGGTCTCCTGTTGGTTATTGTTGATATTACTGGTGCTTGCCGTCTGGCCTGACGGATTGTTGATTCTTGCATGCTTTCTCCTATTGGTGGTGTTAAAATGAAAAAGCACCTGCTGTAACCGGTGGTTACAACAAGTGCTGTGGATCGACCCGGGGCCTCGGAAGTAAACCTTAAGTATTTACTATCATACCTACTGGTCCTATGTACAAATCAAATAAACGGATGCCCTATATGATTCTCAAATATATAATAAGTAGAAAATTGACTCTAGAAGGGTTTGTCCCCTGGGTGGGTATATACAGGTATACCAAAGTGAGTCAATTCGCTCACATTAGGGCATTATAGCCGTGATTGCGACCGTGGCATTGTGAGGATACCATTGAAAGTTATTAATACTCTAATAGCATTGTAATGCAAGTTGGCGGCAACTGACGTGGTTCCCATTTGATCGACCACCTTTATGTAAACTTGGCCACGAATCTCTTTAATAACCGCCCGTTTCAACATTCACTGGTGATCCATACAATGGCTACACCACGAACACTGCAATACACATCGATTTTAGGGACACCAGGGATGGTTCAGGGCATTTTCCAATACTTTCCCATATAGACCTCCACATATGGAGACTTTATAGAAAACATACTAAACCCTCCCTACTATCCCTTTTTCTTAGAATGGGTCTTCATCTCCGTTTTGGTTAATATCATCGTCCTGGATATCCGGTGGACTGGATATCTTCAATTTTATATCCATGTAGAAGAAACTGCTGATTTTAACCCTCGAAATAGACATCTGTGACATTTGACGACCAAATATCGTTTTTGAACCAGCCGATAGCCCTGCATTGCTGCAGTATTCACGGTAGGCCGCATACAACGCTATTGCGCTTACTTTCTCCCCAGCTACATTTTCAACACGTTCTTCCATGAAGTTGGCAATTACATCAGATTCACTACGATATGCTTTAGTTGCAGTTGCAATCTCATAAGAGAGTTAAGCCCAACCTCTAACCACTTCTTTAACCCGGTCACAGCCCAATTCATTATACCTTGTATTTCATTACTTAATTTGTCCGTTAGGTCTTTGTCTTCACGTCCTTTAAAGCTCACATTGAATGGGATAACTTTAATTCTTCTCCATATTCCATCATCAGTCCCTCTAATATCAGGCAGCGTATTCACTGCAAACCAAATCTTGAATTGTGGCGTCCACGTTTCGAATTCCTGATAGAGCTTCCGGGCGGTTACTTCATCTCCCCCTGTGATCGATTTAATACGTTCTTCATTGAATCGTTTACTCTGGCCAGATTCACTTGCTGTCACCATTCTTGCATAGCGCAACCTGGCGATGTCATTTGTCTGCGAACTATTCGTAGCTTCAAAGGTTGAGAAGGAACTGTTCTCTGCATATTTACCCAGAACTTTCTTGATAGTCTCGAGAACAACAGATTTTCCGTTGCTCCCATTGCCATTCAAGATGAATAGACAATGCTCTCTTGTATCGCCTGTTAAGGAGTATCCAAGAATTCGTTGAAAGAAACTTACCATTTCATCATTATCATCGAAAATCTCCTGAACAGCTTTCTCCCAAACGGGGCATTTGGCATTTTCATCATAATCGTAGCCTACAGATTGGTATATCATATCCTCTGGCCTGCCATCGCGAATGGTCTGAGTATTTAGGTCCAGAGTACCATTATTGAACTGCAATAGCATCCTATCTTGATGCCAATCCTGATTCACTGTTGAAATAGCGGAATTTGATTTAGCA
>Ga0307992_1002579_pt1 | contig 10258 bp, 8 predicted proteins | sample EllFjometagen133_FD_203162 | JGI IMG/M metagenome (GOLD analysis project Ga0307992, IMG submission 203162) | Marine microbial communities from Ellis Fjord, Antarctic Ocean - #133 | ecosystem: Environmental > Aquatic > Marine > Unclassified | place: Southern Ocean | collected 2014-10-08
GCTAATGCAATTAATGTTAGTGGGAAGCCTAAGCTGAAAGCTCTTTGAGGAATAATCATGCTATCAACAACGGAGATCCATCGATAGAGAAAGTGTTCGATGTTTGTGTATTGTTGAGGAGGATTTATGATGGTTAAGAGTGGATTCTTTGACTCAATAATATCTTTTATGAAGTAAACAAAACCCAATCCTCCATTTAGTAAAAATAATAATGAGGCCACGATTGCTGTTAGAGATGATTTAAATATTTTTTGATAAAAAAAGAATAAGGCCCAAATAGTAGCTAATGAGAATATAAAGCTGGGAATGATGAATGAATTGAAAAAACCAATTCCTAGTCTGATTAATATTGCTGAAATAAGATTTGCTACAAAGGGATAGCTAAATGATTTACCAATAATGAATGGACTTTGAAGAAGTATTAGTTTATCAAAAGCCATTCTAGAGCCCATGGTGAAGTGAGCTGCCCAGTCGCCCCAAATATTGACGTGATTGGCGACTATGTTTCCGGCTGCATCAATGGTGATGGCTTGTGACCAAAAGATAATAAAATAACTTATCCAAAGGCCAAAGTAGGTAATTGTAAGCGCCTTTGAATATTTATTCATTTGCTAGTTTTGCATACTGGTCACTCACCCATCCAGCTTGGTTGTCAAAACTTATTTTAAACCAACCAGTTGGATTTTCGTTTAAATAAGGATAAGAATTTCCAACTAGAGCGTGACCAATTATGGCAGCAGACGTGCTGGCTTCTTTTCTGACTTTTAGCACTTCAATATTATTTTGAAAAAAACCAGTTGATTTAATAATTACTAATTGTCCGCTAGCAGACGCGCTTTGAGTTGATTCTAGATCATCTTTAATAAGGACAACACTATCTTGGTTGCTATCTTTTTCTTCTGGAGGATTGGATTTGGCTAGTTTGGCAGTGATGTTAATTCGATAGCCCTTGATAATATTTATGGTGTGGTGTTGTTTTTCATATGAGGGTAAACTAATTTCAAATTGATGGTGGCCAGGCTCAATATTTTTTATAATTAAAGGTGAAAATTGTTGTTCTCTCTGATCAAATTTGATAATTGAGTTATCGGGAATAGTGATGAATGAGAGCTCGCCCTGGTTACTTTTAATTTCTTCCATTTCATAAATAATTCCACCGCTATTTTCTGATCTACTCCCAGGTTTCCAGGTTACTACAGTTAGAGTATTTTTTTGCAAAGAAATCTGAGTTTCGTATGGAACTAATTTTTGATCATCGGGTTGGATTTTCAAGGTGTATTCACCTGGCTGGATAGTTTTATTTATATAAGGAGTTTTATCTAAATATTGGCCATCAAGGAATAAAGAGCTGGCAGTGTCATTGGTAATAACTTGCAAGCCAGCCACATTTTTATTATTCAAGATACTACAGCCAGATAAAATGAAAGTTGAACTAATGAGAATTAATAATTTTTTCCAGATACCCATAGGGGTAGTTTAGCACAGGGCAAGTTTAATCACCTCATCTATGGACTCAACTGGGATGAAGGTAATATCTTTTTTAACTAGATCAGGAATGTCAACTAAATTGCGTTCATTTTGTTGTGGAATAATTATAGTCTTGCTTCCGGCTCGATGAGCAGCAATGCTCTTTTCTTTAAGACCACCAATTGGAAGGACTCTACCTCTTAGGGTGATTTCACCAGTCATGGCGACATCTCTTTTAATTGGTCTGTTAGTAAAAGCAGAGATCATCGCCGTTGCAATAGTAATTCCAGCCGAAGGACCTTCTTTTGGGGTGCCACCCTCTGGAACGTGGACATGGACATCGGTAGTTTCAAAAACTTTTTTATTGATATTTAATTTATTTAAATTAGCTTTGACGTATGTGAGAGCTGCTTGAGCAGACTCCTTCATCACTTCGCCTAGTTTTCCAGTGAGGATGACCTTCCCTTTCCCAGGAGTTAGAGCAACTTCAATAAACAACATGTCTCCGCCCACACTAGTCCAAGCTAGACCGGTTGCTAAGCCGACTCTATTTTTAGATTCAGTTTGAGTGACATCATATTTTTCTGGACCAAGATGGTTTTTAAGTTGTTTTTTACTTAAGTTGACTTGTTTAATAGAATCGATTTCTTTTTCTGCAATTTTTCGGGCTACCTTTCTTAAGGTTTTACCAATTGTTCTTTCTAATTCTCTGACTCCAGCTTCTCTGGTGTAGCGTTTGATGATGTAGTGAAGAGTTGAGTTGTTGATTTTAATATGTTTTTTCTTCAAACCATTAGCTTCAAGTTGTTTGTTCCAAAGGTGTTTTTTTGCAATATGAAATTTTTCTTCTTCGGTATATCCAGAATAACGAATGATTTCTAGCCTATCTCTTAATGCATGAGGAATAGTATCTAGGGTATTTGCCGTAGTGATAAAGATAACTTTAGATAAATCTAGAGGCATGTCTAGGTAGTGATCTTCGAAACCCTTATTTTGTTCAGGGTCTAAAGCTTCTAGTAAGGCTGCTGATGGATCACCTCTGAAGTCTTTACCTATTTTATCCACCTCATCAAGCATGAAAACTGGATCCATGCTTTTAGATTGAATAATGCCACTGACAATTTTTCCGGGTAAAGCACCCACATAAGTGCGACGATGACCACGGATTTCTGCTTCGTCTCTAACGCCACCCAGTGAAGCCTTGGTAAATTTTCTGCCTAAGGCATCAGCAATTGAGCGTCCAATGCTAGTTTTACCTACTCCAGGTGGACCAACAAAACAAAGAATAGTTGGTACATGTGCAGTTTTGTCTTCAGCAGCTTTCTTTTTAAGTTGCAAAACAGCTAAATATTCTAAAATACGATCTTTAACTTCTTTTAAGCCATGATGACTTTTATCTAAAGTCTTCTCTGCTTGTTTTAAGGTAATATTCTTCTTGCTGTAAGTATTCCAAGGAATATCAAAAACTGTATCTAGCCAACTGCGTATGTATCCAGATTCAGGATTGTTGGGTGACATTGAGCGGAGGCGTTTTATTTCTTTGCTGATTTTTTTATTAATGTCTTTGTCTAGCTCTATTTTTTTTAGTTTTTCCTCATAGCTTTGAGCTACTTCTTCATCATCTTCTAGCTCTCCAAGCTCTTTTTGAATAGTGCGTAGTCTTTCTCTTAGCACACCTTCGCGCATGCTTTTATCAAATTTTTTCTGGGTTTTATAGACGACGTCCTTTTCAATTTCTAGGACTTTCATCTCACGAGTTAAATACTCAATAATTTTTTTAATTCTCTTTTTAACTTCTATGATTTCCAGAATTTGTTGTTTTTTTGTGGTGTTAATATTTAAAGTGCTGGCAATTTGATCAGCTAGTTCACCTTCAGTGACACCACTCATCAATTTCATAAAGTTAAGAAACTCTACTGGTTTGCCCATGTGAATTGATTTGCGAAAAATACGTTGTAAATGAGAAGCTAAGGCCTTCATCTCATCATCTTGTTTTACGGAGTCAGTTAACTTGATAGATTTAGCTCTAAGGACTGGTTTGGTGGAGATAAACTCAGTTACCTTTATCCTACATATCCCTTTTACTAAAGCATTAACCCTACCCTCTGTGTCGAGCGTACGTTCAATGATGGCTAAGGTGCCGACGCGATATAAGTCTTTGGGTTGAGGTAAATTTATTTTAGGAGATTTTTGAGTTAAAAGAATGACTAGATTTTTAGTGTGTTTAGAATCCTCAATAGCATTAAGTGAAATTTTTCTACCAAAAGTCAAAACAGACTCAGTGCTAGGAAAAAGTACGCCCTCTCTAATAGGTACGACGGGTAGAGTTAATTGATTACTGGGTAACTTAGTGACTGATAATTGTTCTGGTTTTGACTCATTCATATTAGATTAGCATTCTATCTTTTTGATTGCTAATTTGCAAGGTTAAAGGTGGTTTTAGCTACTACTTGCTGTAGTAATATAATAAGTGGTACTATGAATAGTAGTATTATTTTAAATAAGGAGTTCTTATGTGCGGAAGTTGCGGTTGTAAAGATAAAAAAGATGATAAAAAAGTTTGTGATAGTTGTGGAAAAGAAGAATGTAGTTGTGACTCTTCTGAAGAATAATTATTTTTGTTTTTAAAATTAAAAAAGACCGTTTCAAACGGTCTTTTTTTGTGGGTGTGCCTCGATTCGAACGAGGGACCTCAGTCTTATCAGGACTGCGCTCTAACCAACTGAGCTACACACCCGGTGCAAGGTGACTATTTTATCATAAAAATAGCCGGGATAGAAATTAAACTATTCTTTGTCTTTTACTTCGTATTTTTGATAATGACCTATTTCTGTCATCAATGTTGAAACTTGAGCCATTAATGTTTCTTCTAATTTAGGATCACCAATTATTTGTTGTTTAAGACTTGCAATTTTTTCTCTTCTGGTAGAAACAGCTACTTCTACTACTTGACTAGTATATTGGGGCGTTCCGGGATTTATACTCATTGTCTGATCTCCTATTTTTATATTATTTCTTCATTTTACCAAAAAACCACCAATTGTGGTGGTTTTGCTATGGTCTATTTTATTTTCTGATCCAAACATGGTGATAGAAACCGCATCTTCAGCCCAGATATGGTGGTCATGGGACTTGAGATGTTTTTCGTGCAGATTGCTCTACACGGGAGATGGGAGGCGTGATTCTCCCAACCCAACTCCTTAGAAAGGAGGTAATCCATCCGCACCTTCCAGTACGGATACCTTGTTACGACTTAGTCCTCATCGCCAACCTCGCCGTAGTAGGGCCGTTCTCTACAAGTAGAGTTACGGTCACCCGCTTCGGGCGCTGCTGACTTTGCTGGCTTGACGGGCAGTGTGTGCAAGGAGCGAGAACGTATTCACCGCAACCTTCTGATTTGCGATTACTACCGATTCCGACTTCATGAAGGCGAGTTTCAGCCTTCAATCTGAACTGAGGAAAGGTTTATTAGGATTGGCTTAGCCTCACGGCATCGCGACCCGTTGTCCTTCCCATTGTAGGATGTGTGTAGCCCTGGATATAAGGGACATGCTGACTTGACGTCGTCCTCTCCTTCCTCCCTGCATAAGCAGGGCAGTCTCGTATGGTACGTGTAACATACGATAAGGGTTGCGCTCGTTACCGCACTTAAGCGGACGTCTCACGACACGAGCTGACGACAGCCATGCATCACCTGTCTAGCACTCTCGAAGACTTCTTGGTTTCCCAAGCGTTGCAGCTAGATGTCAAACCCAGGTAAAGTTTTTCGCTTTGTATCGAATTAAACCACATGCTCCACCGGTTGTACGCTCCCCCGCCAATTCCTTTGAGTTTTAATCTTGCGATTGTACTCCCCAGGCGCTTTGCTTAACGCGTTAGCTTACGTCACTCCCGACCGAAGTCAGGAACAACTAGCAAAGATAGTTTACGGCTTGGACTACAGGGGTCTCTAATCCCTTTTGCTACCCAAGCTTTCGTCCCTTAGCGTCAGTTATGTCCTAGTAGCCTGCCTTCGCGTTTGACGTTCCTCTCGATCTCTACGGATTTCACCCCTCCACCGAGAATTCCAGCTACCCCGAACTAACTCAATCCTAATAGTTTCTCTTGCCTGTCCGAAGTTGAGCCTCGGGCTTAAACAAGAGACTTATCAGGTCGCCTACGGACTCTTTACGCCCAGTAAATCCGGATAACGCTTGCACCCTACGTATTACCGAAGCTTCTGGCACGTAGTTAGCTGGTGCTTTCTAGCGAGGTACTGTCATTTATTCCTCCCTCGCCACAGTGGTTTACACTCCGAGGAGATTCATCCCACACGCGGTGTCGCTGCGTCAGACTTTCGTCCATTGCGCAATATTCCTGGTTGCTGCCACCCGTAGGTGTAGGTTCCGTGTCTCAGTAACCTTGTGGCCGGTCGTGCTCTCACACCGGCTACCCGTCATAGGCTTGGTAGGCTTTTACCCCACCAACTACCTGATAGGACGCAGGCCCCTCCTCTAGTGATAAATCTTTACCTTATTACCTCTCAGTAATAAGGACTATGGGGTATTACCTCAGCTTTCGCTGAGCTATTCCCCGCTAAAGGGTAGATTCCTACGCGTTACTCACCCGTCTGCCACTGTCTACTCCGCAAGCGGAGTTTATCGTTCGACTTGCATGCCTTAGGCACACCGCCAGCGTTCATCCTGAGCCAGGATCAAACTCTCAAATAAAAGTTATCCTTTTTTAAAACTGATGTGTATTTTTTATAAAAAAATACCAAAAAATGAATTAGCGTGTTCTATCACCGTGTCCAGATCAGACACAGTATAAAATAGATAAGTATCTTCACTTGTTAAAGAACCCATTAAATAAAAATTAATGAAAAAAGATGAGTATCTGCTATAAGCGGACTTTATCTTCGTAAGGATCGTTATTATAGCAAGTAATATTGAGGTGTCAAAGAGGGGTTTAGATGATCATTTTAATTAATAATTCCCCCACCAATACATCTAAAATTATTATTGTCGATTTTTTGATAAAACACGGCTGATTGACCGGCTGCAATACCCTTGGCTGGTTTTTGAAGTTTAACTAAGTTTTTTTCTACTTTAGCTGGTAGCAATTTTCCAGTATGACGTATACGAATAAATAATTTAGTGGGTAATTTTTTACTTTGATCAATTAAATGAAGTTCTGAAACTAAAAATTCACTTTGATAAGCATCAGCGCCAATACTAACAATGAGTTGGTTTTTTTTAGCATCCTTATCAATGACATATAGTGGTGGAGTATCAGAATTTTTTTGAGTAATTGTAAACCCATGGCGTTGGCCAATGGTGTAAAACCAAATTCCATTATGGGTGCCAATCATATTGCCTTGCGTGTCAATTACTTCACCTGATTTTTCACCTAGTCTTTTTTTAATAAATTTTTTCACATCAATATCACCGATGAAACAGATACCAACTGAGTCAGGCTTGTCTGCTACATGAATATTTCTTTTTTTAGCTTCTGCTCGGACTTCTTTTTTAGTTAAATCAGCCAGGGGAAATAGAATGTGTTGTAATTGATCATCACTGATAAGATACAAAAAATAAGTCTGGTCTTTCCAATCATCTTTTGGAGTCAGTAGTTGGCCATTTTTAGTTTTGGCGTAATGACCAGTAGCTACAAAATCAAAATTATTTTCCATGGCCCAATCATAAAATAAACCAAATTTAATTTCTTTATTACACATCACATCTGGATTAGGAGTTTTCCCGGCTTGATATTCTTCAAAGAAGTAATCAACAACTTTGTCATGATAAGTTTGTTTAAAATCTAAAACTTGAAAAGGAATATCTAGTTCTAGGGCAATTTTGAATGCATCTTGACGATCCCGATCAGCTCTACATCCCGGTGCACGCCAGCATTCTAAAAAAACACCAGTAACTTTATAGCCCTGCTCTTTTAATAAATGAGCACAGAGTGAAGAATCAACTCCGCCGGACATACCAAGGGCAACTTTTTTCTTCATAGCAGCTTATTATATCAAGCTTGAGAATTTTTTAATAAAGTCTTGATTGTTTATAAATTGAATAGTTTGCATGCCTGCCTCACTGGCAGCTTGAACATTTGAGTCTTTATCATCAATGAAGAGTATTTGTTCAGGAGCTGTATCTAAAATTTTAGCAATACGTTTATAGCTTTCAGGTTGGTATTTATAAATACCAAGTTCTTTACTGGAAAAAGTTTCAATAAAAGGTGGGATAAGATGAGTTCTTATTTCTGTCAGCATTTTTTTTGAGCTAGCAGAAAAAATATAACTACTCAAACTATCTTGTTTTTTGACAAAATTAATTAATTCATTATTAAGTTCTAGATATTCTTGCCATGGATGATGATTTATTTTGGCTTGTTTATAGGCGGCGTTTGTACCAGTATTTTTAGATTGCGGAAAAGCCAGTACCCAAGAAAAGTCAAAGAGAAGTGTAGTGATCATCACATTCTCAGCATGTTTATTTTACCAATTTTTTCTAAATTATTTGCATATTTGTTTTTATCAACCACAAAAAAGCTGGGCAAAAGTGGTTTAAAATCAGGATTCATTTCAACTGCTTTATCAATATCTTCTAGAGCCATTTTGCCAAAATAAAGATTAGTAATATCAAAATTGTGTTTTTTAAGATATTGCCAGACTTTGATCATGCCTTCAAAGTAAAGTAAATCTTTAGTGAAGCCTCCTGGTTGGGAAGTATTTGTCAGACCGCGTTTTTTGCGAAAAGCAAAGATCCATCGCCTATCCAAATTATCGATATAAGGTGTTAAAAATTGCCATAACTCGGCAAAAGAATGTTCTTGAGCATATTTAACTGCCATATAATTCAAAGCTGGCTGATAAGCTAGTTGGAAATTTTGTGGTAACAAAGAGTGCAGGGCAGCTAGCCCTTCTTCAGCTTGTAAATAATTTTTAAATTTGTACTCTTTCTTTTTTTGAAACCATGGTTGTTGTTCATAATTTATTCTGCGTAAAGCATGAGTGCCAATTTCGTGATAAATCATGCTCAGAAGATCAAGTTGGCGAAAATCAATTGGTGATCTGAGTTTAATTGTGTTGTTGGTGATAGTGGCTCGAGCGACAAAAGAGTTTGACCAAACCAATTTAAATCTTTCTTTCAAACCATGCATGTCTAGAAATTTAATAATTTTATCTTCAACCTCTTTTTGATTTACTCGCGGTCCACGAAGCTCTCTTAGTTCTGTTTCTGTTTTTTGATAGTAAGCTTGATCAATGATAGTTTGAGCTAAATCAGCAGTTTGAGGATTAGGTTGTCCATATTTATTTAAGATTTCGTTAGTTGCATCTTCCTCATATTTAAATTGAGGATTATATTTTTCGTCAGCAAAGAACTTTTCTTTCTCTTCCAATAAATTAGTAGGAGTCAGTTTTTTTAAAATACTCATTATTCTTTATCTCCAACCAAAAATCCCTGTACATCCCGACGACCAAGTTCAACTTTATGTGAAGTGCGATTAAGACGTTTGATTACTACCATGGCGGTTTTAAAACGACGGTTTTTAATTTTTAGCTCGATTTCAATTACTGGTACGCTGCCTTCAATCTCTTTTTGTCGCCATAATAAATCTTCAAGATCAAAATGACCCAGTTCTTCTGCTAGCTCTTGGCTGATGGCACTGCGGTAACGACTGGTATTGATTAGTGCATTAATAGTGTGGGATTTACGCTCATCATCATAAACCTGAATTGTGGGTCGATAAGAAATGATAGGTATAGCTTCTCCAGTTTTAGTTTCATCAATAAAAACTTCAGAAAATAAAGCTTTGGCAATTTTTACTCCATGTTGAGCATCGCGAACTTCCAGCCCCTCTACTCTTTCCAGTCGTCTTTTTAAACCTGCATCATTAGCTATTTGAATTGATAATCCTGGAAAACCATTAAGCTCTACAATCATGGGTCCTTTTTCAGGATGGATAAATAAGTCGGCCCCCATATATTTATAGCCAGCAATATTAGCAGCTTTAACAGCAGTTTCTAAAACTTGAGTCCATTGTGGAATCATGATGCCACGAACTTTTTTCTTACTATTCGGAAAGGTTTGGATAATTTTTTTCTTGCCATAGATACCATTGACAGTCACTCCAGAGGACATATCGATTCCCAGAGCAATTGCGCCTTGATCTAAGTTAGCTTTACCCTTTGATTCTGGAGTTGGAATTCTAGCCATAGCCATGACTGGTACAGAATTAAAGACAATCACCCTAATATCTGGAGTACCAGCATAGGATAATTTAGCTAGTTTGGGATGAGCCGGAATCATTTCTTCTACCAAAGCCTTGTGGTTGCTGCCCCAAGTACTAAACTCACCATCGAGGATGTTACTTATATGAAGATTGAGATCATCTTCACTGAGCTGTTCTCCTTGGCTGTCAATCCAGAGAGGTTGATCTTTAATTTTTTCTTTAATTACCCAAATTCCCTTACCCGCACTACCACTAGCTGGTTTCAACACAAAAGGCACGGGGATATTGGTCCAGTTAATTAACTCGATATCATCGGGTGATTCAAAAACATGATAGAGCTCTGCTGTGGGAATCTGATAAATTTTAAGAAGTTCTTTGGTTCGCAGTTTAGAAAAGCCAAACTTTTTTGACTCACGAGAATTGAGTGTAGTATAACGATAGCGACCATTATGCCCCAGGATGTGTGAAGGTTTAATTGACATAATTAATCTTTATCAATTAATGATATTACTCTTCTTCCATTAATGAGCGAAACCTAAAGTATTCAGAAAATCTTAGTCCTACAAATTTA
>Ga0307992_1002580_pt1 | contig 10257 bp, 8 predicted proteins | sample EllFjometagen133_FD_203162 | JGI IMG/M metagenome (GOLD analysis project Ga0307992, IMG submission 203162) | Marine microbial communities from Ellis Fjord, Antarctic Ocean - #133 | ecosystem: Environmental > Aquatic > Marine > Unclassified | place: Southern Ocean | collected 2014-10-08
GCTAACGAATTACGCGATGAGGTTGATGTTATTGTGGTCATTGGTATTGGGGGTTCATATCTGGGAGCAAAAGCTATTATCGAAGCTTGTAATCACACTTTTGATCAATTACTTTCAAAAAGGGAAACCCCTCTTATCATATTTGCAGGGCACAATCTAAGTCAGGATTATCTTTCCGATCTGCTCGAAGTAATTGATGATAAGAACTATGGGATTGTTGTTATCTCAAAATCCGGTACAACCACCGAGCCGGCTCTGGCATTCAGAATACTGAAGAATCACCTGGAATCAAAGATTGGTAAAAAACAGGCTTGCAAAAGGATAGTAGCCATTACGGACGGGAAAAAAGGAGCACTAAAGCAACTTGCTAACGAAGAAGGCTATAAAACCTTTGTAATTCCTGATGATGTTGGTGGAAGGTTTTCAGTTCTTACGCCTGTTGGACTGTTTCCTATTGCATTGGCGGGTATCTCAATTAATAACCTGGTTGAGGGAGCCCGATTCATGGAGAAAATCACAGGGTTGGATATTACACCTGAAAAAAATCCGGCTATTCAATATTCTATTATACGTAATTTGTTATACCGGCATGGCAGAAAAATTGAGATTCTCGTTAATTATAATCCAAAACTCCGGTTCCTTGCTAAATGGTGGAAGCAATTGTATGGCGAAAGTGAGGGAAAAGAAGGCAAAGGTATCTACCCTTCAAGCGTTGATTTCACTACCGATCTGCATTCAATGGGACAATACATTCAGGAGGGTGAGAGGACAATGTTTGAGACTGTGGTTTCTATTACCAAATCTCATAAGCAATTAAGTATCCCACATGATAAAACTAATCTTGATAAGTTGAATTACCTTGCAGGTAAATCGCTGGATGAAGTGAACAATATGGCTAAAATTGGGACTATGCTTGCCCACGTTGACGGAGGAGTTCCCAACATACATATTGAAATACCTTCTCTAAACGAGTTCTATCTTGGACAACTTATCTACTTATTTGAAAAAGCATGCCCTGTAAGCGGGTATCTGATTGGAGTAAACCCTTTTAATCAGCCCGGTGTGGAAACTTACAAAAATAATATGTTTGCTCTTCTGGGTAAACCAGGTTTTGAAAAAGAATCAGTTAGACTCAGGAATAAAATTAATTTATCGTAAATCACATGTCAATAAATCCAAGAAATAAGGGATATCTTTTTGCATTAGGAGCATCATTTGCCCTGGCAAATTCATTTGTATTCAGCAAAGCTGCTTTAATGGAAATACAAATGGTTCAATTTGGTGTGGTCTGGTTCGGCATGGGATTAGTCTGGAACTCAATTTATATCATATACCGTAAAAGGAAATTTTCAACAATACGCGGAAAAGGTTTATGGGTAAATATTGTTATCGCAATACTTGAGGCATTAGCAACAGGACTATTCTACATTGCCATCAACAAAATGGAAAATCCGGCAATTGTTTCCTTTATAGGCAATATAGGACCAATCTTTGTAACAATTCTTGGAATTACCCTTCTGAAAGAAAGATTTAACCGGATTGAAATAGCAGGAATACTTGTTGCTCTGGGCGGCCTTTTTCTCATCAACTACAATCCGTCTTTCACCTGGAAAAATATGTTTCTTGAAGGGACTGTATATGTTGTTCTTGCTTCATTTTTCTTTTCTATTGCAGCTATTATTGCCAGAAAATACAATAAATATATCGAAGGGTCGGAGTTATCATTCGTCCGCGTATTACTGTTATTCGTTTCATTTGTAATTCTTTTCCTTTTCTCATCCTCTGATTTAGAAATCTCATCCCGCGCTTTAATTAACATGTCAATAGGATCAGTACTGGAAACACTTATTACAATTGTTCTTGCATACGAAGCATTCAAGTATATTGAAGCAACAAGGAATTCACTTGTACTCAGCACAAGAAGCTTATTTGCATTATTAAGTGCCTATTTATATTTTCATATTTTCCCCGAAACATTCCAGGTAATCGGAGGATTGCTTACTATTATTGGGGTAATTGCTATAACTTCAGGGCAAATGCTTATAAAGAAAAAAGGATCCAAAAACAAGGCATAATAAGAAGAAACTGTTTCAGGTTACTTGTTGCTGGTCAAAAAAAAACGGGTAATCCTTTAACAAGGAATACCCGTTTTTATATTTAATGCCAATATTTTTACAAATTGTGATTTTTCACAAACTCATCAATTACTTCTTCAAGATTGGGATTGCCAATTTCTTGTAAATCGTAATATACCCTTGTATTGGGTTTCTGAATATTAATGATCCTGTTCAAATCAATCGGTGTTCCAATAACTACCGAGTCACACTTTGTATTATTTATCGTCTCCTCAAGATCTTTTAACTGTTGTTCCCCATATCCCATTGCAGGCAACAGAGTTCCAATATTCGGATATATTTCAAAAGTCTCCGAAAGTTTTCCAACAGTAAACGGACGTGGGTCAATTATTTCTGCAGCACCAAATTTCCTTGCTGCAACAGTACCGGCACCGATTTTCATTCCCCCATGGGTAAGAGTTGGACCGTCCTCAATTACAAGCACTTTTTTTCCTTTGATAACAGAAGGATCATCTACTTTAATTGGAGAAGCAGCATCAATAACTATTGCATCAGGAGCTACTTTTTCAATGCTTTCTCTGACAGTTTGAATATCCTCAGGAGCAGCACTATCCATCTTGTTAATAACAACTACATCAGACAATCGTAACGTAACTTCTCCCGGGTAGTATGTTAGCTCATGACCGGCACGATGCGGATCAACAACAGTAATAGAAAGATCTGATTTGTAAAATGAAAAATCATTATTACCTCCATCCCACAGAACAACATCACATCCATCAGGATCCACCTCAGCTTCACGCAGAATCGCCTCATAATCCACACCGGCGTAAATAACATTTCCTCTCACAACATGTGGTTCATATTCTTCCATCTCTTCGACGGTACAATTATGTTTTGCCAGGTCTTTAACATCAGCAAACCTCTGTACTTTTTGCGCAACAAGATCGCCATATGGCATTGGGTGTCTTACAGCAACTACCTTGAGCCCCTTTTTCATTAAAATTTCGATAACTCGTCTTGATGTCTGACTTTTTCCACATCCGGTACGTACTGCACACACAGAAATAACCGGTTTTTTACTTTTAATCATTGTATCGCCAGGTCCGAGTAATACAAAATTGGCCCCTGCAGCATTAACAATTGCACCAACCGACATTGTCTTTTGGTAAGTAACATCACTATATGAAAACACGCAATCATTTACATTTAGATCAGCGATAAGTTTTGGCAGTTTCTCTTCACCGTAGATAGGAATACCATCCGGATAAAGGTAACCTGCCAAATCTGCAGGATATTTTCTGCCATCAATATCAGGTATCTGGGCAGCTGTAAAAGCAACAACATTATAATCCTCATTGCCACGAAAGTAGGTATTAAAATTATGAAAATCCCTTCCGGCGGCACCAATTATTATGACATTTTTTTTTGCCATTTTTCCTCCTTTTTTTTTATGTTTTAGTATTGTATTTAATTTTCTAAAAAGTAACACAAATGTAATCTATTGCATTTACAAATATCTGAATAAGGCATATGTTAAAAATCATGAATTGAATTTCTTTATATAATTATCACACAATCAGTTTTTTTCTGCAAAAAAAAATCATTTTGGAGCAACCTTTTCAACATTTTGCACATCATATTAATAGAAGACAGTAAAACCATGAACTTTCTAGCACATGCACATCTTTCCGGAAACTCTGATGAAATAGGCATTGGGAATTTTATTGGCGATTATGTCAAAGGGAGCAGCTATAACAACTATCCTGACCTGGTAAAAAAAGGCATTCTTCTTCACCGGAGTATCGACGATTTCACCGACCATCATCCTATTGTTCACCATAGTAAGGCTATTTTATATAAAAAATACCGTAGATATTCCGGTGTTATCGTGGATATTTTTTATGACCATTTCCTAACCCTTGAATGGAATAATTTCTCACAGCAACCATTACCAGATTTTATCTCTAATTTTTACGACAATCTTTACATTCATTATTCTTTCTTACCAAATGAAATAAAAGATTTCCTCCCAACATGCCTGAATGTAAACTGGATTAAAACATATGGCACTATCAAAGGGATAAAAAAAACCTTTAAAAAAATGAGCAGAAGGACCTCGCTACCCAAAAAATCGTGGCAGGCTGTAAGGGAATTGAAAAAGAACTATTCCGTTTTCCGTGAAGATTTTGTAGAGTTTTATCCTCTTCTGATCAATTTTGTTGAAGAAAAATATGATATTGACATAGAATATCCACAAACCGGTATTCTCAAAGAATCAGTTTAAACCAAATACTCCAGCCTGCTGATATCAAGCCGCAGAAATATAAACAACAAAATAGTAAAAGCCCAAAGTGAAGAGCCTCCATAGCTCATAAAAGGCAGTGGAATCCCAATAACCGGCAATAATCCAATAGTCATTCCTATATTAATCACAAAATGAAACAGGAGAATAACAAATACAGAATACCCGAATATTCTGCAAAATCTGTTTCTCTGTCTCTCAGCAAGAAAAAGTATCCTTAAAAGAAGTGTTGTAAACAGGGTTATTATTAAACTTGTTCCCAGAAAGCCCCATTCTTCACCCACCGTACAAAAAATAAAATCGGTGCTTTGTTCAGGGACAAATTCAAATTTCGTTTGCGTTCCTTTCAAAAAGCCCTTTCCGGAAAAACCACCCGAGCCAATAGCAATAATAGATTGATTAACATTATAACCGCTGCCATAAGGATCAGAATCAATACCGAGCAGTATATTAATTCTTTTCTGCTGATGGGGTTTTAATACATTATTAAAAGCATAATCAACTGAAAATGTAAAAATAATACTCCCAAGCATCAGAATGTATACCAGTACAGCTTTACGGATTCTATAAAAATAAATGAAGAAACTATAAATAAATCCGGAAATAATTAAAGAGAGAATAAGAATAAAATAAACTGACAATTCTAACCCGGCAAATTTTTTAAGTCCGAAAAGTGTTCCTGACAGACTGATATAAATAAATGTCGCTATCAGGAATCTCTTTATCTTCCTGTCAATAATTAAGAAAACCATGAATCCAACTACCATAATGGCAATTATTATTGCCATTTTATTAATCATCAAAGTCAGCACAAACAGTATCAGCATCAAAATACCAATAAGCAAAATGCCTCCAGGTAATCCTTCACGGTAAAGAACAAGTATTAAAGCGAAATATACAAGTGCTGACCCTGTATCCGGTTGAAAAAATATAAGTACTGCAGGGATAAGAATAATAACTACCGCATTGAAAACATTATTAAAATTTTTAATATTGAAACTCTTTGAGCTTACATACCTTGCCAGCGCCATTGCTGTCCCGATTTTAGCAAACTCAGCAGGTTGTAACCTGAAGAAGCCAAATTCAAACCATGATTTTGCTCCATGTATCTCTTTCCCAACAATCAGAACAACAATCAGTAACAGTATTACAATAGCATAAATTATATATGCAAATAATGAATAAAAGCGGCTATCAATAACAATAACTAACAAGGCAATTATCAACGCACCACAAATAAGGATCATCTGTTTGCCATACCGTTGTGACAAATCAAATATTTTATTATGCTCTTCATTGTAACCCGCTGAATAAATGCTTACCCAACCCAGAACTACAATAAGCAGATACAGGATAATTGTTATCCAATCAATCTCAGACCATGTATTAATTCTCCTTTTCATTATGAATCAGGTCTGTTTCAAGAATATAATTCTCATGCCATTGCCGTGTAATTTCCCTTTTCAAATATTTTTCAATCATTAAGCTGGCAATAGGAGCTGCATAAGTTGCTCCAAATCCACCATTTTCAATGTAAACCGATAGTACAATTTTCGGGTTATCCTTCGGAGCAAATGCAACAAATATCGAATGATCCTCCCCATGCGGGTTTTCAGCTGTTCCTGTTTTTCCGCATACAATTATATCATCTATTCTGGCAATGCGCGCAGTACTTCCACTCCCCGGAGGACCATTAACTGCCATATCCATTCCATCAATTATTATTGGAAAATAAACAGAATCAATAGTTGTAAAATGTTTACTGAAAAATCGTTCATCAATTTTTTCTTCTCCCTCTATTTCCTTAACAATATGTGGCGTAAAGTAATAACCATTATTAGCTATTATAGCTGTCATATTTGCCGTTTGCAGTGGTGTTATTCCTAATTCTCCCTGGCCTATTGCAAGTGACAAAACTGTAAGGGAACTCCACCCGGTTTTTCCATAATACCGGTCGTAATAAGAATCCATTGGCACAAATCCTTTCAGTTCAAAAGGAAAATCGGAATCAAGTTTTTGACCAAATCCAAAAGATAAAACATGACCTCTCCATGAATTATACCCTTCTCTTACAGAAGGAAAAACCGGATTATCAAGTATCCTTCTGAAAACATTGCAGAAATATGAATTACAGGAATTCTGAATCGCCTCAGGCAAATTCAGCGGAGAGTCATGGCTATGACAAGCTACATGGATCCTTCCGGTATAATAACCTCCGTCACAATAAAATTCCGTTTGTTTGTATATTACTTTTTCCTGCAAGCCTATTAATCCGTTTATCACTTTAAAAGTTGACCCGGGAGGATATGTAGCCATCAGCGGGCGGTTAAATAATGGTTCAAGTGTATCACTGCTTAGTGCTTCAAAAACCTTTGAACGACCGCGACCCAATAAACTCGACGGATCGTATGTTGGTGACGAAACGAAAGCAAGGATTTCTCCTGTTGATGGTTCAATTGCTACAATACTGCCAACTTTATTCATCATAAGCTTCTCACCATATTCTTGAAGATCAGCATCAAGCGTTGAAATAATATTTTTCCCAACAATTGCAGGTCTGTCATTTTTCCCGTTCTGGTATGATCCTTTTATCCTGTTATGAACATCCACCATATATACATTAACGCCTTTTTCACCTCTTAATACCTCCTCATAGGCTTTTTCAATACCACTAATTCCAATATAATCGCCAATTTTATAAAATGGGTTGTTCTCAATTAAATGCTCATCTACCTCCCCGACATATCCTAATGCATGTCCTGCAATACTTTTATTGAATTTTCTAATTGGTCTGGGTTGTACAAAAAAACCGGGGAACTGGTATAATTTTTCCTGTAGCACCGCATAGGTTTCAGAAGAAACCTGCTTAAGAAACGGGGATGATGTATAATAAGAATACTTCCTGGCATTTTCCAACTTTTTCTCAACATCTTCATGGGTAATTTTAAGAATATCACAAAAAACTGATGTATCAAATTCTTCTACAAGATTTGGGGAAATCATTAGATCATAAATAGCTTCATTATAGACTAACAGCTCTCCTGTACGGTCGTAAATCAAACCACGGGCAGGATACCGGATAATGTATCTCAGAACATTACGATTGGCTGTTGTTTGGTATGATTTATCCAGCACCTGAATGCTTAACAGTTTGCCGATAAAAATAAAAACAACCAGAAACAGTAAAGCTCCAAAAACATATTTCCGGTTCTCATAAATATTTTTCACAACGGAAGATTAAATAAATACTATTTCTGTTTCCGGTATATAAAAAACTGGCTTAAAGTTATCAGAAAAACTGAAAACAGGGTGCTTAACAGAACCCTTAGCATAGTATGGAAAAAAAATGTTATTCTGAATGTTTCCACATAAAACAAAAATGTATGATGAAGAAATACCAGAACCAGGGAATATTTAAGAAACCATGTAAACCCATAATAATAAAGCCTTGGATAGGAACCCGGTTCATATTCATCATGTGGCATAAATAAATTCAGAACATATGGTCGCAAAAATGCCATAAATACAGTTGCAGATGCATGCATTCCCGGCGTATTTGCAAAAAGGTCAATGGATATGCCAATGGCGAATCCTGAAATTAGTAAAACCCAACGAGGCGTTTCAAATGGTAGCAGAAGAATAAAAAGCACATACATATACGGGTTAATATATCCGCTTACCTGGATATTATTTAACACCAAAACCTGGAAAAGTACCAGGATAAACATCCGGAATATATTTCTTGATACAGGGTTAATCATTGCCCAACTCCTCCAGTTCAATTTTTTCTAAACGCCGCAGGTTGCTTATCACATCAACATAAACCAGACTTTTAAAATCAACTGACAGATCAACCTCAATCTCATAAAAATTCCCTCCTTTTACTTCCGAATTACTAACTGTTCCAATAATAATTCCTTCAGGAAAGATAGAAGAGTAACCACTTGTAATTACAGTATCTCCTACATTAACGTCAATATGATACGGAATCTCGTCTAACTTAACCTTCCTGTAATCCTTTCCATCCCAGTGCAACGACCCGAAATAATTATTTTTTGCAAGTTTAGCACTGACTCTAAAATCCAGGTTAAGTAATGATATCACTGTAGAAAACTGCTTTGATACACCCACGACGATCCCGATCACGCCTTCAGGGGAAACAATACCCATTTCCGGTCGAATCCCAACATCACTACCCTTATTCAGGGTTAAAAAATTATGCTGCTTATTTACTGTTTGATTAATCACCATCGCCGATGTATAGAAATAATGTTGGTGATGTATAGAATCAGATTCACCAAAAAAGAAAAGTTCATCAGACCTGTAAGTTCGCTCAAGGATATTTTTCAATTTAGCATTCTCTTCAGAAAGTCTGTAATTGGTTTTCTTCAGAGAAAGATATGCCGTTGTATTATTAATTTTATCATATATTCTTCCTGTAATACTCTGTGTAATATTCAGGAATCTGGCTTTTTGGAAATTATTGTGATTAAGAAGCAAGGAAATAGAGATCACTTCAAGAATTACAAAAAGAATATGGAAATGATATATAATAATTATCCTTAGTAAACTCCTCATTCGCCATCTTATTTAACTAATTCCCCTTATCTCATAAGGAATTTGAATTTATCTACATTTTTCAGTGCAATGCCAGTACCCCTGGCAACTGCATGCATTGGATTCTCAGCCAAATGGAAAGGAATACCTATTTTGTCATATAATCGTTTGCTAATTCCCCTTAACAGGGCCCCGCCACCGGCAATATAAATACCTCTACTCACTATATCAGCATATAGTTCAGGAGGTGTTTGTTCAAGAACACCAAGGATCGCAGTTTCAATTTTTGAAATGGATTTGTCAAGACAGTGAGATATTTCCTGATATGAAACAGGTATTTCAATCGGCATAGCTGTCATTAAATTTGGACCACGGACAACAAAATTTGCGGGTGGTTCATCAATATCAGGAAGAGCTGAGCCAACGTTTATTTTAATTCTTTCAGCCATTCTTTCACCAATTTTAATATTATGCTGATGCCGCATATATGCCTGAACATCATTTGTAAATACATCTCCGGCAATCCTTATTGATTTATTACATACTATTCCTCCTAAAGCAATCACAGCAATTTCTGTTGTCCCCCCCCCTATATCAACCACCATACTTCCAACAGGTTCATCCACATCAATACCAATACCGATTGCTGCAGCCATTGGTTCGTAAATCATATAAACATCCCTCCCACCTGCATGTTCCGATGAGTCCCTCACAGCTCGCACCTCCACTTCAGTGCTTCCCGAAGGGATACATACAACCATCTTTAAAGATGGAGCAAAAAACCGGGGTTTTTGATTAATCATCCTTATCATCCCACGGATCATTAGCTCAGCCGCATTAAAATCAGCAATAACACCATCCCTTAACGGGCGTATAGTTTTGATATTATCATGTGTTTTTCCATGCATCTGTTGTGCCTTCTTACCTATAGCTATTAAATTACCTGTGCTTTTGTCAATAGCTACTATAGAAGGCTCATCTACAACAATTTTGTCGTTATGAATAATAGTAGTATTTGCAGTCCCCAGATCAATAGCAATCTCCTGCGTTAAAAAAGAAAATATTCCCATTAGTTGTAATATGTTAAAAAGTTAAAAGTTAAAAAGTCCCTCTATTCCCTCTAATCCCTCTATTCCCTCTAATCCCTCTAATCCCTCTACTCCCTCTATTCCCTCTAATCCCTCTACTCCCTCTATTCCCTCTAATCCCTCTACTCCCTCTATTCCCTCTATTCCCTCTACTCCCTCTATTCCCTCTAATCCCTCTACTCCCTCTATTCCCTCTAATCCCTCTATTCCCTCTACTCCCTCTATTCCCTCT
>Ga0307992_1002581_pt1 | contig 10257 bp, 5 predicted proteins | sample EllFjometagen133_FD_203162 | JGI IMG/M metagenome (GOLD analysis project Ga0307992, IMG submission 203162) | Marine microbial communities from Ellis Fjord, Antarctic Ocean - #133 | ecosystem: Environmental > Aquatic > Marine > Unclassified | place: Southern Ocean | collected 2014-10-08
CTCCGACTTCTACTGATGACTCTTTTAGCGTAAATGTTACTTCTGGGTCTGGAGTGGCTATGTCTATGGCTATAGCTACTGGGGCTCGGTCAAATGTTGCTTTAAATAGCGGATCAACAGAAGTAACTAATTATATCTACGTTCAATTGCAGCCACATACTCCGCATACTGCTGTAGGCGTTATAGCGGCTTCTACGACAGAACAGGACTCAGACCTATATCTTCTACTTGGAAAGGTTATTGTAAGTGCATCTGGAAGTCTTACCATTCAACAAGACTCTGAATCAGGAAGAACCGAATTAACACTATTACGTTATCTTTTGCAGAGCGTGGCGACTCATGTTCATTCTGGGGCTCCTGGAGAACCAGATAAGATTGATTTACAGGATCATGTGAAGGGCATTTTATCTTCTGCAAATATTGAGGATTTACCAGCATCTAAGATTACTAGCGGAATTATAGATAAAGAAAGATTTAATTTAAGTCATGAAGATTTAAATGATATAGGCACATTAAAACATAACGAAATTGATGGATTAGTAGAAAAATTTCAAAAACTTAACGCATCTTTATTTGGAGACGCGATGTCTTCAAATTTAATTCAGTTAATTTTGTCTTTAAAGCATGTTTGGGCTAATATCGATGACTATATGTACAATTTTGCTGCCGTTATTCCGGGTGTTGGGAACAACACCTTTTTGGATTCCACTTCTTTTATTGATGTTAACGCTTCAGATGCCGAAATCGATTATGTAAATCAAAGAATTCGAGGGAGATATGTAGAGGCAAAAGAGATTGCTCAATATGTTATGAGTTCAGTTGAAGATTTTGCTTGGGATAAAGATGGAGAGCAATCATATGATTCTAGATATATCGTAATTTCTAGTGAAAGCAGACCATATGCTTATGGATATGGTTATGGATATGGTCAAGGGCTTGATTATTTTGACGTTCTTTATGAAGTGGAAGATGGTGTAGAAACGAGTGCTGGAGTTACAGGAACAACTATCGGATATGGAACAGATGACTTTGAGTCCACTTTTGCGGATAGTTATGGTTTTGGGTATGGTTGGGAAAGACTTGCTGGATTTGATGATACTTTAACAACAACCAATGTAAATTTAGTCTCTTTTGGCTCTACAGTAAATATTCACAATAAAGATTCTGAGACATATCCTGTTCTTGATGATACATATGATATAGAGCCGGGTAGATATGTCCCAAATAGTGAGAAGCCAACACAAATACAATTTTTAATTCAATCAGCAGATCAAGCAGATGAGATTTTAAGAGTCACTAGTTCTTCTTCTGTTGATATGAATCAATATATGTCCGCATTGACTACAGGTGACGTTCGGGTTCGTTCAGATAGTGATAAAGGGCTTGTTTATATGGCTTGGCAAACTGAGCTTGATATGAGTTCAAATAGTTATTTAAACGTTCAATTATCTCAAGTAAAATATCAAAGAGATCCTAATGATTTTAAGAAGTTAACAAGTAGATGGAGTGAGGCAGATTTTCCGGGATGGGAAGCTAATTACGATGCTTATTGGTCTCCAGATCTTGGTATGGATCTTATTATTGAATCAACTGTTGATAGAGGAGTAAATGGAAAGTTTAGATATTTTTATAAATATTATGAGGGATCTGATCCAGATGATTATAGACTTTTAGATATTACAAACAATACTATTTTTGAGAATAATAGGATTCAAGAGGCAAGTGATCTTTTGGACAACCCATCTATTGCATCTATTCAGGCATATATAACTTCTGGACGCTTGCAGGAGTTGGGCGGGTATAAGGTTCCAGATACAGCTGCAACCCTGATAACATCTACATTGATTCAGGCTCAGATTAATGCGGTTCTTCCAGCCTATGAGGTAACAAAAACTGAAGCAATTCAAAATGTTACTGGAGTTTATCTATATACGATTAATGATGTTGACCCTCTTGTTGGTTCTACGAGTAAGGAATATTGTTTTGATCGTGAAAGAGATGAGGCAACGCCAGTTCTTTGGCCTCAAGGTCAGAGAAATACTATGGGGTCAGTAGAAAAAACGGATTCGTTAGATCTGGGACATCTTTCTACTGCTGGAAACCCAACCAACATGACCGCCACTTATCCAGATGGAAGAGATGGTGCTGGAACAAAGGTTTATGCAGAATCTACAATGCTTGTTGATTTAGAGAAAATTTATATTTCAAGTTCTACTGGATATAGATATGATCCTGATGATAATAAAGTAGAAGATTTAGTTATTACATTTCCAGATCCAGTGCAATTTAATTCTATTAGTTGGATCGGTACGGAACCATCTGATTCTATAGTGTATTTGCAGGTAAAGAGACTTTCAATTGGTGAAACTGGAAATGCAGATGCCGATTATAATACAGACGTGATATATACAAATAAGGGAACGGAATTAATAGCCGCACAATCGAGTAGTCCTTATGGCGAGGCTTGGTTTAGTTCAGATATAGAGACTAGGGTTTCTGGTTCTGATTTTCCTTCTGGGTATACAAGTGTTAAAAAAATAGTTATTCGAGCAGTTCTACTTCCATCTAGTGATTTGAAGATAACTTCAGTTCTGAATAGTATTACTGTTAATTATACATCCAATACGACATCTGGAGAACTTGTTATTGATTCAGAAAGTGAATGGAGTAATGCAAGAGTTTCTACAAATATTACGCCAGTGACAGAAGGTGGAGAAGACTATATAGAAATTGATATTCCATCTGCGGCTGTAAGTACCGTAGTTACTGGAAGAGTTAAAAACCTTCTTTATGGAACAAAAGGATCTCTTGTAGAAATTGGAAATATTAGTGGAAAATGGGCAGAATCCACAAAGAGTTATACTGGCACAGATTTACCATTAACGATTTATCAAGAATTTAATGGAAATCTTGCCGGAATTACTGGATATGTTACAGATTTAAAGAAGATGAAAAACGGAAATATTGTTTTCTTAGATGAATATTCAAGCCGAATTGTATTCTTAGATTCCTTATATGCTACTGAAAAAATTGTCGCTTCTGAATACGCTTATAGAGACACAAGTAGCACTCTTACCGTTAGTAATTCTACTTCTGCGACTCTTCGTAAAGCCGTATATAATTCAGATCTTGGAAGCAACGGAGTTTTGTATCTTGTTTTTAGTCACGAACTTCAGGCATGGGATGATATGTATGGCTTGGGGTCGGATAATTATAATCCCACATTAGGATTAAGCGGGGATGGTTCTGATGCAACGGTTGATCTAAGTCTTATTTCAATAACTTATAAAGGAGAAGCTGCCGATTTTACATTGAGCGACGTTTACGCATGTGATAGGGGAACTCTTTCTATTATTTTAGATGAGACCGCTCAAAATTTTATCGAGGATATTGAAGGTCCATTCATCAGAGCATTTTTTGCTACTGATGCGGATGGTATATTAGATTCTTCTGCATCTTGTGTTCAGTTTAAAGGTACAAATGCTGGAACGCCTGGAGTAAAAAAAGTATTACTTTCAGAGCCTTCTTATAGTATGGTTTATGCTCCGATACCTGGATTGATAGCTTTTGATGTTGATGACGATGACGTTCTTTATATCTTAAAGAAAACAAAGCCATATTCATATGATTTTGATTATGCGGTTGGAGAAGAGCTAGATGAGACACATTCTTCTGAGCCTTGGTATGTTTCTTTAAACTCTAAAGATTATTGGAGCGCATGGGGAGAAACAACTGGAAGTGATTCAGGTACATATATGGACGTTATCACTCCGTCTACTTTCAGATCAGATCCTTTATGGGAGCCTAATTTTTTCTTAAATAATATTTACGGATATAGAGGGTCTATTGAAAGAAAAGATGATTATCTATTAATAACAATTAGTGGAGAAAAGGATTCGGATAATAATAGAAATGGTATTTTAGCATTTAAGAAATTGACAGACGAGTCTGGCAAATATGGAACCCCTTCAGAATTTTTAATTGAAAGTAGTGTTGTATCTCCAATGGCTGCTAGATTCGATCCTGCAACATATGATAATGCAACTAATGTGTATGGTGATTTATTTGTGGCATTAAGTGACCTTAGCCATACTTCTGGGTCTTCTGGAAAATCTAGAGTCGAAAAAAGAAGAGAGAATGTTAGTTCTCCTGTTTTATGGACTTGGGGCTCTCAAGAAATTTATAAGGATGCAAGTCTTGGAATTAATAAATACGCGATTTCTGTAAATGATGTTAGACCTTTTGTTTATTTTGATACTCAAGTGGTAATTTCCACTTAAAATTTCGTATTATCTTTTAAGGATAGTTTCTATGATTGTCGGTCTTAAAGATAGGCAAATCAGTTCTATAACTTTTGGGAATGAGTCTCTTTCTGTGATGGAGATTTATGTCCCGGATTCTTGGTCATTAAATGATGTCCGTAAGAATTTATTATTTAAAGAAGGGTATTCAAATTCAATAAATGATAATAATGTAGAGGATAAAATAGAACTTTTTCAGATTTGTGAAGATAATGCTTTGACATCTAGATTTAAGATAAATAATACGAGACCTGATAATTCATTAGAACTTTTAAATTTTTAACATGAAAATCACTTATAGTACAAATATAGATCCATCTGGATATTCTAGCTGTGCTAGGGCTTATATCAAAGCTTTACATAAAAATCCTAATTGTGAAGAAATTAAAATTATAATCAATAATGTAGCAAGAAATATAAATTCGATTGGTATAGATATAAAAGATTTAGAATTTTTTTCAAGTTTATCAGTGAATAAACCTGCTGAGGATTCTGTATTAGTTCAACACACGGTTCCAGATAGAATGATTTTTGGGAATAAAAGGAATATTTTATATACTGTTGTAGAAATGGAATGTCCAGATAAATGGGTTTATATCTGCAATAATTGTGATACTGTATTAACGTCTTCATATTTTTGTAAGGAGACGATGATTTCTTGTGGAATTAAAGAGGGCATCATCAAAGTTGTTCCTCATTGTTTGGATTTAAATATTTGGAATAAAAATGTTATTCCGCTTAATATTACGAATTTAAAAGATTTTAATTTCCTTTTTGTTGGCGATTATACTCCAAGAAAAAATGGAAATATTCTTATTCAGTCTTTTTTGAAAATATTTCGAGGTAGAGAAGATGTTTCTTTAACAATGAAGGCATATTATAATAGTTTTAATTTAAGTGATCAAGAGAATTTAATTAGTCGGATAAAGAATGAAATTGAAAAAAGCGGAATACCACTAGAAGAAAGACCTCCAATTTACTTTTATGGAGATCCTATTTTAGAAAGTTTAATGCCAAGGTTTATGTCTTCATTTGATTGTTTAGTTAGTCCTCATCGAGGAGAGGGATTTGGTTTATGTATGGCTCAAATGATGGCGTTAGGAAAGTCTGTAATTTCGACTAGATATTCAGGCAACTTAGAATATATGAACGATTCAAATTCCTTTTTAGTGGAAATTAAAGATAGAAAAGAGCCAGTACCCCAAGAGATGTCTATTATTAATCCGAATTTTTCTGGGAAAGAGTGGATAATGATTGAAGAAGAGTCTCTGGAAAATCAAATGTTGTTTGTTAGTGAAAACAAAAAAGAAAGAGATTTGAGATCTTTAGCTGCTTTGGAGACGATTCGATATGGGTTTTCTTCTGCAAAAATCTCAGATTTATTTTTGAAAAGTATAGGGGGATAAATTGTGAAAATACCGATAGTTTTAATGTATAAAAATAAAATATCATGGACAAAAAAATGCGTTCTTTCAGTTCGAGGAAATACTGATCCTGATGAATATTTTTTCGTTTTTATTAATAATGGAAGCGAAATTTTCGAATCTGAAAAGATGAAAGAAATGATTAATGATGAAGATGTTGTAGTCGATTTTTCTTGTGCTGTTGGTGTTTCATTTGCTTACAACAAAGCAATTAAAGAACATTGTATGGATTCTGAATATTTTGTTATTCTTCATAACGATGTGATTGTTACAGATGGATGGTTAAATCGATTAAGGAATGTATTTGATCAGAAAATCAATAGTGGTAAAATTAGTTGTGTTTTTCCTAGAACAAATTATGCGGGAGAGGGAACTCCCGTTTCTTATGATGAACATGTAAAGCAAAATTTCCTTATGCATAAAAAAAGCAATAAAAAACCTCAAACTGAAGAAGACATTGATTTTGTTGTTAATAATACTTATTCTCCATTTGGGTCGTTTGAGGAATATGCAAAAAAGATAAGTGAAGATTTTGAAGATAAGTTTATAGTTTCTGATGAATTATGTACTTTTTGTACTATATTTAATCGAGAAATTTTTATCGAAAACGGGATGTTTGATGAAGATTTTATCACTTTCGGAGGAGAATCAAGATTATTGCATTATATTTCTTCTCAAAAATTACATTATCCGGTGATGGCATTGGATACGTATGTTCATCATAACGGAAATACGACCACAGATACTATCGGATCTGAGTTTCCTTTGAATAATGAAAGAACTGATAAAATCTTTGAAGAGAAAAAGATGAAGGTTTATCAAAATAGTATAAAATCCGTTTATTTTACTACAAGGTTTTTAAATGGTAAAATAAAAATATTGGCTATTCGAGAGGATGGAATAGGAGATATTATTATGTCTGCCTTTGGTTTATCATCTTTGAAAAAGATTAATAATGATTTTGATATTACATATGCTACAAATGAGGGATTTATGGGATTTGTTTCTAGATTGTCTTGTGTTGATTCTGTTATCCCTATAAGGGAAACTACGAATTACGAGTCGAAAGAGAGATATCAAGAAATTACAGATATGTATAGAGACAAATTTGATCTAATATTAAACTGGCATAAACTTTTTGAGGAGATGAAAAAAGAAGAATTTAAAACGCATAGGGTTGATATTATTATGGATAGTATTAATCATAGTTTAATGAGCAATGGTTTAAAAGAAAAACTTATTGCTAAAAAACCTGAATATATTTTTAAAAGTGGCGATAAAAAGATAATTAATTCCGTGTTAGAGGGATTTGATAATAAGTCTGTTTGTTCGATTGCTCCTATTGGGACTTGTCCTATTCGAAGTATTCCATTAGACGTTTTTCATAAGATTGTAAGTTTAGAGTCAGAAAAGAAAATAGTTTTAATTTTAAACAAGGATAAAATGGACATATCATGGGAATTAATAAGCAATAGGGAGAACGTGATAGATTTGTCTGGAGAAACAAATTTGGAAGACCTTCCTCCCGTTTTGGAAAGAAGTGAATATGTTTATACTCCAGATTCTGGAGTCTTTCATATAGCTGGACTTCTCGATGTTCCGTGTAGAGCTTTTTTTGGCTCTATTGATCCCGCCTTAAGGGATGGGTATTATTCGACCGGCAACAAAATATACTATAAAAAAGAATTAGAATGTGTTCCGTGTTTTGATGTTGGTTGTGATGGCTGTATGTGTATGAATTATAGCGATAAGGAAATTGAAAGAATTGTTAACGGAGAAAGTTTGAGTCAGAAACTCCCATGCTAAAGATATAAAATTAATAAAATAGATTTAGTATGTGAAATGCTTCGCATTTCAAGTCTGATTAGGAGGCATCATAAAGATGCAGAAGTTAGACAGTGAAAATATCAACACACCACAGGATACTTCACTAGTCCTGTGCAACTGTGAATCACTATTAAACAATTCTGTGGGTAGGAATAGTGTAGTGGTTAAAAAAACCTGTTATAACAACTCCGAAGTGAATCTACCTCAGCATAGAGAGCGTAGGCAGATATTATCTGCCAATATCTATGTATTGGACATTAATGGAAAACCGTTAATGCCTTGTAGTGCTGGAAAAGCGAGAATATTACTAAAAGGAAGGAAAGCAAAAGTAGTAAAAAGAAGCCCTTTTACCATTCAATTAAATTACGAAACGACTTCTTTTAAACAAGAGACGGTTTTAGGAATTGATACTGGATATGAAAATGTTGGTATTTCAGTAGTTTCTAAAACAAAAGAGTTATTCTCAGGAACTTTGAAATTAAGAACAAATATTAAAAAGAAATTATCAGAAAGAAAAATGTATAGAAACGATAAAAGAGGTAGATTATGGCATAGAAAACCTCGTTTTCTAAATCGAGGAAAGAAAGGATGGCTACCGCCATCCATTCAACATCGATTGGATTCTCATGTTAGAATTATTGAGAAGATAAAGAAATTTCTACCAATAACTAAAGTAATAGCAGAAACAGCAAATTTTGATATACAAAAAATTAATAATCTAGATATGGAAGGTAAGGGATATCAAGAAGGTAGACAAAAAGACTTTGAGAACGTTAAATCTTATGTTTTACATAGAGATGAATATAAATGTCAAAATTGTAATAAAAAAGAGATAGTATTAAATGTACATCATTTAGAGAGTAGAATGACAGGTACTAATAATCCTGATAATTTAATCACTTTATGTAAAAAATGTCATGAGAAATATCATCAAGGAGAGATAAAGTTAAAGATAAAGAAATATAAAGGTTTTAAAGCGGAAACATTTATGTCTATAATAAGAAAGCGACTATTAAATATTTTAGATTGTGAAGAAACATTTGGATATGAGACTAAAATGAAGAGAAAAAAGTTGAGATTAGAAAAGTCTCATGTTAATGATGCTTTTTGTATAGCCGAAGGAGATACTCAAGAACGTTGTTTAGGATATAATATTATACAAAAAAGAAGAAATAATCGTTGTTTACAAAAAAACAGGAAGGGATTCAAACCTAGTATAAGAAGAAAAAGATATAGTATACAACCACAAGATGTTGTTAAGGTGGAAAATGAGGAGTATAAAGTAAAGGGTTCTCATAGCTATGGGAAGGAAATAATTTGTGAGGATAAAAGTGGGAAAAAATTTAATTTTGGAATAAAGAAAATAGGGAATGTTTTCCATAGAAGTGGAATGTTATTTAATATAGAAAGGATAGGTCTTAATCTTTTTTCATGCTAAAGCAATGAAAATTATTTAAGATAAAACAAAATGAGAGATAAGTCCTTTTTTTACGCCTTTAAGATAGGGATAGAAAACTCTTCGATTTGTATTCGAGTTGATGATGCTTCTTTTGAGCTTATTTTTCAAGATAGTAATGAAGTAGAACCATTTTATAAAGAAATAGATTTCGGGTATATTATTACATTTAAAAATATTTATAAAGATGTTGATATATCATATCATTTAAAAGAATATGAGATTAAGGAATATATAGTTATTAAAAACAGGAAGTCTGCTTCTGAGATTCAAATGAGAGTAAAGTCCGAAAAATGTTTTTTATTTAGAGACGATGACTTGAAATGTTGTAAGGTTGTAGATTTAAATCATGATGAAATCTTCTCTATTCCAGATCCATATGTTGTAAGTCCTGAAAAAAATGGAGGAGATATGGAAAGATATATATCTTCTGATTTTGATATGGAAAAGAAATCAATCACATATTCTTTTAATAATAATATCCCAAATAATTTTCCTGTTACTATTGACCCGAGTTTTAATTTCAATACTAAAGCTTTAAAGAATTATGGGTTTTTAAGAGACCAGTTTAGTAAAAATAATTTAATGTTTATAACGGGGTCATCTGCAAGAGAAACTTTTGTTGATGAGAATTTAACTGTTGATGCGGACGGAAATTATGATTTAATGTCTGATGATGTTTTATTCGAAAATAGAATTGCTATTATTTTCCCTTGGATTCTTAGTGGAAGGGCTGTAATAAATATTAAAAGAGGTAAGTTTGAAAGCTATTATGACACTGGAACATTAACATATGTCGGGGATCATAGTCCTGTTTATTCCTATGTTGAGGTAGATTTACCGTTTTCTAATTCTGGAGAAATTTTGGTAACATGCAAATTAGATATTGCTCCAGATGTATATAGTGATTTGTCTGTTTCTTTTAGTAGAAAGCTTACATATTTGCCAAAGGTCGATGTTTTTTTCACAGATGGATTATGGTTGATTCAAGGTAATGCGGACAGAACTATTACGTTTGATAATCTTATGGTTAGAAATAGAACTCCGTTTAGACCGTTGAATTATTATATTTTACCATATGATTTAGATTTAACTACGGAACAAAGATCTCGTCTTGTAGAGATAGATGAACTGAAGAGAAGCGCAAGTCGGGTTGACGCGAAATCCCAATCCAATTTTTCTGCTTATTTTACTTTTGATGAGGAATATGTTCCGTCTGTAGATACTTCGACAGATATTTGAAGGAGAT
>Ga0307992_1002583_pt1 | contig 10254 bp, 9 predicted proteins | sample EllFjometagen133_FD_203162 | JGI IMG/M metagenome (GOLD analysis project Ga0307992, IMG submission 203162) | Marine microbial communities from Ellis Fjord, Antarctic Ocean - #133 | ecosystem: Environmental > Aquatic > Marine > Unclassified | place: Southern Ocean | collected 2014-10-08
TTCCCCGCCCTCAGCATCCAAACCATCATCTGCATCTCCAACGACCCCATCCAAAATAAACTCATTAGTCCTTGTATCACAAGTCCCATCCTGCGCCGATGAATAGCAATCTGACCAATATAGCCCAGTGCGAGCGTCGTGCGCCACTCCTCCCGAAGCAATAGTTTCCACTCCCAAGCTGGAATCAGTCTCACTCGTCCAAGTGCTTTCTTCTTTGTTCATATCTTCTACTGCGGCATAGGCGGTTGCCAAATCTCCCGACGAGGAAACGGCAGAAGCTTTCCAATCATCCCAAATTTGATTTTTGAAAGTTGAATAATCAATCGGAACCGGCAGATTATCTTTAATATAATTAATCCGCTCAATAATCGAGCCATCCTCATTGGCCACCACACTCGAAGAATCAAAATCATTGTTCGCGCTATCAACCCCCAAAATATTCTGACTAAAATCCTGATCCGAAGTACCTGGCAGAGCAACCGGTTCACTAAAAGCCGCATAGGCAAAATAGCCAGCCACAGTAATCAGCGTCAAAACTGCCGTAATTACCGCTTTTCTACCTAAATTCAAAAATTTGATATGTGACATATATTTGCTTTTTATTTAAAATAATTATTATCGATATTTTTGTGAATCTTAATTCACTCGCACCAACACAATTAAGAAATCTAAAAAATACAATTTCCTAATTTTTATAAACAAAATAAAGTGATTTATAATTGCGACTGTATATATTCCAAAACCTCAACAATCGAACCATCCTCATTAGCCACCACGCCCACAGAATCAAAAGCATTATCAACGTTATCGGCCCCCAAAATATTTTGAGAGAAATCCTGATTAGAAGCTGACGGCGCTGCTGTTGGCTCATTGAACGCCGCATAAGCCACAAAAGTAGAAACTGCTGTCAGCGTCAAAACAATCGTTGAAATTACCCTCCAGCCCAACTTGGAAATTTTATTCTGATTTTTTCTAACCATTCTGGTAAATTTCTCCGGAATCAAACTCTGAGAAATTTTCCCCCAAAAAGTTCCCAAATCTCCCCCTTCTCCGGAAGTCGGACTTCCGGAAGCTTTTATTCCAGATATCCCGGAAGTCGGACTTCCGGAAGCTTTTATTCCAGATATCCCGGAAGTCGGACTTCCGGAGAATTTCGCAACTAACCCCAACCAAACTTTTTTTACGTATTTTTTCATATTTTTTATTTTAAAGTTAAACTAATTCTTTTCCCATCCCCTTTTTTAAAGGGGGATTGATAGCCTGCTCGCCTGTAACGAGGGGTTTTTTCCTCCTTTGTCCTCCCCCTTTTTAAAGGGGGATTGAGGGGGTTTTATTTTTTTACAAAACTTTTTCATATATTTTTTCATAATTATGATTTTATTTTTATTTAATACTTTTAAAAAAATTAAAAGCTATTCTCAATAAAGTAATTTTAACATAAAATCTCAAAATCTAAAAACTATTTTAAAATTCTCCGGAATATTCTCCGGAAGTCGGACTTCCGGAAGCTTTTATTCCAGATACCCCGGAAGTCGGACTTCCGGAGATTTATGGAGAGACTTTTTAAATAAAAACTTTTTTATTCTAATAAATATTTAATAAATTTTCTTTTTTCTTTTATGTCGTCACAATTTTTCTTGCAAAATTTCAAATAATCTTCTCTATTGCCATTAAATTGACCTAAAATATCAGCTTTAAAACAAAAGCTTCTTTTTTGATTTTTTATATATTCCGATAAGCTCGAATATTTCCATTTTCCAAATTTTTCAATATTATGAATACAATAATTACTATTTATATAAGCAGATAAATAAAGAAGTTGTGGATTAGACTTTATATCAACTCGTTTATATTTACCTTGAAATAAAACCCCACTTCTTTCATATTTTTTATTAAAATAATTTGTATAACCAGTTGCTAATTTTTGAATAAATTTTGCGATTCCATTCTCAGCAACTTCTTTTAAAAGCAAATGATAATGATTAGGATTTAAACAATATGCCACCACCTCAACCAACTTATCTTCTTCTCCGGAAGTCCGACTTCCGGGATTGTCTATTATTTCCCTTAGTTCAACTGCAGAGTTTTTATTATTAAATTCTTTTAAACCCAAAATAAATCTTTCATAATCTTTGACATCACAAAAAACTTTTCTTTTTTCCACGCCTCTATTAAAAACATGTTGATAATTTGGATAAAAATTCATTTTTCTAAAATTATTTAAACTTTTGTTAAAAATCTCCGGAAGTCGGACTTCCGGAGATTTATCATTCCCGTGAAAACAGAAATCCAGTTAATTCAAACTCTACCTCTTTTTCCAATCTCGAATTTCTAATCTACCTCGTCCTTTACCCTGTTAAATAAAATTTGAGTCTATTTTTTAAAAACATTTTTCCGTGATAAGTTTTTAGATACTTTTCTCGATGAGTTGCGTCTTGTCGGTTTAAACAAGTTTCGTAGTATATTAGTTTCAAAGGTCTTCTGTTTTTAGTTGAATGTACTTTTCCCTTTGCATGCTCTTCAAATCTTAATTTTAAATTTTTTGTATAGCCTGTGTAGTTTTTATTATCTTTTTTACTTTTCAAGACATAAACGTAATACATAGAAGAAATTTAAAATTATTTAACAGGGTGAATCGGTAATTGTCATTTTTTGCTTTTCTCTCCAACCGTATTTTTTAATTAGCTCTTTAGGGACTACAACATAATAACTATAACGAGAAACTTTAGTTAGTTTAACTTCATATTTATTCATAATTTTATAAAATTAGTTTTAAATAAAATTTTTTAGAACGTACCATAGAACGTTCTATGGTACGTTCTATTTTGAAATAATTTTGTTTATTGAATATTGGATGTTAAATATTGAATATTGGCTATTAATTCTTTTTCCCGAGGTTCAACCGCCGTTCCATTGCGGTTGAACCTCTGTCATTTCCCCTTAATTTTTTATTATTTTTCTTCAGCAAAAAATTTCCGCTAGAAATAATTTTCCGACCAGTTTCTTTCTCTATTTTTTTGCGAGCTTCTCCGGCAATCCGACCACCTTTTTTCCCAACCACTTTATTTTCTTCCATTCCTTCTGCCTCTTCAGTTTCCGCAAATTGTCGAGTAGAAAATTCCGCCAAAGCCGAAAAAAGCAATTCCGCTTCGCTCATATGATCACGTAAATTTTGAGTTTTTAACCCCTTTAAATTTTTATGTTCACCAACCGTTAAATCCGACCATTCTTTATGGATAATACTCGTAAGAATTGCAAATTCATTTTTTTTAGAAACTCCATGCTCGTCCCAATAATCTGTCAATTTATTTCGAGTTTCTTGTCCCATCATTCTTTGCTGAATCCATTTCTGACTTCTTCCGTGCTTCTTCCAATTTTCTCGAGCACGGTTCAATGATTTTTCTGGATCTGATATCTCCTGAATTCTTTCATATCCAACCTTCGCCAACCATAATTTAATGGGTTCTGCTTTGGGACTGGGAACGGACTGAATGAGTCGAAGAATTGTTTTTACATTTGCCACATCGGTTTCTCTCATTTTTTCGTCTTGTGCAATCATTTTCAACCGGTGACAATTTGTCACCACTTCACTTTCTTCTTTTGCGAGCCTTTCTCTGAGCTTATTCCAATATTTTCTAGCTGTTTGAAAATCAGCTTGTTCAAGTAATACTCGAATAATATCGACCACTGAAAAAAACCAAAGTTCTTTTTTTTGATCATAATGTCGCCGAATTTTAAAATTTTCAAAAATAGCTAACCCTTTTTTCATATATTTACTTGAATAAAAACTAGTTTTTAAAAATATTGCTAAGAATGAGACTATTTTTAAAAAATCAATTCTCTTTCTTAAAACCCTCTCAACCTCCTCGCGTCGCTTGCCGAGGCGGAAGGGCCGGGGAGGTTTTTATTTTTAAAACTCTATCTCTTTTTATTTAGAACGTTCTATAGTACGTTCTATGGTACGTTCTATTTTGAAAATTGAAAATTAAAACATTAAATATTAAATGGATATTGAGCATTATATATTGAATGGTTATTGAATATTGGATATTGGCTATTAATTCTTTTCCCCGAGGTTCGACCGCCGTTCCACTGCGGTTCAACCTCTGTCATTTGTCATTCCCGTTTGCACTCTGTCATTCCCGCGGAGGCGGGAATCCAGTCATTCAAAATTAAATCATTTTACCCTGTTTGATAATTTATCCATACAGAGTCAAAATTGAATCAAAATTTAAAATTTTGTTCATTTCCCCACCGTCCAACCAAAAATATCGTTAAATGACTCTTCTAGCAATTGAAAAAAGGAAGTCTCCGCCGGCCCAGTATAAAAAACAAATTCCTCAGATTCAAGCTCTTTTCCCCAGCGGTCTTTGCTTTGAATAACATATTTATAAACACTGGAAAATTCAATATTTGGTAAAGTAAAACTGTGAACGTAAGCAAAATTATCTTCAGTAATTTCTTGAAAATCAGAATCAATATCGTTTTTGTATTTAATCATCGAAAAAATCGGCTTATTAGACCTCCAAGAAGCATAATAGCTAATGTCGTCTTTATCTTCGCTGGAACGAAAAAGTTTTCCTTGAAAATGCGAAATTTCTATTTGCCGAGTTCGATCATCATCAGTCATCGCCGTTAACGACTCACCGCCCAGAACAATATCCTGAGCCACAAAACGGTCACCACTGTATTTTTCATTTGCTTCCACAGTTTCACCCAGAACGCTAACCAAACCTCGCTCAGAATCGTTTAAATACAATGAAACGTTGGATAATTCTTTTTTAATCCGATTATTTTGTTGAAAATATTCGAAAGCCACTAGACCTAAAAAAATAAAAGCAAACAGCAAAACAGTTTGAAAAGAATTTATTAAAATTTTACTTATTAAAGTTTTTCTCATTTTTATTTAACAAATTGTTTATATTGTCATTCCCGCGGAGGCTTGCCTCGCTTAAGCTCGGGCGGAGCGGGCGGAAATCCAATCAATTTAAAATACAAATCTTCCCACTCTGGATTGAATTCTTCAATAATTTTTAATTTCCATTTTCTATTCCATCTTTTAAGCTGTTTTTCTCTTTAGAATCGCAGCATTTACATCACTACATTCTTCGTAATAAACTAATATACTAACATCATATTTTTTAGTAAAAATTGAACCAATTTTATTTTTATGTTCTTTAATTCTTTTGAGTAAATTATTTGTGACTCCAATATATAAAGTCCCATTTCTTTGGCTGGCTAAAATATAAGTAAAATAATGTTTCATTCTTTTATTTTCTGAATTTCCGCTTTTCTTTTTTGTCATCCTTGTAAAAACGGGGATTCAATCAATTCAAAATTATCACTTCTGTCTCTGGATTCCCGCCCGCTCCGCCCGAGCTTAAGCGAGGCGAGCCTCCGCAGGAATGACAACATAATATAAATTGAATTTTTTTCTACCGTCTTTTTAGCGCATCCAGCGGATCAACAATACTAGCTTTTCTGGCAGGGATTAAACCGGTGAAAATTCCGATCAATAAAGAACTGGTTATCAACAAAGCAATAAACCACAACGGAGAATGGAATAAATCAAAAGCTTCTCCACCCATTCGAACCGCTATAAAATTCACCACAAAATTAAAAATATATTGAACTACAAATCCCATAAAAATTCCCGAGACACCACCCAGAAAACCCATTAAGGCTGATTCAAAAATGAAAATACTCAAAATATTTCGATCAGTTGCTCCAATCGCTTTCATTATACCAATTTCCTCAGTTCTTTCCAATAAAGTAATAATCATGGTGTTGAACATTCCAATCGAACTAACAAATAACGCCACCACCCCAAGAATTGCCAAAATCAAACTTGCCACTGAGAAAAACTTTCGAGATTGTTCGACTACCTCTGAAACCGAAGAAGTTTTATATCCCAAAGCTTCAATTTTTGCTTTAACCCCATCAACTTGATTGGAATTACGAGCTTTGACTTTAATCAAAAAGATGTCTTCTAAACCTTCACTTTTAAAGCTATCAAAATTAACAAAAACATTTGATCGGTCATTCTCAACCACCCCAATCACTTCAAAACTTTTTTCAATCTTTTTATCCAAAAATTGTCCTTGATCTCCGCTGGGAATACTCAAGGTAATTTCAATTTTTTCTTTTAATAAGTCTTCCAATTCTACTCCAAAAATTTTCAAAAAAGCGGAAGACAAAACAATTCCATTTTCGTTTTCGTCCGAAAGAGTTTTTCCTGCTAAAATCTTTTTTCCGTCCATACTTAAATATCCTGGATCGGTAATGAAAAAAGAAGTATTACTAAGCTTGTCGGTCGTTTTAATTTGACCATCATATTTCAAAAGCGGAATAATTTTTTCCAATTCGTTTATATAGCCGAATTGATCAATAGTTTTTTGATTCAATTCTCTGTTTTTTTCAGGATTAGAATAAACATCGATAGAGGAAAGCGAATCCGAAGTGGTAATTCGATCCAAAACAACCTCTTGAACTCCAAAGCCCAACGAAATCAAAAACAAAATCGTCGCCGTTCCAACTCCAATTCCAAAAATAGTCAAGATGGTTCTTGAGGTTCTGGCCCGAAACATTCTAGTTGATAGTTTTATTAAATCAATAAATTTCATATTTATCCAGTGTATCTTATTAAAATCAAAAGCTCCAATTCTCTGGCAATTTTTTGAGCAGTTTTACTATTTAAACCAAGGCCTTCCTTAGAAACAGATTTATTTAAAATTTCTTGAAATTCATCTCGAGACAATTCGTTATTTAAACGTTTTTCAATACTATTTTTGAAAATATTCATTTTGTATTCAGTTTTTTTAAGAGGATATCTTTTAACAAAAAATTTACATAAAGCTAAGGCTGATTTAAAAGGCTCCGAATAATCGATTAATTGAGCTTGTTCATTAAAGATTGTCACTTCTTTAACAAATTTTTCAGCCGTTCGCTTGTCCCAGCCGGCTCCACCTTTATCCATTGAATTATTGACTTGATCAAAAAACTGCTTCTCATTTGACATTCCCAAAAGAAATTTTTTCATTGATTGTTGCGTTAAATCAGTTTGATAATTGGTAATTGGCAACATTAAATAAGAAAAAATTTGTTTGACCTTAAAAGGTGTAAGTAATTTACCAATATGCGAATTTGATAAATCCTTAAAGGAATTCATTAAAAGTCGTAAATCATTTGGAATTATTGTTTCCCTGGTAACAACCATCCTTTTTTTATTTTCTTTGTCAAATTTAGCTTTTTTATTCTTTTTAACAACCACCACTTTTTGAATCTTTCCATCTTTAACATAAACAATTCGATCAGCAAAAGCCAAATGCGCATGATCATGAGTCACCATTACAATTGTTTTTTTATCAAGCACGTTCAATTCCTTCAAAATAGCCATCACGTTATAGGTTGATTTTGAATCCAAATTACCAACCGGTTCATCCGCTAAAATTATTTCAGGCTTATTCATCAAAGCTCTAGCAATGGAAACTTTTTGTCGTTGTCCTCCGGAAATATCAGAAGGATATTTACTGCCTTGATCACCAATATTAAACCGATCCAAAAAACCTTGAGCCAATTCTCGCCTTTTTTTCAAATCAACCCCAAAAAAAACTTGAGGAAGACAAACATTATCAAGGACCTTTAAAGAGTTAATCAAATGAAAAGATTGAAAAATCATTCCGACAATATTTCGTCGATAATCAGCCTTTTCATTACTATCAAAACCGTTAATATTTTTACCCAAAACATTTATTGTTCCACTAGTCGGCGTTTCAAAACCAGCGATTGAATTCAATAAAGTTGATTTTCCACATCCAGACGGACCAAAAATTATGACCCATTCTTGTGGCTCAAATTCTAAATTAACGCTATCCAAGGCTCTGACTTGATTAGCTTCGCCTTTGTGATAAATAACGTTAAGGTCTTTAATTTCTACTATATTTTTTGTTTCTGACATTCTCCCTTTAATTTTAAATTAAAATTAATTAGCTATGTTTTCTGGATTTTCTTCAAGTAAATTAAGTTCGGTTTCTTCTTCTGTGATTGGATTCTCGTTTATTATTGGAGATTCCTCAATAATTGGTTTTTCTTCAGTCAAAACCTCTGCCTCCTTTTGATTCAAATCAGAAAGAGCTTCCCTGCCACCTTTCAAATTATCAATAATAGTTTGCAATAATTCATTATCTTCATTGGTTTCTTGAATCTTTTCAAATTCTTTTATTGCTTCAGCTCTCTTTCCTTGTTTATCAAGAACTAAACCAAATAAATAACGGGCATTGGCATATTGAGGATTTAACTTGATAGCTTTTGAAAGATAAATTTCAGCTTGATTATAGTCCTCTTGTTGATAATAGATTCTGCCTAAATCCATTTGCAATTCCGCGGCGTTTGGATAAATCTCAATGTTCTCAATAGCTTTGTTTAGAGCTTTTTCTGTTTCACCTTTTTTCTCATAAAGTCCTACCAAAGAAATATTGGCACCCACGTGGTCAGGTTTTATTTTCAAAGCCTTTTTAAGATAATCTTCCGCCATTGCTAAATATTCTAAACTTTTTTGAGGAAGTTCGATTTTATCTCCCGCTTGTTTACCGGAATTGCTTTCTAGAGTTTCTAAATCAGCCAAAGTTATCTGAACGCTTGCCATTGATTGATATATCTCTGGATTTTTGGGATCTAATTCAATTGCTTTTTGATAATTCTCGATGGCTTTTTCGCCTGAACTTTTTTGAAGAATGATAAATTCCTTATAAAGGTTGGCGATTGAAACTAGATTCAAAGAATCAGCCGGATTTAAAGTTTTAGCTTGTTCTAAGGATTGTAGCGCACTTTTAAACCGAGTGCTTATATAGTTAGATTCTTCCGGTGTTAGATTTTCCAAACCTTTTTCGGTAATTTTTTCCTTCGCTAACGCTAAATGAACTATTGATAAATCCCGATAATAAACATCACGATTGGGATCAAGTGAAACCGCTTTTGAAATCTTTTCGGCGGTTTTATTGACGTCACCTTCTTGATTACCGGCTTTCAAAGCTTGATTGAAATAAATAGCAGCTATATATTTTTGACCATGAAGATAAACTACTGCCGTAAATCCGATTATCACCAAAACAAAACCAAATGAAAGAAAAAAGGAAGTTTTTGGACTATTGGAAGTTGTAGTAAGCTCATTGGCGGTTTGACTTTTATCCTTATTATTCAAGAAATAAGTAGTCAACAGCAAAGCAAAGAACAACCACCACAGCATCAAAATGGTGATATTAGAAAAATACAAGAACAAGAAAATAGTCAAAAACAGCCAACCAACGGCCATTGAAATAACCGAATAATTATTAAAATTATTATTTTCAGCACTATTTATATTCTGAATTATTCGAATGGCCTCTTTAAACAAAATTGCAAAACCAGAAACGACTAGAAACAAAAATGAAATTATTCCTAAAAGCCCCGTGGTTGAAGCTAAAGTTAAAAAGAAACTAGTGGACTCGTTGAAATTAACCGCTGAAAACTCGCCCAAATCACTTGGTCGATGTTGCTTATAAACATTAGAAAAAGTCGCTGGACCGCTTCCTAGCATTGGATTATCTTTGAGAGAACTTAGCGAAATTTTTGTAGCAATTTCATGTTTCAAAAAAACTTCTACCGGCAAATCAACATTATTCAGAAGAGGTTTTCCTCGAAGAAAAAACATCAAAGTAAGAATTAAAAAAATCATCGGCAAAACTCTAGCTTGCGAAGGCTTCTTATTTTCAATTAGAATAGCGATTCCCAAGATAATTGCCAACATAATAAGCAAAACTATCCAAATCATTTTGAAATTGACTACTGCCAATATAAAGAATGAACCCACTGACAAAACAATCAAAAATCCCTTAATCCACTTGGAAATATCAGAAAGAAACAACGTGACGGAAATTAGAAAAACTAAAGCTATATAAATTGCAAAAATATAAACCGAACCGATTGTAGTAAAAGAAGCAATTTTAGCGAACTCAAACGGTAATAAATAAATCCCTAAAAATTGCAATACGCCAAAAAGCACTAAAATAAAACCGCCCAAAAGGAAGGCAAACATCAATTTAGCAACCCCGCTGTAATCACTGATATTATTAAAGATTAAAATGAAAAATGTGACCAGAAAAAGCATTGTCACGAAAGCATTGCTCTCGCCTCCAAAATAGCCCCACATACTTTGTTCATAATAACTTGAATAGAAAGTGCTCAAAGCGTAAATCAATAAAAATGTTAAAACTGGAA
>Ga0307992_1002584_pt1 | contig 10251 bp, 6 predicted proteins | sample EllFjometagen133_FD_203162 | JGI IMG/M metagenome (GOLD analysis project Ga0307992, IMG submission 203162) | Marine microbial communities from Ellis Fjord, Antarctic Ocean - #133 | ecosystem: Environmental > Aquatic > Marine > Unclassified | place: Southern Ocean | collected 2014-10-08
GTGTGATATTTGGTCTCATGGTCACTCGGGTTCCATTCGGAATTATGGCCTTTTTTGGTGTAGTGGCTCTTATGGGAGTGGTGGTGAATGATGCCATTGTGCTTATTGCGTACGTCAATGATCTACGCAAGGGTGGAATGCGAGTTCGTGAAGCCTTGATCAAGGCGGGTCGGAACCGACTAAGACCCATCATCCTCACCACGGTAACGACACTTGCCGGTATGATTCCCCTTAGCTTGAACCTGGCAGGTGGAGCCGAATATTGGAGACCTCTGGCAGTCAGTCTGATCTTTGGTCTGGCCGTTTCATCTTTTTTAACCCTCATTGTAGTTCCTGTGCTTTATTCTTTGATAGAGAGCCGTGCGGAGAGGAAAAAGTTGGAGGCGTCAGCTTTATAATTATCAATTTTATTAAAGTTTGTTAACAATTGTTTTACAAAAGGCTTTGTAGTGGCACAGAGCCTTTGGTTTTTCTAGTTTGTTCCATACTGTACTTTGGTAAATAGTAATATTCAACTTGGAGAGATTATGATCAAAAACAGAAGTGCAAGTGTAGTGATGATACTGCTTGCACTATTCGCACTTGGGCACACTGCCGAAAGACTGGTGTTAGCCGAATTTTTTACCAACGCTGGCTGACCTTCCTGTGGCCCCGCAGGGGCTCAGTTGGACGTGTTCCAACAAAATAATCCTACAACTCACACACAAATTAACTACCACATGTCGTGGCCTGGAACTGATCCATATTACACTTACAATAGTGCCGATGGAAATGCCCGCAGGGGCTACTATAGCGTAACCTGGGTGCCCTGGATGGACATAGATGGTATCACTGATGGAGGTAGCACTACAACTTGGCAGAATCACATTTTGACCAATGCTGCAACCACCGCACCTCTCGCTCTAAGCTTGGCTGGTAACTTTGACTATCAGAGTGGCAATGGAAGTGTTCTGGTTACCCTCGATCCTGAAACCGGGGTGAACGGAAACTATACTCTTCACGTGGTTTTGGTTCAGGATGGCCTGTACTATATGGGTAGCAATGGATATTCAGATCACGAAAATGTCATGCGCGATATGTTCCCCAGTTCATCAGGAACTACTATCACATTAGCAGAGGGTCTACAATCAGTGGAACAAATTAACTTTTCTGTTCCGGCATCATTACCAATTGATGATTGTCGTCTTACTGTTTTTGTTCAAGCTGCTGATCATAGTGTTCTAAATGCCATTACAGCCCCTGTTGGTGAGATTGCACCTCTCAATATTCCCAATCTTACAGCACTTTCTACAAATTTGACTATTCTAGGAGATGATGGAGATGGCACGCTGAATCCAGGTGAATCTGCAGAATATGTGGTTACCGTTCAGAATAATTGTGACTTTATGAATGCTTTGGATGTCACTGGGTATTTAACAAGTTCTAACCCTCATATCACCATTACAGATAGTGTCGGTGTCTACGATATGATCGTTTCCTGCGACTTTGTCACCAACCATAGTGATAAATTTGCCTTCTCGTTATCTGGAAACGCTCCAGATATCTCGGATTTTGATTTCAATCTGAGAATGGTTGCCAACCAGGATACTGAAGCTCCTTACGAGACTAACATTCCTCTTACTGTGAGTATTGATTTGTTTCAAGCCAATTTTCCAGTCAGTCTTTCCAAACCCATTATGAGTGGAAATGCAGTTGTGGATCTGGATGGTGATGGAGCAAATGAAGTCGTCGTTGGTGCTTCTGATAGTCTTGTCCATGTCTTTACGCTGGCTGGTACTGAAATGACCGGATTTCCCTATGCTACTGGAAACTGGATTATTGGGGCACCCGCAGTTGCAGATATAGATAATGATGGTGATCTGGAAATTGTTGTCACCTCCAGGGATCGCAAAATTCATGTCATCCAACATGATGGTACTGGAGTCGCAATTACAGAGGCTTCCAGCTATCTGATGGGTACCCCAGCTCTTGATGATCTGGATGGTGACGGAGATCTCGAAATTGTGGTTACCTCATACAGCTATGAAGTCATAGCTGTCCATCATGATGGAACTGCAATTGACAATTATCCCGTCATTGTTGAAGATGGTCGCATGTCATGCGCTGTTTCTATTGCCGATCTGGATGGTGATGGAAGTAAAGATTTTATTGTAGGCACCTGGAGCGATAGCATCTTTGCCTACAATCTGAGTGGAGAATTATTAAATGGTTTTCCCGTAGATTTAATCACGAATGTTGCTGCTCCACCTGTTGTTGCTGACATCGATGGTAATGGCTCACTTGAAATTCTAGCAGGTCAGGATGCCGGTTTTTTCTACGCCATTGCTCATGATGGAAGTGTGCTGTGGACTACCCAGCTATCCGCTGCCAGTATTCGTACAGCTGCGGCAGTATGCGACTTTGATGGTAATGGGACTCTTGAGATTGTCTACACCACCTTGGATGGAAATATCAATGTCGTGGATTATGAAGGCAATGCCCTGGCAGGCTGGCCACAGAGTCTTGGTGGAGCATGTTATAGTTCTCCTGTTATAGCAGATCTTGATAATGATGAAATACCTGAAATCATTGTGGGTTCAAATTCAAGTGAACTGTATATCTTCAATATTGATGGCAGCCACTTTGGACTTTTCCCAATTCCAATGGATGGACCCGTTCGCGGTACACCTACCGTGGCAGATCTTAGCCAAGATGGAACTCTGGAAATCGTGGTAGGAACAGATAATGACCTTACCATAATCAATCTCAAAACGGTATCAGCTGCTGGTTCTTACTGGTCTACAGCACGTGGTAACTTTCAGAGAACTGGTTTCAACAATCCTGGCGCTACCAGCGTTGATGGATATGAGCTACCAGAAGTACTCAGCCTGAAACAGAACTATCCAAACCCATTCAACCCATCGACTACCATTGAGTTTGGGATTCCAGCTTATGGTTTCGTCACCCTGACCATTTATGATATTCTTGGTCAGGAAGTGAATAGTCTGGTTCGGTCTGAACTTGCCCCTGGCACCTACCACTACCAGTGGAATGGCACCGATGCTTCATCCCAGGCAGTTGAAACCGGGATCTATTTTGCCCGTATCACTGCTTCGGGTTCCGAGCAAATCGTCAAAATGATGTTGCTTAAATAGACATCAGTTGTTTCATATATTGTAAGCGGGGGCCGTCCATTGGATGGTCTCCGCTTTTTTATTACGAATCACAAGGAACTGCAATATGTTATCATGCATGTGCCTGAAACTATTCAGGTCTAACATTGCGTGTTAATTCATGAGATATCAATTTGGGAGTTCGAGCATGAGATCATCTGGAAAATCTTTAACAGGTAAGGCCCTCCTCGAGAAAATTCGTTCAGACTTTATTGGTCTGAATACCCGGTATGAGACAGTGAGTGGTGAAAAAACCAGACGTATTTATCTCGACTCCACAGCCAGCTCACTCATGTTGCGGCCTGCTGCCAGCATCACAGCAGATTTCATGAATCATTATTCCAACACCCATAGCAAGCTCCATCACTCCGCCCACATTTCTACTTCTGCCTACGATTGGGCTCATAAAAGGGTCCTTTCCTTCCTTGGTGCAGATCCAGAAATATATACCTGCTTTTTCACCGGAGCAGGTACTACTTCTGGTATCAACAGAATGGCACGTGTCTTTCGGGATGTACATCCAGAGAAGGATACAGCCATCATCTCCATCATGGAGCACCACTCCAATGATTTGCCCCATCGCAAGCATATGAGACAGGTATATCATGTGCCTGTTGACGGTCTGGATAAGAATAAGATGTGTATCAGTATGACAAAATTGGAAGAAGCCCTTCAAAAAGGGGCTGGCAAGATTGCCTATGTTTCCATAACTGCTGTAAGCAATGTGACCGGGATTATAAATCCTATCCATGATATCGCTCGCCTTGCTCATAAATATGGTGCTTTCCTGATGGTGGACGGCGCCCAGAGTGTGGCACACCTTCCCACTAAAATGTTTTATCCCAATGATCCTGATGCCTGTATTGATGCCCTCGTCTTCTCCGGTCATAAAACCTACACACCTGGATCACCTGGGGTCGTGGTCGCGCGTAAGGATCACTTACTCGCTATTGAACCCGAAGAAGTGGGAGGAGGTATGGTTGATCGCGTCTTGGAAGATCGCTACACGGTGAAGGAGACATTTCCAGACCGTGAGGAGGCAGGAACGCCCAATATCCCCGGTGCGATTGCTCTGGCCACTACCATTGAGATTCTGGATCGCATTGGCATGCAGACCCTCGTGGAAGAGGAGGATAAAGTATTGGAAGTAGCCATCCAAGGCATGGCAGATATTCCAGAAATTCTGATCTACGGTGGTTCTAACCTGGAGGTTTGTCCGAGGGCTGCTTCAATTGCCTTTAATATCCGAGGAATGGATCATGGTCTTGTTGCTGCGATTTTGAATGATTATTTCAATATTGCCGTACGGAATCAGTGCTTTTGTGCCCATCCCTATGTCAAGGAAATGATGTCAGAGGATTTAAAGGCTGAATTTGGCGAAATCGATTTTGGTAATATGAGTCCTGAATTTATGCGCAAAGCCGGCATGGTCAGAGCCAGTTTTGGTCTGTATTCCACCATGGAAGATGCAGAACTACTGATTTCAGCCCTGCAGGAAATTATTAAAAATGGTGAGACTCTTGAGCAGGAATATGTACTCAACGCTGAAAATGACTATGTAAATGCTTCCTACCAGGTAGATAATGAAGCGATCTTTAATATTGTGGGAGCTGTGGATCAGTATTTAGGGAAGTAAGCCTATTTGAGCATCAAGAGTTTACCCGTTGATATATTTTCAGAGCCACTTTTAATCTGATAGAAATAACTACCTGAGGTCAACTCATTTCCTTGGCTATCAAAGCCTGACCAACCAAAGTTAAATTTTCCCCTGACGTTTATTGATGTGGTTTCCGAGAAAACCAATTGCCCTCTCGAACTGAAAATACGTAGAGTATAAGACCCTGACTCACCTACCTGGAAAGGTATACTTGTTCGGTTATTAAACGGATTTGGGTGGGCATGATTCAATTCGGCTAGATCGGGTTTATTGGAATCGTGGTTCAGGTTGGTGACGAGAAAATCTTCATGAATCTCCGTTGAACCATCTGCCCTGAAAATGAGCAGAGTTCTATCTGGCAACTCCACCCAAGGCAGTTCTGATACCAAGCCACTCGATGGGGGAGTACTCATAATCACACGATGGTTAGTGTCTGAGAGATGAGGAGGGATGTCAGAATCGTTGGTAGCATCAAAATAGTAGATATCTGAGGCCGAAGACCGCCTATAGGCATACAGGTCGGTCCCATCTGAGAAAAGAAAATTCTTAATATTGTACGATTGCTGTTGTTCAAGAGAAATCAGAGCCTGAATAATTCCATCCAACACGGTTTCGGATGACTCGATATTCATCATGATCCACAAAAAGAACAGTTCAGAATCAACCACATCATCCCAGCCTGCTCCATTCCAGAGTCCGCCGCCATAAGTTTGGGGAGGACGGAGTGTCAACCATTCTTCACCAATGAGTTCTCTTAAATCCTGCTTGTTCAGGTCGCCGTTGTGACCAAAGCTGAACGTGGTCCCATTGTTATCGGTATAAATAAAGGGGTGGGGATTCTCAATATTGCCAGCACCGGAACTGGTTTGTCGTAGATGTCCAATGAGTACGGATACTTCACTAGGGGCTAGGAGAGCAGCTGTTTGGTAATAGTAGTTGTTGTCAGAATAGGCTTCTACTTCAGATCGGACGGTGTGTGCCTCCATTACATCCTGACCTAGTTGATAGCTGGTCATTCCCCATCCATCACGATTGTTGTAAGGCCATCCACCAGATCCACCTTGTAAACGAAATTCTTCCAATTCTTCCATGAGGAAGGGATGCCAATTACCGTTGATATAGGTGTTGCTTAGAGAATACTCCGGCAGCGCAATCACTCCCAGCATGCGGCAGGGGAGTAAGGGCATGGCGAGGACGAAGAGCATCAAACTTTGTTTTACAAATGGTGTAAACATGCTAAAAATGTAGTCTTTAGATACCAGGATTGAAAGGAATTGGTGCAAAACGCAATCAATTCATCTGGAAATATTCAATACTTATACAGGGTTGCCTCAAGACCTTTGGGGACTATTTTTAAATCGATGAAGAAATTTAAACCAAGCCCTTTTAAACCTGCTGGATGGCTGCCCAATGGTCATTTTCAATCCGTTTTTGCTTCCCTGTTGATGCCTGTCAAGTTGCCGAATTATCGGCGCGAGATTCTGAATCTCCCAGATGGTGACATCATTGCCGCAGATTGGGTTGATGCTGAGCCTGAAGCCCCGCTTGTGGTGCTTATTCATGGGATGGAGGGGAGCTCACATAGTCGTTATGCCCAGTTGCTTATGAACGAGTGCAGTAAACGAGGATGGCGTGGCGTTGTGCTACATATGCGCAGCTGTGGGGGTCTCATCAACAGACATAGACAATTTTACCATGCCGGTTTCTATCAGGATATAGAGTATTTCCTGGATAAAAGATTGCCGGCCAAGGGAATCAATCAAAAGGTGTATCTTCTGGGCATCTCTCTTGGTGGAAGTCAGATTGCCCACTACCTGGCCAAAGGAAATTCTGAGGAACGTGTGAAGGCTGCTGCCATCATTTCAACACCCCTCGATCTAGGTGCATCAGCTGATTTTATGAGCAAAGGCTTTAGTCGGGTCTATGTAGCCAGATTCCGCAGGACCCTCCTGGAAAAATATCACCTCAAATCAGAAATTATCGCTGATGACAGTATGGCAGTTGAGCTGGCCAAAGCCAAGACCTTCTGGGACTTGGACAATGCCGCTACGGCCCCTATCCATGGCTTTAGAGATGCTTCTCACTATTATGTTGAAATGAGTTCAAAAAACTGTTTGAAGGATATCCCCGTACCCACACTTTATCTGGCCTCAAGGGACGATCCATTTGTGCCCGAAGCATCGATGCCGCATCAATCAGTGGGAAACGTAACCACATTCTTGACTGATCAAGGGGGACATGTGGGATTTGCGGATCAATATGGAAGGTCTTGGATGGCCCCCACTGTATTTAAGTATTTGACAGAATTTTAAGCAATATTGAAATGATAGAAAAGAGGATATAATGAAAAAAAGTATAGGGCTAGTGCTCATAATTGGGCTGACCATGATGTTGACCTTCTGTGAGAAGGAAGCTGAGATATCACCTGAGAGATTTAGGGTCTTGGTGGATACCGTTGCCCAGGAATTGGAATATGAGGTCTGGATGGACTTCAGCTATGAGTTGAGTAAGAATTATCCTGAAGAATATGCCGCAGGCATGACCTTGGTACGATCTGCTGAGCGTTCCATCATGGAGCAGGATGAAGCCCGTTTCCTGGAACGCTTTGAATTACTAAAAAATTATCCTAAAAATGGTATCCTGGAATTGACTGATCAAATTGCCTTTGGAAACCAATTGTGCTCCATTATGGCCAACGAGATGATGCTCTTCAATAATGCTCCCATCGTTATGGATTATACCATAGCCAAATTCAAAACGCATGAAGAGACCCTGAAGTGGCGAGATGAACTGGGTTCAATGATATATGCTACTCAAGCCACGATTTTTGAGAAATTGGATAAAAGTGAAAAGGCATTGGAAGCCTACGACTTGGCTCTGAGTTACCTCGAGCAACCTGAAGTTCTGCTGCGCCGTGGCTTGATTTTAGAAACCCAAAATAACCTGGAAGGTGCCCTGGAAGATTATATCACGGCTCTGGGATTGGCTCCCAATCAGGCCCTGCTCATTCAGAAAGTGAAAGAGCTCTATAGCAAGATTAACCCTGATGGGGATCCCCAGAAATTTATAAATGATATGCAGGAAAGTCTGCAGGAGCGTCGGAAGGAAGAGGTTTTATCTGAAGTCTTTGATATCCAGGCGCCACCCTTCCAGATTACAGATTTTGATGGAAGATCATTAAACAATACCACTATGCTTGGCAAGGTTGTCTTCGTGGATTTCTGGGCTACCTGGTGTAACCCCTGTCGTCGTGAGTTGCCTGAGTTCCAGGCATTCTACGAACTCTACAAAAATGATCCCCGCGTTGTTTTTGTGGCTGCCTCCACTGACCAAGAAAAGCAAAAGGTTAAACCCTACGTTGAAGAAATGAAATTTACTTTTCCAGTGGCTTTTGCCGAGGGTACCGCGGAAAAATTTGGTGTGGAAGGTATCCCAAGTCTGTTTATAATAGGACCACAAGGAAAAATCCGTTACAAGATCGTGGGATTTGATCCAGACAAAGACTTTGTCAGGGAAATGACGTGGCGCCTGGAAAGTCTTTTGAACTAGCATTAATTTTTTGGAGGTTCGTGAGATGAGAAAGATTTTTGTATTGTTATGTGTATTAGGACTAAGCCTGAATTTGGTGGCTGAAGAGCAAGGTAAGTCGGGTTGGAGCTGGGGCGGTGTCCCGGCAGTTGCATATAATTCAGACAACGGTTTCACCTATGGAATCATTGTACAACCCTTTCACTATGGTGATGGTTCATTGTATCCAGATTACCTGTTCTCAATTTATACAGAGCTCTCCCGAACAACCAAAGGTGGTGGTATTAACACCATCTTTTTTGATTCCAAATATCTTATGCCGGCAGATATCCGCGTCACGGCTGAGTTAGGTCTTTTCACAGAGCAGCTCTTGCCCTTCTATGGATTCAATGGAGTTGAGGCAGATTACATCGAGCTCTACGAGCAAGAATTCCTGGATGATGATGAAACTGAGAACAATCCAAGTTATCTGACACGAGCATTTTATCGACATGCTCGGGAACAGTTTCGCTTCACAGCCGACTTTCAAAAACAAATCTTCCACCCCAGTATTCGAGGGATTGCAGGTGTGGGCTTTTTAAACACCAGTATTTCAAGTATCGATTTGGAGAACCTCAATGACGGTCAGGATGATGCTGATAAGCTTCCTGATGAACCTGGTCTCTACGATCGCTACGTGACCGATGGTGTCATTCCTACGGATGAGGCTGATGGTGGTACAACCAATTACATGAAAGTTGGTTTGGTGTATGATACCCGCGATCAAGAAGCCAACCCCATGAGCGGTATGTGGACAGAAGCGCTCTTTCTTACCGCACCTGAATTTCTTGGCACGGAAACACCTTATTCCCAGGTCACATTAACCCATCGTCAGTATTTTACCATCATGCCCAAGGATCTCTCCTTTGCATATCGCGTCGGGTATCAAGGTGCTCTTGGTGATCAACCCGCCTTCTACATGCTCCCTTATCTGCAGAGCAGTTACAAACTGCAGGAAGGTCTTGGAGGCTCAAAGTCCCTACGTGGAATCTTGAAGAATCGCATTGTTGGTAAATCGACTTATTTTGCCAACCTGGAGCTGCGCTGGAAATTTTTCCGCACAGTAATTGCTGGGCAGAATCTCTATCTTGCCCTCAATGGGTTTACTGATATTGGCCAGGTTCTGGATCGCTATGAATATGCTGTCCCAGGATATTATTCCTTTGATCCTGAGAAGGAAGATGTGATGCATGTAGCCTTTGGAGGTGGTTTGAGAATTGCTCTGAATGAGAATTTTATCATCGCAGTTGATTATGGTATGGCTAAAGATGAACAGGATGGTAATTCTGGACTCTATATCGGATTAGGATATTTGTACTAATCCCAGACAAAAAATGATCGTAAACTTCAAGGCGCGGATTTTAATCCGCGCTTTGTGTTTTTGTGAGAATGCGGTGTTCGATTTGTTCGGAATATTTCAAAGGTTCCGGCTTCGAGAGTACTTCGATGAACTCAGTATAACACCTCAGTCTACGTCAAAAGGGCTTCGACCTGGCAGGCAGCCTCCGAAGCGATACAGAAAGTTCAGAAGTGCTGCCTTCATACTCAGAATCCCTTTTGGAATTCAACTTGACCTGTTAGTTTATTCCCGAACACCAATTAAAATTTTTTGAATGCTATCTTGATCTTAAGTAAGGGTATTGCGTCAGCTCTATTTCTGATGCCTGTCCTTTGATATAACTCAAATATGGGAGCGAAACATGATCAAATTCAGTAAGCAACAGCTCAAAATTCCACAAATGAGCAAACCCGTTTATCTGGTAACAGGTGGCATGTCAAAATTTGATAGAGCCATACCGGAAAAACGGACAGAAGAGCTGGTGATCGATGCCTTTCTCGAGGCAGCCGAATTTATCAAGAAATCCCCTGAAGAAG
>Ga0307992_1002585_pt1 | contig 10251 bp, 18 predicted proteins | sample EllFjometagen133_FD_203162 | JGI IMG/M metagenome (GOLD analysis project Ga0307992, IMG submission 203162) | Marine microbial communities from Ellis Fjord, Antarctic Ocean - #133 | ecosystem: Environmental > Aquatic > Marine > Unclassified | place: Southern Ocean | collected 2014-10-08
TTCTTGGTACTATTATTACTGATGGCGTATTCCATTGTTGCATGACTCGTAAAGTTGCCCGTCTAATACAGAAATTCGGTATTAATCTTAGAGACTGTAAAATTGTAAAAGTCATTTTTGATATGACTGATATTGTTACGGTTGGTAAAAATCATCCTGACGATGTTAGAATCTGGAACCTTGACCCAAAGCAAAATGAAGTAGTTTGCGTAACTAAATTTAGATTTATGGAGAAATAAAATGTGTACAAATGTCGATAGAGAAGCTACAAGGGATTATAGAAAAAAACTAAATAAAACTGGAAAAGGTTATGCTTGGAAACTCGTATGGGTAAACGAGGATAAATGGATTCCCCCATTTAGAAATAAACGTCAAGCAGGGATATATCAAGATACTTTCTATAATAAGCTCAAAGAAAACGAGATTGATTTCCCACAATGCACAAGAGTTTCTGATTTTAATTATATGTATACTGCTGGAGTCTTTCATTGTTGTTTGACTCGTAAGCTTACAAGACAAATAAAAAAGAATCAAATTCAGTATGAGAAAGAATACGATATTGGACCCTATCAATACAGGGTGGTTAAAGTCGTTTTTGACGCGAAAGACTTCGTTTGTGTTGGAGAAATGAATTATATTGATCAAAAAGAATGGGGTCTACCAATCGGTAAAAATGATTCTGTTTGCATCACTAAATTTAAATTCGTGAAATAAAAAACTTTTAAAAGTAAATGAGGCTCAATATGCTTAAACCACATGATATTACAATAAACCCGCAAACACATGCTATAAAGATTGAAACTTATGTATGTTTAGAATGCAATTATGTTATAACTAGCGATGAGCTGGATATCAAAGACAAAAATTCTCCATCGAAGTTATTTTGTGATCAATGTTTTAAATCTTATGATATGGATACTTTGTATGAAAGACAGTTAAAAGCAAAACTAAAGGGATTCCAAAAGTTTATCCGAGCAACTCTTAAAAAGGTTGAGGAAGATAAAATTGTTAAATCAATATCTCCAGAGTTGCTTACTTTTGGACAATGTTTTATTTATGAACCTTCTGAGGTCAATCCTCTAAAAGAAGAAACTCTCAAAAACAGACCAGATATTCAAGTTCATGATCTCTCTGATAAGGCATTAGAAGTATTGCATAATGTCTATGAGTCATCATCAAATACAATAGATATAAACACACTTGACTCTAAAACCCATAATGAATTATTATGTTTAGGAATCGTAGACTTTTGCAATGAAACTTATAGCATGGTGATCGCGGCTGATTGCGTAGTCTATACGAAAGAAAAGAAAATAGTCATATTATATCATTTTCCAGTTTCAAATATCAAATGTTCTAGTTTTGGTTTTGGAGATTGTAACAGTCCTGCTAATGGTATAATGTATTTATTGTCAACGCAAGAATATCAGATGTTGTCCTTTTTTAAGATAATTGATAATAGACCTGTACTTGTTAGCGATCTATTGGCAACAAGAGATAATATAGAGACTCTTCAATCATTAAAAAATAAAAAAGTAATAGCAGAAACTCGTTGTGATGTTAGATATGTAAAAGTGATAGCAGATTGTTCAGTTTTACCTGTCGCGGCGACTATATTCCAAGATGATCTTAAATTAGTAGTATTTGATAGGACGGACCAAAGACAGGAAAATTATCCTGATATAAAAACTTAAGATACAGAAAAGATAACTTAGAACTCCCCGAAAAATCAATAAAAATTGTAGGGAGTGTTAGAGTACAAGATATAATAGAAGGATTAGCCATGTCATTAAATATAGACAGTTTAAAACATCATTTAGCTCGTAAGCCTGGAACTAAAGAAATTTATATTTCTATAAATGATTTAGTAGCATATATAACTGCATTACAACTTGATGTTAGCTAAGGATTTGATGGTAGCTTGCCAAAAAAAGATATTAGTCCTATAATCGTTAAGGCTGTTAATGAGACTTTTGATTTCGCTAAAAAGATATTCAAAATTTAAGAGACAACTTCGACAACTTCGACAAATAAGGGATAAATAATGGAAATTAAATTAAGGTTCAATTGTAATAAAGATGAGGGTTTTGATTATATGGCATATGATCGAATGGAGCAATATCCCCTTACTAATTGTGAAGCCCAGATTTTAGAAGATTTAAGAAATAATAGCAACTACCGACACCATAGTATGTTGCAAGCTATTAGTGATACAGGTTGTATTTCTTTATTCAATTTAGGGGTTCTATCTATAGAAAATTATGAGTGGTACAGTATAAAAGTTCCTTGCTTCCTGGTCAATGTACCAGATGATCTTCCTCTATTAGTTGTTTTTCGCGAAAGAAAAATTAAACCTAAGAAGAAAGCGGTTGACGAGTATCCTATACTTCAAATGGGCAAATGCGAATGGAAAAATTTCCTGAGTTGTCGAGAAATAACAATAAAAGATTATTTTTTGGCTAGTGAGCTAAATAAAGAAATAAAAAATTGCTCGTATATTATACCTTACTATTTTAAATCTAATAAAAAATATAAAAGTCTATCATTCTCGCCTAAACTTAACAAAGGATGGGGTATTCAATATCTTTTTTGTTATTCGGAAGGGAAATTCCATCAATTGTCTTTTAAGGTTAAGCTTTATAAAACCCATTTTAGGAATTTAAATGTTGCAGAACGAGAAGTCCTACGAACAATAAACAAAAACACTTCTAAAAGACTAGTATTACTTACTATTTCTAAAACTTGGGAAATAGATATACTATTGGAGAGAGGAATTATTAGACGAGGACGGTCTGCCACTTCTGGTTATGATAGAATTGAAGTAGTAAAAGAATATGAGTATCTATTAAAGGAGATAGATAATGGAAAATAAGCCAACACCAATTCGTTTATATGTCCAAGCGGTATACAATTCTGAAGCATGTCCTAATCCGACTAAAAGAATTTTCCTTTTTAAAGATGATCTTTTGACATTCTTTAATGAAGTCGCTCTAAATATCTTTTCGCGCGAAGTAAAAGGCGAAACGTTTGATGAAAAAAAGAAAATCGTATCAACATTAAATGGCATGAGAAATGCTATAAGACTATTAAAATGAAAAGAGCCATATACGCAGGTAGCTTCGATCCTCCAACATTAGGTCATTTATGGCTAATGAATGAAGCTGCTGGACTCTTTGATGGATTAATTGTAGTCGTAGCGGATAATGGTGATAAGAAACCCTTTATTCCGCCCCAGGACCGCGTACAATTGATTAAACAAATGACTGCGGGCAAAACTCATAATATTATCGTTGATCGCTTAAAGAGCGGATTATTAGTAGATTATTCAATAGAAAAAGAATTTCCCTACCTGGTAAGAGGAATTCGTAATATAAATGATTTTGCATCTGAAAATAATATGATGCAAGTCAACACCGAATTGGGGAACGGCTATAATACCTTTGTATTTTTAATACCTCCACCACGCTACGATCATGTAAGCTCAAGTTTAGTTAGAAACCTATTTAATATAGACGTTGGACTTATTAGAATTCAAAAGTATGTTCCTTATATTGTTTATTCTTATTTACATAAAATGATTTTAGAAGGGTAAAAGACTATGATTGATTTACAAACAAGATGGAAATGTTTATGCGAACGTTTAAGTGTAAAGAACGAGCATTTAGCAAATAATGTTTATAATCAAATTGTAGAAGAATACGGTCATAGACTTTGGCATAATGAGAATCATCTTCTTTTTTGCTTTTCTGAATTAGATAGATATCTTGCTACTAAAGAATTATTTAATTTAAGAGAGGCTGAAATAGATGTTGTTGAAATGGCAATTTTCTTTCATGATATTTATTATAATGTTTTATTATTACCAGGTAATAATGAATTTATTAGTTCTGAAATTGCCTGTGGGCAATTAAAGATATTAGGTATAATTGACAGTTTTGCTCGTTATGTCACCAATTCTATTGTTAATAACACTGACTGTGAAATGACTAATGTAATGCACGATGTTGATTACGCTATACTCGGACAAAAGTTTGCTGCTGTTAAAAATTATGAATTTTTGATTCATGCAGAGCATTGTGATACATATACTAATGAAGAATATAATGCTGGTCGAACCAAATTTTTGGATAACTTGTTATCTAAATCTCGCATCTTCTATACGGGTTTCTTTTTTGATGAATACGAAGAAAAAGCGAGAGAGAACATAAGAAAGTTATTGTCATTTTTAAAAGATAAGAAATCTTAAATCTCCCCGAAAATCTGAAAAAAATTGTAGAGAGCATGAGAATTCATAATCCAGTATTGAATGCTGCTCTTAAAGTTGCCAAGAAATCGGACGTTGTTCGGGGCAAAGTTGGGGCAGTCTGCTTCACTAATACAGGGAATATTCTTGCTTTCGCCTCTAATAAGATTTTTTATGGGCAGATGAGCAAAAAGAAGTTTACTATTCATGCAGAAGCGGCTTTGCTTGCTAAACTTGTACGAATTAGGGCTTGTTCTCGTTTTGGCTTGAAGAATCTTAATATATTGGTCGTCCGTTATAAAGCGGAAATAGATGGATTGGCAATCGCTAAACCTTGCGTTAATTGCCAGTATCTACTTAAAATGTCAGGTATAACTGTGTATTATACTGATGAAAATGGTGAAATTAAATTGTTGGAGAAATCGAAATGAAAGTTGAATTCAAATGTCCAGAATGCGGTAGTAAATATTTAGAAGAAGTTATGACGAATATTACTCAATCTTCTTGACTAACTGATTTAGAAGTAGAAGATGGCATTGCCAATTGCGACTATGTAATATCAGATATGTGGGATGGTGATATTGCTCGTTATCAATGCTGGAAATGCGGTCATGTTCTAAAAATTAAGAATGACGAAGTAAATACTCTTGAGGGCTTAGCATTGTGGTTTGAGGAAAATAAATAATTGAAGAATGAAAAAATTATTATCAATATTGAGCTTGACCCAGAGACTATCATTAAGTTGATATAAAAAGAGTCTGATTTAGGTAATGTAATTGTTCCCTAATTTTACCGATGAGGTTGATTGAACAGGTAAGAAATGGGCTTAAAAAAATGGATGTAAAGTCGTTATCCATATTTAAATTAGTCTTAATAACAATAAACATCTTGATAACAATAAACATCTTAAAGGAGAATAAATAATGAAACTAATAACGCTTAAAGAAGCAAGGCAAAATACTGCGGATAGTATACAAGAGATAAAAGACAAAGCATCTTTTGCGAAAGTTCTTGTTGATGTCAGCGAAGTGATAAAGGATGAATCTTTATTAGGAAATGACTATTGTTCTTTTATTCTTCCAATTGAATTCGCTGAACAAGTTAAAAGCCAGTTTGAAGAAAATGGATTTGAAACTTCCATCCATAAAAACCCAGCTTCTCCTACAATAGAAATGACTATAGCCGTACAAAAATTCCCCTCTCAAGCTTTTAAGGATCTTGTACGAATTTATATTTATTGGCATTAAATTCCTCGAAAAATCGAAATAAATTGTAGAGAATACCTTTATGGAGTATCGAGAATGAAAGGCTCTTATTTTACATTTAACTTTAATCTTCCTTGGGAGTACGATTGTACTGAACCAAAAATTGTAGTAAAGTACTTTTTTACTAAAGGTACAAATAATAAAGTTAGTTGGCATAGTATGCCTGATGATGATCCAGATTGTCTTGAAGATATATCTGTTATGGATAAAAATAACAAAGACATTACTACGAGTTTACCTGAGTGGGTAATAGGCCAAATTGAAGAATATTGCTGGGGAGATGTTCAGGAAAAAGAAAATAGAGAAAAAAATGAATGCTAAAGAAGCTAGAACTATAACTAAAGAAGCAAGAGATGAATTCTATATATCGCACGATTGCCAAATTGTTATAGATGAAATTGAAAAAGATATAGTTTATGTAGCCTCAAAACGGGGACAAGATATCGTTCAAAAATATATTTCTGTTTATCTTCTTGCTCCATTAAGAAAATATTTTAAAGATAATGGTTTTAGAGTTTTTGATAGCGGGATTAATACTGGGACGCTATATAGACAAGCAAAAAAGAGATGGCCGTTTGATGTTATAGTTCGTATTACAGTCGATTGGAAAGAAAAATGAACGAAATAAATTTAGGTTATAACATTTATATTTCTCAAGATAGCATAAGGAATTTAGATGCTTTTGTAAAAGAATTAAGAGATGATCCTTGTATTAAAAAAGAACTTAGATATTTAAAAAAATATATTCAGGATGCGGCAAATAAAACAAAAGTTAATAGCGCTAATATTATAATTAGTGAATTATAACGGGAAAGAAAAATGAGATTTAATAAATATCCGAGTATTGAAAATACTTACCGGCAAAAGGCTCTTGATTATGTTTATCAAGCTGGTCTTTCTGGTGGAGTATGGACTGTAAATGAAAAAATTCATGGAAGTAATTTTTCAGTAGTCTTTGATGGCACAGAGTTTAGAATGGCAAAAAAGACAGCATTGATCGCTAATGATGATACATTTTATGGTTGCCAGTCTGTTAAAAATGAATTAGAAGAGAAAATCAAATTAATTTTTGCGAAATTAAATACTCCCGAGAATCCTGTCACCTATATCAAACTTTGCGGCGAGATTTACGGTGGAAGTTATCCTCATCCTGATGTAGAGAGATCTAAAACCTCAATGAAAGTCCAGAGTGGTATTTGGTATCGTCCAGATAATGGCTTCTATGGATTTGACATTATTGTAAATGATGATTTCCTTGACGCGGATATTGCCGAAGCATTGTTTAAAGAATTCGATATCTTTGATGCCGAGTCTCTTTTCAAGGGAACGTTTGAAGAGTGCTTAAAATATTCAAATGAGTTCAATACTACTATCCCAGATAGATTAGGGCTTCCACGGATTGATAATAATATTTGTGAAGGAGTAGTTATCAAACCTGTTATCCCAGCTTGGTATGCTACTGGAAGTCGAGTTATCTTTAAGAATAAGAATGATAAACATTCTGAAAAAAAGAATGGTAATCTCCCTAAAGAGAAGATGGCAGAAGTTAAGTTCTCCGAGGATGCTCAAAAACTTTATGAAGAATTACAAACTTATATCACTGAAAATAGATTGCGTAATGTCATTTCTCATGGAGAAGTTGGAGAAATAACTGATAAAAGTTTTGGTAAGCTTATGGGCTTATTTGTAAAAGATGCTATTGAAGAGTTTAGAAAAGATTTCGCAGAAGAATTAGATGCCATTGAAAAAGATGAGTGCAAGCGTATGAATAAAAGAATAGGACAGTCAGCGGCAGATATTGTCCGGAAGAATTTTTTAAATATAATTGATGGGCTATTTTAAAGGAGTATACTGATGGAAAAAATCAATTTTTTTGATCATAAAGATCATTGGTTTTGTCGTATTTTTATTAGTGCGACTACCAAATGGTCAAAGGATAAGCAAAAAGAATTTTTTGATTAATGTCAAAAACGTTCAGAAGCAGGTGATACAGATATGAACGTTATTTTAGATGTTGATGGATTTGATTTGCCTGTTCTTGAAGTCTTTTAAGAATTTGAGAATCACCTTGATGAAATGATTAGGGTAGAAGCTGAAAAGCTAATCGAGGAAAAATATAAAGGGGCTCTATTAAAAGGGCTGAATCTGGAGGCGTCCTGGCGTTAAATAGAACTATTTTAAAACAATGAAGGAGAATATAAAATGTGTTTAAGAGCTGATGATGTAGAAACTAAAGAATTTTGGAACACCGAAAAGCGTAAAGGCAAGAAATGGTGTTGGTGTATTAAGATTTATAAATTTGAGAATGGGAAGTTATATTCTCCTTTTTTTGATAGCGATCCCATTGAATTTGGAGAAATAGTGTCTAATAGAGATTCTAAATATTATAATGATCATCTACTTACCAAGGGCATTCATGTATGTTATTTTCTAGCAGAGATTCAATCTTGGCTTCAAGATTTAAAAGATTTTAATGAGCATCCTGTTTGTTGTAGAGTCAAATGTTATAAAGAAGATTTTGTAGCTGCTGATCAGGATGGTAATGCTGTATTCATGAAAGTTAGGTTATCGCGGGCCGAATATCGTAAGGCGATAAGAGAGTCAAGGAAGTTATATCCTTTAGCACTTTAGGAGAATATAAAATGTGTTTAAAAGTTAGTGATAAGAGAACTGAGAAGTTTTGGACAACTGGTCGCCGTAGAGATAAAAGTTTTATTTGGGCTTATAAAGTTTATCATTATAATCTTAGAACGGGAAACTTCTCTTCTATATTTTATCCTGAGGAATTCCCTGGTGGCATTAAGTATGGAAAAATTATATCTACTCGTAAAACTCAAAAGATTGGTGATGATGAATATGATAGATATGATGAATTTTATGAAGATCATGAAGTTTCTCGTGGAATTCATGTAATCCTTAGTTCTCAAGAAGCTCATAATAATTGTGAATTTGAAAGTGATACTAACTATTCTACAACCAATAGCCGGCGATTTGTTATTGTTAGGGTTAAGTGTTATAAAAAGGATTTTGTTGCTGTTAGTAATTCAGAAGATAGTCATGCGGTTTTTATGAAAGTTTCTATTCTTCGCAAAGACTATCGTAGAATTAGACAGAAATTCGCAAAAGCAAGAAAAGAATATGCAGAAGCAATAAAAGTAATGTAAGAGAGGTTATGTTCGAAATGATGTTTTTTAGTGCATAGCACTACTTTCTGTTAAAATCGCCATAAACCTTCATTAAAATTTATTTTTCGCAAATAAAATTTTAATAGCAGAAAGTGGAAGCAATTTAATAGAAAATATAGAAGTTCAAGAATGAAGTAGTTATTTTTTTTAAGGAGATGTAAAATGAGTGAATTGATTTATCAAGATGAGCAAGGCAATGAGACTAGGCGAATGACTAAGGGAAAAGGTCGTCCTCCAAAGGGTGCCGTAAAGCAAGAAGATGGAGTTGAGAAGGGCAACTTTATTGTTAAGGCAGGATCAGAAGTCTCTGCTCCACGAATGACTCCCGAGTATATTACCACAGATGAATCAGGTAATGAAATCGAGCCTCGTACTCTCAAGGGTCGTGGTCGTCCAAAGCCTAACTTTGTAAAGCAAACTGATGGTCCTAATATGGGTCATTGGGTTAAGGTAGTTAAGGCTGAAACTATTGTTGAGACGCCAACTGAGACTGTAGTAGAAACTACGGTAGAGGAAGTAGTTAACGTTTAAATAACAATAAATGGAGAAGAGGGAAAGAGAGTACATTTATTGTACTCTCTTTTTTTATTAAAAAATAATTTCCCCGAAAAACCGATAAAAATTGTAGTTAAAGGATTATTTTAAATGAAAACAATAATTATTTCAGACACTCATGGATACTTACCTGAAATAGATAAATGCGATTTATTTATTCATGCGGGAGATATTTGTCCTACCACTAATCACCAAAAACATTATCAGAAGTCTTGGTTAGAAAAGAAGTTTAATCCTTGGCTCGATGCGGTTCCGGCTCGTCATAAAGTTTTTATTGCTGGAAATCATGATATCATATTTGAGAAGTGGAAGAAATCTTTACCAAAATTTAATGCTCATTATCTGGAGAATTCTTCTGTAGAGATAGAAGGATTAAAGATTTATGGAAGTCCTTGGACTCCTTTCTTTTGTAATTGGGCATTTAATTTTCCTGAAAAAGATAGGAAGGTAAGAGAAGTTTCTAAAGATTGTTGGGATAAGATTCCTAATGACGTAGATATTCTAATAACTCATGGTCCTGCCTATGGATATGGAGATATTACTTCTCATAATGGAAGGAATCATTATGGAGATCGTCAACTGTTAAAGGCATTAAAGCGTGTAAAGCCTAAATATCATTTCTTTGGTCATTTTCATGAGGGTTGCGAAGATGAAGATACTATTATGAAATTGGATCATGGTGGCTCTATCACTTATTGTTGTAATGTATCTGTAGTTAATGAAAGATATGATTATTGTAAACAACATACGGTTCTTACTCTATGAAAATTCAATATATTTGTTTTACGTCGTATTCAGGTTTTGCTTTTTCCGCAAAGAATAACATAAAGGCATTGGCTTCTGGAGGTTATGACGTTTCGATAAAGCCTTTAGATTTAGGTTTTCACAAATCTATTAATGTCAGGGATTTTAAATTTTTTCAAGAGTTAGTAGACGATGATTCTGGTGATGTACAAATATATCATTGTATTCCTATAATGCAGAGAAGAGTTCCTTATTCTGG
>Ga0307992_1002586_pt1 | contig 10248 bp, 5 predicted proteins | sample EllFjometagen133_FD_203162 | JGI IMG/M metagenome (GOLD analysis project Ga0307992, IMG submission 203162) | Marine microbial communities from Ellis Fjord, Antarctic Ocean - #133 | ecosystem: Environmental > Aquatic > Marine > Unclassified | place: Southern Ocean | collected 2014-10-08
TCCTGCTGGTAAAGGTCTAGACCAATGTCTTCTAATGACCAAGATAATTCGCCGCGACCTTTACCTAACAAACGTAATCAAAGACCTAGACCGCCCTTTAAAGCACTACATAGACATAGGCAAATATGGCAAGTCGACTGTATCACCAGAAGGCTATCAATACATACAAGAATTAAAGAATGAATTAGAACAATTAAACCTCAACGTAATAGTAGCTTTCGGCAATATTGCCTTGTTTGCCCTAACCAGTCGGATAGGGATAACTAAGTGGCGTGGAAGTGTATTAGAATCCACACTTGTACCTAACCTCAAAGTAATCCCTACATTCCATCCTGCCACTTTCATCCCTCCAAAGTTCAACTTCCTAAACAAACCTTTAATTTGCGAAGACTTGCTGAGGGCTAAGTATGAATCAACATTCAAAGAAGTACGAAGGACTACACGCAACATCTGTATTAAACCAACTTTCAAAGAATCCATCTCACACCTCAACCACTGCTTCGAAGTCGGCTGCAGAGGACAAACAATCGCTATTGATATTGAAGTCATTAATGGAGAACTTGATTGCATCTCGTTTGGCTGGACTCCCGTCAACTCCATCTCAATCCCGTTCAGAGATGGTAAAGGAGACTACTTCCGGCCAGACCAAGAACACGAAATAATGCTCTTAGTATCTAAGATAATCCAGTCAGAGAAAATATCAAAAGTTGGTGCTAACTTCATCTTTGACACACAGTTTATGTTCCGCAAGTATGGCATAGTACCTCGTGGTAACATACACTGTACGCAGATTGCTCAGAAAATATCCTTCCCTGACTTCCCTGCTGGCTTAGACTTCGTAACTAACATGCACACTGACGTTCCTTACTATAAACAAGACGGCAAGCAATGGATGAAGATGGGTGCTGGTACTTGGGAACAGTGGTGGATCTACAATGGCATGGACTCAATCATTCCATCTGAAGCATTACCTAAGCAATTTGAGATCCTCCGCAAACAAGGAAATGAAGCAACCTATAACAGACAACGTAAACTAATCAAACCTCTCATCTATATGTCAGAGCGTGGAATTAAAGTTGACGTTCAAGGTATGTTAGACTATAAAAATGAACAACAATACACATTAGATAATCTTGCGGAAAAACTTAATGAGGAAGTAGGCTATTCAATTAACTACAACTCACCTAAACAACTTGCAAATTATTTCTACACTGAACTTAAACACAAGCCTTATAAAAAGAAAGGTGCAGGTGGAAGTTATACAACTACCACCGATGTAGATGCACTTAAACGTCTAACACGTAAGGGAGTAAAAGCTGCGAAAATAATGTTAGATATTAGGTCACTTAGTAAACGTATCTCAACATACTTAAACATAGGAAAGGTGGATAAAGATGGAAGGTATAGAAGTTCGTATAAGCCAGTGGGCGCTGAGACGGGACGTCTTAGCTCTGGTGAAACAATTTTTGGCACAGGTGGAAACCAACAAAACTGGCCACACGATTTACTTAGATTCTTCCTCTTTGACGAAGGTTACATTGGGTATAGTCTCGACCTCTCTCAAATTGAAAATAGAATTGTCGCTTACGTTGGAGGAGTCCTCCCACAAATCGAAGCCTTCGAGCAAGGAATAGACCTTCACCGACTCACTGCATCAGTCATATTCGGTAAACCTTATGATCAAATCTCCGGTGAAGATGGTTCGTCTGTTCTCGGTGATGGTCGTCAGTCTGAACGCTACTGGGGTAAGAAGGGCAACCATGCAACTAACTACGACGTAGGCTTTAAGACCTTCGCACTTAAGAACGAGATGGGTGAGTCTGAAGCTAAGGCTACTATTGAAAGAATCCACAAAGGCTACCCACAAATCCGAGGTGGCTTCCATGTACTAATTCAAAATATGCTAAAGCGTAATCGTACAGTTACAAACCTCTTCGGTCGTACTCGTTTATTCCTCGGACCCATAATCCCTTCTCATCCATTTGTTCCTATGGGTGCGTGTGCAGCTACTTACCGTGAAGCCTATGCACAGTTACCACAAAGTACTTGCGCTGATAAGATTAACGAACAAGGCATTGAGTATGTCTATTATAATCAAGACCTTTTCAAATCCGTAGAGTTACTCTCCCAAGTGCATGACTCAGTAGTGTTTCAAATCCCCTTAACCATACCTTGGGAACAACACGCTAAGATGATAACCTTGATTAAAGAATCACTTGAAACTCCACTAGAATGGCATGGAACTGAAATCAAAACTCCCTGTGACGTAGCCATAGGTTACAATATGTGTAAGTCTGACATGACAGAACTTAAAAGTAAAGAAGTCCCTAATGATAGGAATACTTTAGCAAGAAGATTAGAAGAAGAATGGAACAACCTTAAACTTGAGCAAGAAGGATATTGCAGATAAATTAAAGGAAGTTTATGGAAAGCTCAGTAAACAAAATAGTATCCAAGATAGTTGAACTATCACTTAGCATAAACTCAGGAAATGAAACAAGAGATATTTACTCTGCATCTCTTATGGTTGATGAAGAAGTTGGAAAGATAATGTGTCAAATCTTAGAACAGGAGAGAGCAAATGAATTCAATGCAAGACTCATACCTAAAATCACTTAACCCAACTGTGTCTGTGAAGATAACTGAACTTAATGGGAAGAAACTTCCAGAGCAGATCATAAAAGACATTCATGCTACACTAACCTACAAATACAGAACTTTCCTTGATGAAAGAAACGGAGTAATCTACGTTGGAAAAAAGGTCTAACATACTATGCCTGAGAATGAAAGGAATTTACCAGATTGGATCGAAGGGTTCATGTTACTTACTGAAGAATCTGAACCTCCAATACTGTTTAGAAAATGGACTGCGATCTCAACCATTGCCTCAGCCTTACAACGAAAGTGCCGTGTTGACATAGGTATTTCACTAACCTTCTACCCTAACTTCTACATCGTCTTAGTTGGCCCCTCCGCAACTGGCAAGGGAACTGCCATGAAATATGCTTATGATATTATAGAGCAAATTCCTGCCATTCGTTTAAGTTCCCAAGCTACTTCCCTTCAAGCTTTAATTAGCAGAATGAAGGACACTAACTTAACTGACATAGATATGTTAACTGGTGAACAACTTTACCACGCATCTCTATCCATTTTCAGTAATGAATTCACTGTATTCCTAGGCTATCACAATCGTGAGTTAATAGCCGCGCTATGTGACTGGTATGACTGCCACAATAGATGGTCTTATGATACAATTAAACGAAGTAAGGAAGAAGTAATTGGAGTCTGGGTTAATGTCTTAGCTGGCACAACTCCAGACAATATCCAGAGTAGTCTTCCAATGGAAGCTATCGGCGGTGGCTTGACGTCTCGAATAATCTTTGTAAATGAAGAAAAGAAATCTAAACTCGTAGTCTTTCCCTCAACTACCGAACGCGAACTCCAACTTCAACAACATCTAATCCACGACCTTGAACAGGTAACTTTAATGTCCGGGGCTTTTAACTTCACCAAAGATGCTATGGAATTCTATTCAGATTGGTGTCACCTTGCAGACGCTAACCCTCCATTTTATAGCCCTAAATTTGATGGGTACTGTGGACGCAGACGTAATCATTTAATCTCACTCTCAATGGTATGTAGTGCTAGCAGGGAAAGTAACTTAATAATAACTAAAGACGACCTTGAGAGATCATCTATCTTACTCGCTGAAGTAGAGATCAAGATGGGGACTGTCTTTCGAGGCATAGGAACGTCTGACATCTCATCCCTAATGAATGATGCAATTATCTTCATCGAGAATAGTTCAACGCCAGATATTCCTATGTGGCAATTTGCTAGGCAATTTGAAGGTAACATGGATAAGATTATATTGGACAGAGTTGTTTATACATTAGAAGCTTCTAAATATATAGAGATTTTAAGGAGGCCTGGAGCCGATACTATGATTAGAGTGTTAGGTAAATGAAAGGAGAATTACTATGTTTTGGTCTGGATTTTGGATAGGGTTTTTTATAGGGTTTGCTGTAGCTTTTTTTATAATGGGTCTCTGGTGGATGTATCAAGAGGAAAAAGAAAGGAGGTGATGCTTCGGTGGTAACATTAAAGGTATTATTAATCCTGGCGGTGTTATTCTTGACAATGGGTTAGTGTGGGAGGAGACTCTACATCTCTATTCCCACACTTCGTATAAAAATTTAACGATCTCAATGGAGGTAATAAAATGAAAAGAAGATCCTTTCTTAAATTACTTGGTATAACTGCTATAGGATTGACAGTTAGCCCAGTAAAAACTGTAAAGAATGTATTAGATATAGGTATAAAGAATACTTGTACACAGTCTTATATGGAGGCTAAGAAGGCAGCACTTCTGGCACATAGTATAGAAATAGAAGAAGCTTTTCTATATGGAATTGGAACTGACACTAAGACTAATCTAGGAATAATAAGATTCTTTAAATAATTTGTATAAAAATTTAACGATCTTAATCATAACTCCGGGGACCCACTCCTCCCACTTATCACTGGCAACCTAGGAAATGATGGTCTACCTTCAATCATATTATAATCATCAGCCTTTTTCAATGCACTTTTTAATAACTTAGTCCCTTGTTCTATATCAGCTTTTTCCCTCTCAAGTCTACTTAAGATCTTACCATACCTCATCTTCTCACGTGGAGATTCAGACACACTCATCTTAGCCTTTACGTCTTCTATACCTTCCGTAGTTTTCTTCAACTCCGCAGATTCCTCTGCACTTATCCATCCTAAAGCACTGTTAAATAAAGTAAAGGCAGGTAAGTTATTTCTAAGCGCAGCTCTATAAGTCTCCTCAAACATTCTTTTATCACCATCTACAATAGCTTGCTTAAAATAATCTATTACAGCATACCTAGTCATACCCTTAGTACTCCTCATTACTAGATCAGAGGCTTTCCACTCAACATTATCTTGCATAACCTTTCTTATACTAAGTGGAATGAATGCTTTAGCAACAGTCTTTAACATACCAAGTGCTTTCTCCAATCCCTTCTTCTTATAAATATCATCATTCTTAAACCCAGACAATGTATGCCCTGTTAAAATTGCAGATACTAACTGTGGTAACGGAGAAGCCTTCCCACCGACTTTCTTAAGTGGATTAATCATCAATTCAAAGAAATCCCAAAGCTGCTTACCCCATCTTAAATACCTCTCACTACCATCTTCATACCTACCCACAAACAAATTAGTCTTCTTACCTGGAGTGTTACCAAACATAGTCTTATCAAACCATGACCACTCTTTTCCACCCTCTTCATCTTCTTCATAATACTGAGGATTATCCTTCATATCCCATTCTCTAAATAATACATTCAAGGTATTCATGCCTATCCCAAAGTAAAGTCCAGCCCTACCCCAGAATGTCCAACCAAGTTTCTTCCTTAACCCTGCAGTCTCTCTATGGACCTTACCAATCCCTGTAACTGAGAGTGCTTGCCTCGTTGTTGAGAAAGTCCAGTCTGCAGATAGTAAACTCCAAGTCATCATTTGAACTTCCTTTGGTGTAATCATTAAGTTCTCCCACTGCTGACCACCGAAGGTATCATTGACAAACTGAGCAATTTCCCTCTTTGCCATAGTTGTTCCATTAGGCCCAAGCTTAGGATTCATCTTAGCAACCAACGCTTCATAAGCATACAACTTCAATGTATCATGTAGGTAATCCCAAAGAGCTTTATCCCATGTAGAGTTAAAGTCTTTAGCAAACTTAGTAATTCTATTACCTATTGACAAGTCCTTAGTTTTCTCTGCTAAGTCATTAAGCCACCTTTGTATGTTAGCTACTGGATAATCAGCTGTTGCACCATACTGAGTTCCATGGACTATTGAATCCCTGGCTACCTCTATCTTATTAAATATCTCAAACTCACTTCTTACAAGTGATTTGTAAATTTTAGTAGGGTCAAAATAAATCTTTGCTGTTCCCACTGGTCCTATAAGTACAAGACCTGTCTCACCTAAAGCTCCATGATGGAATAGAGACAATGACAAAATAGACTTCTTCATCACTCCATTAATAGCTTCGTAAGCTGATATTATAGGATGATCAAATCTTTCTTCAAATATAACCTTCAGAGGTCTAACCAAGTCTGGATGGACTCTAACCCTAGACTCCTTAACAAACTCCCCTCTTCTCTTAGCCTTACCTTTAGGTAAAGGAATCATCCTAGTAAGCATTGGATAGTCAACTTCAACATAATCTAATGGAGATTCAGTAGACCTTTGTATCAAGTGAATTCCATTTGCTTTAAGTCTAAGAATTGACTTAACATACTGTGCATTAGATATAGCTCTATTCACAACTGAGTCACGAACCTTTATAATCTCTGCAACGTCAAGAGTTTTAGGCTTATAACCTCTTTCTATCCCCTCCATATATGTATCAATGAATCTTGGCTCTAAAAACCTAGCGTGCGTAGAAAACCAAGCTGCGGCTTCGGCCCTTTTATGTTTAGGTATATCCCATAGATGTGTTATGTAGTTTTCAATCTGCCTAACAGTAAGATCAGGTAAATGTCTCTTTATCTCTTGCCAACTTAAATCAAGGTATTCTTTAATCTCAGCAGCTATTGGCTTTAGATATTTTTCATCTTTCTTAAGTACCTTTGCAATATCAGGTCTACTAAACACTCCAGGAACATCAGGGACACCTGTTTTCTCAAGCATGAATGTAAGTGCTTCACGTTGTACTGGAGAGGTTTTTCTTTCTAAACTATTAAGGAATTTGTTAGTATCATATGTAGCCAAGTCAAGCAATGACCTACGTTCCCTAACACTTTCCCTAGCAAGTCCTTTAACGAAAGGCTTAGATGGTACAGGCTGAGGTTGCATCTTTCTAAAGGTTAGCTTGTTAAATAGTTGTCTAACACCTTCGGCTACTGCTCCACCGAAGGAATAGAGTTCAACAGATGGTTCAATTTTTATACGATCTACCTTACCAGCAAACTCATTCAACTGTCTAAACACTTCTGATGCCTGACCTAACTCTGCCATTGACATATACTCAAAGATACCACCTGGAAGTCCTTCACCAGCTGCCCATTCTTCAAGTGCTGTACTTAACTGATCAATTAGTTGCTTGGCAGAACTTGTATCTACCTTCAAATCATCCATTCCTTCGTTAACTTCTGCAGTAAGTCTCTGAACTAATGCTTCTGGTGTATCTATGTGTTTATAGTCAGGGAGAGTCTGTAGATTTTTCTTGGTAACCTCTGAATCTAATTCCCTAAGCGGAGATTGTAATATAGAAGACTCCCTAGTCTCAGCAGCTATATCAGCTTCAATAGATTCAATAGCCTGCTTCTTAGTATAACCTCTCCAAAACTCAAGCATTTCTCCATAGTTATCTATGGTAACTTTATTCCCAGTCTCCCTTTCATACATTTCAGGAAGCCCAGAGTCAAGATCAAAGTTTGCTAGCTCAAGTGCATCTTCATGTGAAAGGTCTTGTGATTCGTAGAATTTAGTAACTGAGTTTTTGGTTAGTTTTTTAGTTGGTTTCTTAGGTTGTTTTTCTTCTATGGTTGAAAGACCTTTAGCCTTAGCCTCTGCTTTGGTTAATGGAGTAGTCTCCATCATGTCTCGGTAAAGGTCTAGTTTCTCAGATGGTTCAATTTTTTTACGGGCTTTTGGTTTCCATACATAGTTTCCACTTTCTACTTTTTCAAATCCAAGACCTTTAAAGAACTTTCTTGTATAACCTTCCAATGGAGTAGTTATTATATCTTGACCAGTCTGCTTAGCATAATCTTGTATATCTTTTATTATGCTAGTGCCAACTCCAGCTCTACGTTTGGCTTTTGGCACAAGTAGGTTCTGTAATACAATTGCAGTGGTATCATCAGGTCTATACTCAGTTCCAAGTACTAACTGATTATGTGGATCAAGGTCATATTTATCTGCCAGCTCTGTTCTTAAGTCAACTACATCTGTCCTTGCTTCCTTCTTCAACCCAGGAACTTTTTCCTCACCTTCAACTTTAATCTCAATAGGTTCTGGTTCTTTAACTATTGGCTTAACAGCTTCCTTAATATCTATAAACCTATTCCTACCTTTCTCCGCAGCTTTTATAACAAACTTATTAATGATAAGCTTACCTTCACTATTATACCAGCTATCACCTACCTTCGTATAATGATTACCTTTCTTACTAGTAAATTCATAATCAGGTATTTTATCAACTGGTCTTACCTTAGCCGGCTCAGCCTTTGGTACACTACCTTTAGGAGGTTCAGTCTTTATTGTTGGTCTAGGTCTTACTGGTTCAGTCTTCCTTAACTCTGCACGTTTAGCCTCCCACATCTCACTTCCAGCTCCAGCCCTTCTAAGTATCTCTCCCTCTGTCATATTAGGGTTTGCTTTTACTTCATCAAGAAGGTCTTGAACCTTCAACCCACGTTGTTTTACTGGAGTCTTGGCAAGTCTCTTTATCAATCCTGGTGCTAAAAGTACAACAGTAAATTCACCATAGGTAGCAAACAATGCCTCTGTATATGTATCAGCAAATCCAAGAGACTTCAGCCCTTCATTAAGTTGCTTACCAACCCATCCAGCTGCTTGCCCAGACCACTCAAAAGGCTTTGCTACATAACCTATGTTCTCAACTGCTTTAGCCTGCTCTTCTGTTGTAATGAGTTGGCTAGGGAAGCTCACTATTTCTTTAAATGTTTCCTCAGCTTTAGACAAGCTACCAGACTTAAACGCTGGTCTAGATGCTATAGGATCAACTCCTGTAGATGGATCTAGAAATTCACTAAAGTCGGATGTTACTACATCATCTGGGTCTGAAGACATAGTTGGTATTAGGTCAATAGCAGCTGTCAATCCAGCACCAGGTAGGAGAGCTATTTGTGCAGCTACAGTACCTAACACTCTTGGAGCAGCTTTAACAGTCTCAAGACCTACTTCTTTAACTATATCTAAGGTCTTGTCTATAAATCCTGGTTCAGGCTCTGGTATCAAAGACTCAAATGCACTAATCCCTTCGTCAGAGAAATCAAACTTAGTCCAGTCTGTTTGACCATTTTCAGACTTAGACTCAGCAAACGCATCAATACCTTCATTCGAGAAGTCAAATTTACTCCAGTCTGTAGCAGTATTAGAGTTTGCCATTACCTATATCTCCGAAGATTTTTAAGCATAGCTGGTATTTCATTCTCACGGCCTTGGCTTCTAAGTATATTTAACATTCTTTCACTCTTCACTTGGTAATTCTGTGTATCTCTATAAGCTCTATTCTCAGCGTCCCCTGGACTAAGTCCTTGCTTACTGTAATTCGCAAACCTTTCCATAGCATAAGCATTAGCAGCTTCCAAACCAGGTGTAATTATAAACTGACCAGTAGGATTCATTTCACTATACCTACTTTTAAGACTACTTCTAGCCTGACCATAGCTTAACAAACCTGGAGTTTTCTCACCAACACCAGATTTATTCTGTTCAACTCTCCAAGCATACCAATCATTGAAGCTCTGTTTCCCACCTTGACTCTTCTGAAATTCATACTCTTTTATAAGTCCAGTCTTCTCTTGGTTGCTTAGCTTCTTAAAATCTAGAATTGATTTTCTATAGTCTGCTGTTCGTCTAGCATCAAGCTGACCCTGCTGAATACCAACTTGAGCCTCTCGAGTCTCAGCCTGCCTACCCCAATTACTAACCTGAGCTGACTTATATGCTGCATCAGAAACATCAGCTAAAGACTTCCTACTAATATCCCTTTGCCCAAGCATAGTCTTCATAATATTAGACATCATTGCTGGAGTTAAGCCAGCTGTATCCGCCAAGGTCATGTTTTGAAGATTTTGACTCTGAAGATTCCTATCACCCATCATCTTCTTCATCATGTTCATGTAGCTTTGGTTCTGAATTAACTGGTTAGCCATGCCTCCCATAGCTCCAGCAGGACCCTCTGGGTTCATACTACCACCTAGTGTAGCCATAAACTCAAGCATTAGATTAGGATTGTTAGCACCAGTAGGTGTACCTTGAGGATCAGCCATCTTAATACCCCCCATTTATAGCATTTTGAAATCCCTTACCCATCCAATCTTCTGATAAAGACTCCTGACCACCACCTGATCCAAATGCACCAGCAAGTTTGCTAGTCTCACCACCAATACTAAACTTACCATCACCAAGTGTCATCTTCGCTCCACCTGCTAACATCTTCTTCATCATCTCCATATAACTCTTATTCTGAATCCA
>Ga0307992_1002588_pt1 | contig 10243 bp, 7 predicted proteins | sample EllFjometagen133_FD_203162 | JGI IMG/M metagenome (GOLD analysis project Ga0307992, IMG submission 203162) | Marine microbial communities from Ellis Fjord, Antarctic Ocean - #133 | ecosystem: Environmental > Aquatic > Marine > Unclassified | place: Southern Ocean | collected 2014-10-08
TAAAAATAGACGAAGCAAAACCATTCAAACCAAGAAGCGATTATGGTAACAACCGAAGAAGCTACTAGTTTTTAATTAGTGGTAACTTTTTTAAAAAACCCTTTCGGCTTTTAAGTTGAAAGGGTTTTTTTATTGCAGAAACATTTTTTACTGAGAAACTTATTTGAAAGTCTATCCATATATAACAAGACTCTATCGGACATTCTTAAAGAAATATTCGAGAGCTTATCTTGTCCGGTAAAGCTTTATTATGTGTAGTAAAAAAGTGGAAGCAGAGAGAGGGAGAGTAGACTTCACAAGTTCACATTTTTTCTGCAACTTGTTTAACAAAGAAATCTACTTTTTTATCTTCAATGTCAGCTAAAGACCTAATTTTCAAATGTCGACGAAATTTTCCTTTTCCTTCTAATATTTTATACGGATCATTCATAAATACCCCGGTGCCAAACTCAAAGGAAATATGATTTTTGCTAACATAAAGTCCTCCAAAGTCTTTTCCAAAAGAAAACATAATGCCGCCATACATTATCCTTTCTTTTGTCTTTGGATAATTGGCAAAAACGATTTTACGTAATTTTTGTAATTCTCTAAACTTCTCAATATCAAACTCTTCGATTTCATCAAGAAATTTTTGTACCTGCTCATTTTTAGATTTTATCATAGTAATTCCTTTACTAAGCTGGTTAGTTTAAGAATGGGACACCGGCCAAAAAGTGCACTGCAAAAGGAGACTATTTATTATACAGAGATAAACACTTATCCTTCCGCTCTATCCGTAATAGTTTGGTCATGTTGTCAACTAAATTATGTTTTTGTCATATTTCAAGATAGTATCGGACCCTTTTTATTCGTCGTTTATAATATCAATAGGGTATCGTCAAACAACGAACCGTCCCCTGTTTTATTATTCATCATGAAAAAACTGAAGCTCATATTATTGGCAGGCTCCATTTATCCGGCAGCAAAAGATACCTGGGCATTAGCCTGGGATGGTCAATACCTGTGGACCATTCAAAGAACCTGTGAAATGTGGAATGATCCTAAAATTTTTAAAATAAAGATATTGGATGACAGTCAACCCTAACTCTCTCTAAAAACGATATTTAATTTTTTATTATACTTATCATTTACCCCGTGACATAAATCAAAGTGCAATATCAGGATTAAAGCGTGACAAAGAACCGTTCCCTGTTTTTCGGGTATTTGCTTCCATCGATATATCTTTCCTCATTTAATTCATCTAAAGCCTCAAAAATCCTCCTTTTTAAAGAAAGAAAATTACTGGGGTAAATCTTTAACCTTTTCACTATTTTTTTATACTACCTCTATCAAGTAAGAGTTTCTGGAGATAATATCACCTTTTTTATTTTTCAATTTTATTTTAATATTAATAATTCCCTTTTCTTTTAAATTTAATCTGGTCGGTCCTTCTGACATAGGAAGATTAGAAAAATGTTTGACACAATTGGCAGGTATGCAACCTGTTTCTATTTTCTTTTCTGCTACTATATCTTTGCCTTTAAAAAAGTTAATTTCGGCATAGGTATTTTCATATTCATTCAGTGTATCATTCACTATCCAAATATTGGAAATTCCTATAGTCCTAATTGCATAGAGGCTGATCTTTTCTCTGTCCATATCTATACCAATTAAAATCGGCTGATAGACTGTTTTTAAGGTATAATATCCTTCCTTTGGTCTACGAAGGTAATCCACCACACTCCAGGTAATTGCATTCCAATCATCTACGAACATAAATTGAAATATTCCGGTAACTTTAGAATATTTATTCTTGCGATAATTTTCTATGGCATATTTTAACAGCCTTGATTGATAATCCTGACTATTTTCTATAAATTCTTCAATAGAATTGCCCATATCCACCTTGGCTACATTAAAGGTAGTATCGTATTGAAAATCATGATAAGCCCATTCTGACCATTTAGGCGGCCAAAGTTCATCCTTGTTCATCATTTCACGCATTGTCTCTACATTTGGAAGTGCCTGTGCTCCAAATTCATTAATGAAAGGAGCTCCTGGAAGAGAATGGAATTCATAATAATGAGTTAGATACCAACCTGGGTAGGGATGATAGACAAAATCAGAAGCTATATCAATATACCTGGTTGAATCTTTGGCTTTTACAGTTAAGTATAATATTGGGTCAAGCGTATTCCTGTTAGTGCTCGGTTCATTATGGCAGCACCAGACAGATATACTGGGATGATTAAAAAATTGCTCTATCATGTCCCCAATCTGACTAACTGCATTTTGAACAAATTCATCACTTTCTTCATAGCTCCATTGAAGAGCAAAATCCTGCCACACCAATATTCCAGCCTTATCACAGGCATCATAAAACTCCTGGCGATTAACATGAGCGTGAACTCTTACCGCATTGACATTGGCTTCTTTTAATAATCCTACATCCTTTTTTATCATTTTATTATCATACTCACTTAACCATTGGGTAGGAATAAAATTGGTGCCACGAGGGAAAAATCGTTCATTATTTAGATACCAATTCCATCCATTGTCTATCCTTATCTCTCTTATGCCAAATTGCACGGAATTTTCATCCAAAATGTTTCTTTTTGAATCCAGAAGAATACATTTTAAATCATATAAATATGGTATTCCTCTATCCCAGGTAGTCCATAATTTAGGTTTATCTATCGTCTTTACCAGATGGATATTATTCTTTCCTGCAGATAATAAAATATTTTTTTCGATTTTGTATTTTTCCTTCAATCCCACCCCCGATATTTCCAGTATAATTTCTATATATTGCGGAAAGAAATTATTATTTAAAAACACATTCATGTCCAGACGCGCACGACCATCTTCTAACAGCAAAGGAGATACTTTAATATTTTTATCCAAATGTATTTTATTTTGTTCTTTAATGAATACATCATTCCATATACCTCCGGTATTTTTATCCTGCCCATATTTAGGGTCCCAACTGCCGGGTCGAGTGTCATGATGATTAAATATCCCTTTTATTAGATATTTCTTATCCGGCCAAACGTCAACGGATTCTTTAGGCGAATCTACCTCGACTTCAAGAAGATTCTCTCCGTCTTTTAGTATACCAGTGATAAGAAAAGAAAATTCCTGGAAATAACCTTCATGTTTTCCGATTAATTTTCCATTCAACTTAACCTGACAAAAATAGTCCACTCCTTTAAAAACCAGATAGTATTCCTTGTCTTTTTGAAAGGATACGACGAATGATTTCTTATAATATACTTTACCACTATGATCTAATCCCTCTAAATACCAATTAGAAGGAACTTGAATATCAGTATATTCTTCTTGTTTATTCAAACAAAATTGCCATATTCCGTTAAGAGAGCATATTTTCGGAGTCATAAATGTAAATAAATTTCCTTTCTTTAAATCTTTATCAAATATTTTTACCCAGAATTACAGTCACTTCCACTTCTTTAATTTTCTTATTATAAGGAATTAGATTTCCTTTTATTGATTTTCCGTTAATTAAAAAATGTTTAATCCCCTTAGAAACTCCATCAGGATTTTTTACAGTGATATGATAATTTACGCCACGATAGATACGAATAACCTCATACCCTTTCCAACTTTTAGGAATACAAGGATCAATCAACAAACCTTGATAATCAGGTTTAACTCCCAAAATAGCCTGAGTAATAGTTACAAAACTCCAAGCTGCTGCACCGGTAAGCCAGGAGTTTTTAGCTTCACCATAGGTTGGTGCCTCTCTTCCGGCAATCATCTGAGCATACGCATAGGGTTCGCAACGGTAGGTTTTTATAATATCTTCCTTAGTACTGGGACAAATTTTTAGATAATAGTCAAAAGCTTTATCACCATTCCCTAAAATAGTCTCAGCTATAGAAATCCAGGGATTATTATGACAAAATATCCCGGCATTTTCTTTATATCCCGGAGGATAAGAAGAAATTTCCCCCAAATTTGAATAATAGTGGGAATATGCAGGTTGAAGCAACATGATTCCATACGGCGTCGATAAATATTTTTCCACGCTATCTAAAGCCAGCCGAGCTCTACCATCTTTTAAGCCAACACCACCTAAAATACACCAACCTTGAGACTCAACGAATATTTTTCCCTCTTTACATTTTTTGGAGCCTATTTTTTTACCATAATAATCATAAGCTCTTAAAAACCATTCACCATCCCAGCCATAATCTTCAACCGCTTTCTTGATAAGTTTGTAACCTTTATTGAGTTCATTGATTTTTTCTTCAATACCAATCTGTTGACCAAGTTTTATTAATTCACGACAAACATAAAGAAATAAACCGGCAATCATTAATGATTCCGCTACTCCTCCACCCACATCTCCAACCAACTGAAAACTTTCTCCCGGTACTTTAGAAAAGCAATTAAGATTCAGACAATCATTCCAATCGGCATGACCTATAAGCGGAAGATTGTGAGGTCCTAAGTTTTTCAGGGTATAATCAATAGAAAGGTAAAGGTGTTCAAGAATAGTTACTTTACTGTCAGAGACATCAGCAAACCCGATGATTTCTTCGAGAATGGAAAAATCTCCGGTTTCCTTGATGTAAGCACAAGTAGAAACGATAAGCCATAATGGATCATCGTTAAATCCCTTTCCTACCTTTTCATTTCCCTCTTTAGTTAACGGTTGATATTGATGGTAACAATCTCCGCTAGAAAGCTGAATAGCAGCAAGCTCCAGGATTCTCTCTCTTGCTTTTTCCGGAAATATATGTACAAAGCCAAGTAAATCTTGATTGGAATCCCGAAATCCCATGCCACGACTGACTCCGGACTCATATAAAGAAGCAGAACGAGAAAGATTAAAATTAACAATGCACTGATACTGATTCCAAATATTGACCATGCGTTCCACATGCTTATCATCTATTTTTACCTGGTATCGACCAAGCAGTTTACTGCAATAGATTTTCAACTCATTCAATGCTTCATCCACAGCTCGGGTAGTTTTGTAAAACGTCAGTTTTTTCCATAATGACTTTTTATTAATAACATTGGGCGCAGAGAACTTTTCATCTTCTTTGTTTTCCATATATCCTAATATAAAATGGAATGTTTTATTTTGTTTTGGCTGGATGGTCATATTGAGCTGATGAGCACCAACAGGAGCCCATCCACTTGCCAGAGAATTAGTGCATCTGCCTCCAATAACTGCTTTAGGATTTTCAAACCCATTGTGAACGCCGACAAAGGCATCGCGGCTAGTATCAAATCCATCTATTTTTTGGTTACAGAAAAAATAACCATAATGATTTCGTCTTTCCCGATATTCAGTTTTGTGAAAGATAGTATCATTTTCTACTTCTACTTCGCCTATATTAAGATTTCGTTGGAAATTTGTCATATCATCCATAGCATCCCAAAGGCAAAATTCAACAAAAGAAAAAAGAGTTAGCTTTTTTCTTTGATTTCCATGATTTTTTATATTTACTTTCCATATTTCCATATTCTCTCTGAGAGGAACAAAGTAGGTTATCTCTACTTCCACATCATTTTTTTTCCCGGTAATCACCGTATATCCTAATCCATGTCGACAGGAGTAGTTATCTAATGGCGTACAAGTTGGTTTCCAACCGGGATTCCATATGGTATCTCCATCTTTGATGTATAAATAACGGCCGCCGACATCCATGGGAACATTGTTATAACGATAGCGCGTTATTCGACGCAACCTGGCATCTAAATAAAAACTATAACCCCCCGAGGTGTTAGAAATAATCCCGAAATATTTCTCAAATCCTAAATAGTTTATCCAGGGCAAAGGTGTATCAGGGCGGGTGATAATATATTCTTTCTTCACATCATCAAAATGTCCATATGGATTCATCATTGTTTCCTTTTTGAAATATTTTTTTATCCTTTGGTAGCTCCGGCGACTAATCCTTGAACGAATTGTTTTTGTAAAACCGTGAAAAATATTAAAACAGGAACAGTAACTAATATACAAGCAGCCATCATTCCACCCCAACGGGATTCCTGGGCAGTAATATATCTTAGGATACCAATAGCTACCGTTGTGGTTTCATTTCCGGTAAGTACCGAGGCAAATAACACTTCATTCCAAGCCATTATAAATCCATATATTCCAACAGCCGCAATTCCTGGCTTCGCTAAAGGAATAATGACTCTAAAAAGAGCTCCTAGTTTAGTGCATCCATCAATTTGAGCCTGTTCATCTATTTCTCTGGGAATCGTATTCAGATAACCTCGCAACATCCAGATAGAAAAAGGCAGGGAAAAGGAAGTGTAAGTAAAGATCATTCCCCAATAGGTATCTCTCATCGGAAGACCGATCATCTTCCTTATCCAGATAAACATGACAAAATAGGGTATAAGAAAAAGAATTCCGGGGAACATCTGAGTTGATAATACAGATATACTATAGGCCGTTCTTCCCGGAAAAGAAAAACGAGAGATAGCATAAGCAGCCAAAGTGGCAATAACAACAGAAAAAAACATTGTTCCCAAGCTTATTATTATGCTGTTCTTGAAATAGTCAAATATTTTAACTTCTTTATTTACAGTCTTATAATTAACCAAGGTAAAATTACGAGGTATCCAACTGGGTTCCTTTCCTAATATTTTAATATCTGAAGCCTGGATTTCCAATCTTGTTTTAAACGAACCAGAGATCATCCAGGCAAAAGGCATTAACACCGTTATTAAAATCATAATAACTGCAAGATATAAAAATATCCTTCCCGTTAATCTCTTTGATATTCTATTCAATGCTCTACCTCCCCTGGTCGGATCTTTTTGATATACAAAATACTAAAAATCAACATAATTGCCATCAAAACCACCGACATGGCTGCCCCGATCCCATAATGAAAAGAATTAAAAGCTTCTCTTAAAATTAGAGTAGAAGGCACCTCTGCCGCAAAACCAGGATCATTGCCCAACATAATATAAAATTGATTAAAGGCATTAAAATTCCATAGTATGGATAATAGCAAAAGAACAGAAGTGATAGGCATAAGAAGAGGAAAGGTAATATATCGAAACTGCTGCCATATTGAAGCACCATCAATCTTTCCCGCATCATACAGCTCATAAGGAATAGTCTGTAATCCTGCTAATAAAATTAAACAGGTAAAAGGCCAGCCTTTCCAAATACTAGCCAACATCACTGCATAAATGGATTTATCACCGACCAACCAGACCTTCGCTTCTGAAATCAATCCCCAGGATAATAAATATTTATTTACGATACCTATTCTCGATTGGAACATAAACCTCCAAACACTATACGCCACCGAATCAGGAATAATATAAGGCAAAAGTATCAACCCTCTAACAATGGTTCTCCCTACAAATTGTTGATTTAATATTAAAGCAACTCCTAAACCAATAAAGTAACCGATAGAAATTACCATAATTCCATAATAGGTTATGTTCCATAAAGAACGTAAAAAACGCCCCCCTGTTGGGCTATTTATATCCAATCCTTCTAAATAATTACCGATCCCAATAAAAGGAGCTTTAGACCAATCGCAGATAGTATATAAATCAAGATCACTGAAGCTAATTATAAATCCCCATAACATAGGTAAAATATGGACTAAAATCATACAGATAAGAGCAGGTAGAATTAAATAATAAGCCATTCGATTTTTTTTTATTTTATAACTAAGTAAATGATTATTTTTTATTAATTTTTTCATAATATTCTTTCTAAATATATAAATATAATTTACAGTTTATAATATAATTTTATCTAGCTTTTATATCTTTTAGTTTATTTAACCTTGAACAATGAAGGCAAAGAGAGAAAACAGTCTTTCTTTTTTTGGTACTCAACTGTTTTCTCTTTTTGTTTAAAAGAATCTATCTCTCTATTTCTCTTTAGCTAAAGCTCTATCAACTGCCATAGCTGCCTGATCTAAATATTCTTGGGCTGTTCCTTCAGTATATTTTCCATCGATGTATGCGCTTAAAACATTTTTAAATTCACTAACTACTGCATTTTCAATATCTCCCCAAACTCCTAACGGAGGATAAGCGGTAGCGTAAGACAAAGTCTCTTTAAATACTTTCCAAACTCCGGTATTGTAATAGGGATCTTCAAAAGCTTCATTCTTTGCAGGTAACATATGAGTTAAGTTTTTGGTATAATCAACCAATGCCTGCTTTTCTATTAGATAATTGACCCAAGCTTTTGCTGCTTCCTTGTGTTTACTATTAGCAAAAACAACTAAATTGCTGCCGCCTGAAAAGGAACCTTTTCCTACTGAACCCTTCGGCGGTTCGACAATACCATAATTTAAAGTTGGGTTCTCATCTTCAATATTTGCAATGTTCCATGGTCCCATATAGCACATCGCTACATTTCCATTTATAAAAGCGGAATCAGCTTGTGGTTGATTGTATTCAGCACAAGCTTTATCTGCTAATCCCTTCCTTACTAGATCAACATACCATTGCATCGCTTTGATGCCTGCATCACTATTGAATGTTGCTTTCTTATTATCCGCACTTAACAGGTTGCCTCCGGATTGCCATAAAAGAATAGCCCAATTGTGCAGCAGATCCCAAGCATTAGTCCCAGCCATTGCAAATGCTCTACCTGCTCCGTATTTGGCATTAATTTTTTCTCCTGCCATCACCAATTCATCCCAAGTCGTAGGCGGAACTGCTCCTGCTTCTTTAAACATATCTTTATTATAAAACAAACATCTTGTCTCCGCAAACCAGGGAATACCATAATAATTATCTTTATAGGTAGTAGACTCCAAATTTGCCAACATAAAACTATCTGCTCCGCCAAATTCATTTATATCGACCTGTTCCAGGCCGCCAGTAGCAGCAAATTGAGGATTCCAAGTGGTCCCTACCTGAGATACGTCGCATATTGGTTCAATGAGGGACATCGATATTTTTGACCATGCATCACCCCATCCAACTATCTCATAATTCACGGTAATACCAGTATTTGTTTTGAAATCAGCCGCTGTTTTCTCTAACCAAGAAAGATGGGAATCATCAGGTGCATTAGGCATAGCCCAAAAGACTATGGTTTCTTGAGCCCAGGCCATTCCTGCATAAAGAAAAAATACTACCATAATTAATAATATAATTTTCTTAAACATTTTTTAATTTCCTCCCTTTATTAAAATTTTTTTACTTTAAATAAATTAATTCCCAGAACTTTTTTAATCTTGACCTATCACCTCCTTTTATTTTAAAGAAAGAGAAATTGCAGATTCCCGCTTGATTAACTCTACCGGGATGATAATTTGTCTTGGAGTTATTCTTTTTTTATTATCGGAAATTATTCGATCTAAGAGCAATTCGGCTGCTACTTTACCCATCTCTTCTCTTCTTTGTTTTATTGTTGTAAGCGGTGGAATAATATATGGCGAAATATAGCTGTCATCAAATCCAACGATAGACACTTCCTCAGGAACTGATATTCCTTTATCATTTAAAGCTTTAATGGCTCCAATCGCCATCTGGTCATTCGTTGCAAATATAGCGCTAAAATCCAATCCATAATCATCTAGATATTTTTTTACACTTGAATATCCGCTATTTACGGTAAAATTTCCATTCAGAATGAATTGATTATTAATTTTTATTCCTTTATTTTTTAAAGCTCTTTTATATCCATTAAATCGTTCTTTCGAAGAATCAATAAAAGGAACCCCTTGAATAATTAAAATAGAAGAATGGCCAAGATTCAATAAATGCTCTGTTGCCATATATCCACCACCAAAATTATCTATTTTTACTGTATCAACGTTTAATTTGTGAGGATCTCTGTCCAATAAAACAATATTATAGCCTCCTTCTATAAGAGAATGAATATAATTATCATCACCACTGGTAGTGACCAATATGGCCCCATCAACCTTTTTTGCCTTAAAAAAGTCTACTCCTACCAGTTCTTCTTTAATAATACGATGATTTAATGAGATGATAACGTTATATCCTTTATCTGCTGCCACTGATTCAATACCGTCTATTATTTCCCCATAAAAATCACCAAGTGCATCCGGTATAGCGATGCCTATACATTTTGAAAGATTGGTCTTTAAACCACTCGCCATAGCAGAGGGAGAATACCCCAATTCCTCGATCACCTTCAAGACGCGTTTACGTGTCTTAGGAGAAACTCCATCATTTCCATTGAATACACGAGAAACAGTAGTAATGGAAACGTTTGCTTTTTTTGCTACTTCTTTTATAGTTACATTCATATAATATAGTCCTT
>Ga0307992_1002589_pt1 | contig 10242 bp, 10 predicted proteins | sample EllFjometagen133_FD_203162 | JGI IMG/M metagenome (GOLD analysis project Ga0307992, IMG submission 203162) | Marine microbial communities from Ellis Fjord, Antarctic Ocean - #133 | ecosystem: Environmental > Aquatic > Marine > Unclassified | place: Southern Ocean | collected 2014-10-08
AGATGAGCAGGTAATTGCTGGTAAGTGCGAGAGGTGTACAAAAGATGTTGAAACAAAAGATTTGGAACAATGGTTTTTCAGGACAGCTTCAGGCAAGCGCCCCAATGGCAAGCTGTACGCAGATTCATTATTCGAAAACTTAGAAAAAATAAACTGGAGCAAGAAAGTAATCGTTGCCCAAAAGAATTGGATAGCCAAGAAAGAGGGGGTAGACATCGCGTATCCAATAAAAGATACAGATAAGTCTTTGACTTGTTTTACAACAAGGCCAGACACGAATTTTGGCGCTACCTTTATTGTGCTATCTCCGGAAGCAGCCAGAAAGCGTTTGGCTATCGTGCCTGAAGAACAAAAAGAGAAGGTATCTAAATATATCAAAAAGGCTCTAAATAAAACAAAACAAGAACGCCGAGAAGAAGGAAGAGAAAAAACAGGTGTGTTTACTGGATTGTACGCAGTTAATCGATTAACTGACCGAGAAATGCCTATCTGGGTAAGCGACTTTGTTTTAGGTGAAGTTGGAACAGGTGCTGTTGTTGGTGTTCCTGGACACGACAAACGAGATTTTGAATTTGCTAAGGAATTTGATTTACTCGTAATAAGAGTGGTGGTAGGCAGTGACGGAGATGAGTCAGCCATAGAAAAAATAGAACAGGTGATGGAAGAAGAGGGAAAGATAGTTAATTCAGAATTTATTAATGGCATGGTCGTTGACAAGGCTATAGAGAAAATAGCGGATCATTTGGAAGCAAAAGGGTGGGGAAAGAGAGATACTTCTTACCATCTTCGTGACTGGTTGATTAGCAGACAGCGCTATTGGGGGCCACCGATTCCAATGATATATTGCCAGAAGTGTGCGGATGAGGGGAAAGGTGAGCGAAGTGAAATGCCTGGGTGGTATGCCGTTGATGAAAAAGAACTTCCCGTTAAATTACCTTTTGTAAAAGACTATCGACCTAAGGGAACAGGGATATCTCCTCTCGCTACGCTAAAAGGTTTCTATGAAGTTAAGTGTCCTGTCTGTGGAGGCAAGGCAAAGAGAGAAACAGATGTTTCTGATACTTTTTTAGACAGTTCGTGGTATTTTTTAAGATATCCTTCTGTATGCGCAGAGAGTTCGGATAAGCAGATAATTGATCCTAATATAACTAAAAAATGGCTGCCGGTAAATATGTATATTGGTGGAGCAGAACACTCCGTTCTTCATTTGCTTTACTCTCGCTGGATGACGATGGTCTTTAAAGATATGAAACTCATTGATTTTGAAGAACCATACGAGTGTTTCTATGCCCACGGACTGATTATTAAGGACGGGGCAAAGATGAGCAAAAGCAGAGGAAACATTGTTATCCCTGACGAATATATAAAGAAATTTGGTGCAGACGCATTCAGAGCTTATCTCATGTTCCTAGGACCTTATGATGCAGGAGGAGACTTCAGAGACACAGGTATTGAGGGGATGAGGCGATTTATAGAGAGGGTTTGGGATCTATTTGAAAACACTGTTGATTTTAGATTGGTGAATAAAAAAGACTCAGACGAAGTGCTTACTAAAATGCATCAAACTATAAAGAAAGCTACCAACGACATCGAAAATCTTAGATACAATACGGCCATTTCGGCAATAATGGAATATGTAAACCTACTTAGAGAGAAAGCAAATCGGACAGATAATAAAATAAAGGATGAAGTTAAAGGAGAGGTTTGGAAAGATGCACTAAAAACACTAGCCTTGCTTTTGGCGCCCTTTGCGCCTCATATCACTGAGGAGGCCTGGGTAGAAAAATTAGGTCAAACTTTTTCGATTCATACGGCTGCATGGCCCAGCTTTGACAAGAGCCTTGTAAAAGAAAGCGAGAGCACAATAGTTTTACAGGTTAATGGCAAGATTCGCTCAACCATCTTAGTTGGCTCAGATGAGGCTAAAAATAAGGAAGAAATGATTAAAAAAGCAAACGAAGATGAAAATATTCAAAAATGGCTAGATGGAAAGAAGATTAAGAATACAATATTCGTGCCCGGTAAGCTTATCAATTTTGTTATCGGGTAGAGATTTATATTCTCATGCTGCCCAAACTAAACTTACAGGAAGAAAAAGACTCCAAAATTAACTGGGAAGACTTGCTTTTAAGACATCGATATCAAATATTGCTTCTTTTAATTGGAGCGATCCTGATTGGCCTAGGGGTCTTTCTTTTTAAGAACAGGGAAAGCCTTTATTCTTCTGGTGTAGAGGTCTTAGAGTCTTCCTCAGACGATAAGGACAGCAGTTTTGGAGAAGTTGTGATAGAAGTTTGCGGTGCAGTTGAAACACCGGGCGTTTATAGTTTGTTGTCTAGCGCCAGAGTTGAAGATGCATTAATTGCAGCAGGTGGTATTTCGGTAGGTGCTGACAGAGATTGGATGGAAAAAACGTTAAATCGGGCGGCAAAAATATCAGATGGGCAAAAAATTTATATTCCAAGAATCAATGAGCAAATTAATGAAGAGAATGCCAACAATGTAGCGGGATATCAAAGTGGATCATCGACTTTGGGGAGTAGTACGTCAGAAAATATTAACATCAACACTGCTAGTCAAAACCAACTAGAATCGTTATGGGGAATTGGCCCTGTTACCGCTCAAAACATCATTGAACAAAGACCTTACTCAACAGTTGAAGAACTACTAAATAAAAAGATTTTAAAGACAAATGTTTACGAAACAAATAAGGAGAAGTTGTCAGTTTATTAACTTTAAGTAATTGATAATTACTAAATAACAATGCGCTATCTATTTTGGTTTCTTTTAGTTTTATTGATTTTTATCCGGATAATTACCACTCAACCCAATTTTTCTGACGGAGATAAGATAAGAATTACAACAAAGGTTGCGTCAGAACCAATAAAATATGACACATCACAAAGACTAGTCTTCTATGGGCTAAAAACTTATCTGCCAAATTATCCAGAAATTAATTATGGAGACAAAGTGATTGTAGAGGGAGTAGTGGAGGATGGAAAACTTGTAAGCCCGATTCTTGTTAGTTTAGAACAGTCAGTTGGGAAGCTCTATAAAACTAGACTTAATATTATCAAAATATATCAAAAATCCTTACCAGAGCCTCATGCATCACTTCTAGCTGGTTTGACCTTAGGCTCAAAAGCAGGTTTACCGACAAGCTTTTGGAATGCTTTGAAAAAATCAGGGACAGCTCATGTCGTTGTTGCCTCAGGCATGAATGTGACTCTTGTGGCCAGTTTCTTAATGGGGGTATTGATCGTTTTGATGCCCAGAAGAAGCGCTATTCCTCTAGCCTTGATAGGTGTGTGGCTATATTCTTTGCTTTCAGGTTTTGATGCTCCAATTGTGAGGGCAGCGATTATGGGCTCAATTGTATTTACGGCTCAGGCACTCGGTAGACTCCAGGTAGCTAGCAGGGCTTTGTTTTTTTCTGCGGCCATAATGTTGATTGCAAGGCCAGATTGGACATCTGATTTGGGATTTATTCTTTCTTTTGTGGCTACTGGCTCATTGATGTTGTTTGAAAGAAAAATTGCGAGTTTGATACGATTTGTGCCTGGTATTTTTAGAGAAGGATTGTCGACTTCCTTGGCTGCCCAGATAGGGGTGGCTCCAATTCTATACCTAACATTTGGCCAATTTAGCCTTCTTTCGCCAATTGTTAATGCGCTTGTTTTGTGGACAGTAGCGCCGATGACCATAATTGGTGGAATCGGTGGAATTTTGGGTTTGTTTTCAGATATTATTGGTAAATACGTTATTTTTCTTGCCTATCCGCTTACGTCATGGTTTGTTTGGGTGGTAGGAATATTCGGATGAAAAAACTTTGGAATAATATATTTTTAGGTTTAATTTTAGCCTTAATTGCTGTTTGGATGGCCGTATTTGTTTATCCTGAAAAAGAGCTTCGTTTAGTAGCTTGTGATGTTGGTCAAGGGGATGCTATCTTAGCCATATATGGAACAACACAAATACTTATTGATGGGGGAGCAACCAATAAAGTTGTGGAATGTCTAGGCACAAATATGCCCTTTTGGGATCGAAAAATAGAGGTTGTTTTATTAACACATCCCCAACTTGATCATTACGGGGGGCTTAGCGAGGTTTTCAGGCGATATCAAGTAGAACAATTCGTGGCTACTAGCCTTAACTCTAGCAGTCAATCGTATCAAGCGCTAATAAGTATGGTGGGGGGTAGTGGTACAGGAGTGATCAATCCCACTACAGGTATGGTTATCAGGTCGGGTTTGCTATATTTAGATATAGTCTGGCCCTCGGGCGATTTTCAAGTCAGTGAAGGTGGTAACCCTAGTGGCAATATATTAGGAGCGTTTACCTCAAAAAGAGACCCAAACGACTTTTCTGTCGTGGCTAATTTGAGGCTAGGTGAGTTTGATGCTCTTTTCACCGGCGATATCGGTCCAGAGATAATAAATAAGGCTATCGCAACAGGCAAAATACATGACGTGGAGTATATCAAAATACCTCACCATGGTTCGAAAAATGGTTTAACAAAGGAACTGCTAGATGAGGCTAGCCCAGAAGTGGCTATTATCACTGTAGGGAAGAACAGCTTTGGTCACCCGCATCAAGAAACACTTGATTTATTAAAGGAATACGATATTCAGGTAAAAAGAACAGATAAAGATGGAGACGTAGAAATTATATCGAATGGAAAAAGTTGGTGGCTAGGGAAATAATTATTTTTAACATGGAAATAGAGATAGAATTGATAGTAGAATGAAAACATGAAGAACAAGATATTGGTAGCACTGAATAAAGCAACGGGTGAAGACCATATTCATTTGGAAACTCCTGATAATGTAGGGCGCGGAGATTTTGCAACGAATATTGCCATGATTGTTGCCAAGAAGGAAGATCTTAAGCCTATTGAGTATGCCAACGAAATAGTGGGGAAGTTAAAGAAAGATGGCAGTTTGGATCAGTTGGTGGCCAAAATTGAAGCCATTGAACCTGGGTTTATCAATTTCTTTTTGTCGAATGATTCATTGTCCTCGAGCTTAGCTGAGATAATTGAGAAAAAAGAGGAGTATGGCTCATCTGACTTAGGGAGCGGGAAAACGGTTATTGTTGATTACTCTTCTCCAAATATAGCAAAACGGTTCGGAATAGGTCATTTAAGATCAACTATTATTGGTCAAGCGATATGTAATTTACATGATTTTACGGGTTATAAGGTGGTGGGCGACAATCACGTAGGAGATTGGGGAACCCAGTTTGGAACGCTTTTGTATCAAATATCAAGTAAATCTCTTGACGCAAAGAGACTTTCAATAAATGATTTAGAAAAATTATATGTAGAGTTTAATAAGGAGGCAGATGAGAACCCAGAATTGTGGGATAAGGCTAGAAGTTGGTTCAAAAAACTCGAGGAAGGCGAAACTGAAGCTCAAAAAATATGGGAGACAATTGTTGAAACTTCAAAAAAGGAATTTAAGAGAATTTATGAAATTTTAGATGTAAATTTTAACTGCGAGAATGGAGAAAGCTTCTATCAAGACAAGATGCAGGCCGTTATTGATGAAATTAGAGAAAAAAAGCTGTCAAAAAAAAGCCAAAACGCAGAGATTGTTGAGTTTAGAGACATGTCGCCAGCAATATTGCTTAAAAGTGATGGGGCAACGACGTATTTTACTCGAGATTTAGCCACAATTAAGTACAGACTAGGGGAATGGTCTCCTGAGAAAATGATCTACGAAGTAGGTTCTGAGCAGAAACTTCATTTTAGGCAGGTATTTGAGGCAGCGAGACAGTTGGGATGGATAAAGGACGAAGAATTAATACATATTGCTCACGGCCTAATTCGATTTAAAGAAGGAAAAATGTCGACCAGAAAAGGATTGGGAATTAAATTGGAAGATGTTCTAGACGAGGCAATTAAAAGAGCTAAGCAAGTAATTGACAAATCGGAAACAGGGAGAGGATTGCCAGAAAATGAAATAAAAAAGGTCGTTGATATGGTTGGCATTGGTGCGGTCAAATATTTTGATTTGTCACATCAATATTCTTCAGACATTATTTTTGATTGGGGAAAGCTTTTTGTTTTAGAGGGAAATAGTGCACCATATCTTCAATATACAATTGCAAGAACAAATAGTATTTTGCAGAAAGCAGGAAAGGAAGCGAAAAACAAGCAAGTAAAAAAAGAAGATTTTAACAAAGAAGAGCAGATATTGATACGCACTTTAGTCCGATTTCCTGAGATAATCATCGGTGCAACCAAAAATTACTCACCTAACCTAATTTGTAATTATTTATTTAATTTGGCGCAAAAATATAATAATTTTTATAACCAGCATAGAATAATTGAAAGTGAAAGCGAAAAACTGAGAATTGATTTAACGGAAGCGACGGGGCACATATTAAGAAATGGATTAAAGCTTCTTGGTATCGAAAGTCCAGAAAAAATGTAGGTTATTTATTAGAAGTGAGTGACTTTCCGACTTTTTCTCCTGCTTTAACTAAGGGTTCAGCTATTTTTTGAGCAAGAGTAGTTGGTTTGCCGTCAATTTGTTCTTTAAGTTTCCTTTCGATATGAGAAGTATCAATATCTTTAAGCATTTCGTCTAGTTCGTCATCAGATATTTTTATATCATTCTTTCTCAAAAGCTCTCTTAATAGAACAAGTACCTTAGTTATCTCTCTTTCCGTTAATAGATTGACATGAAGCTGAAGTTCGTCCCGCATGGTATTGATATATCCTTCTCTGTTTTGACTGATAAGAACGATTATGGCAAGGACAATAGCCTCTAGGGATACAGTTGTGATTAAAAGAACGTATGGATACGGGTCAAAGGGGGCAATTCCGGCTATTTTGCCATTATTTATCAAAATCCAGCCTACAAAAAGAGTTATATTAATAATCAGGAACCCCAAAGTACCAAATTTGCTAGTTAGTGCATCAGCCAGCCTAACCGCAAATGATCTATTTTTAAGCGACTCTGCTTTGAAGCTCTTTATTATTTGATGTGATCGCTTGTGGTGAATTTTGTTTGCCATTATTTAATTCTAATGTGATTCATGTATCATTATCAATCGGTATTTACCAAATGACCCACCAGAAGAGCGTCTGAGCGTCTTCGGAGGGGGTGCTTACATTGATTGTAAAGCCTGTTCCATTTGTCCGAAAGAAAGGCCTACGATCTCCTCTGGTGCTTTGAGAAGGGTGTGAGGGTAAGAAGACCATAGATGGTCTAGATTTGGTGTTTTAGCTGCTAAAATAGCATTTCCTTCTGTATCGGGATTAAAGCCAAAGCCATCTATAATCGCAAGTACTGTTTTAGGGACGTTATTCATTTCGTAATTAAAGTATATTAATTAAACAAAGAAGAATCCATCGAAAAGTGGTAAAATGTTTTCTGAAAGAATGAATTACAAGCTTAATAAAATATCAAACGGACTGAGAGTTCTTACAGTTCATCTTCCGAGCATGGAGTCTTCAACGGTTGCTGTTTGGGTAAAAACAGGTTCAAGAAATGAAACAAAGGAAATAAGCGGTATCAGTCACTTTTTAGAGCACATGGTTTTTAAGGGGAGCAAAAAACGTCCATCATCTAAAGAAATCGCTGAAATAGTTGATTCAATGGGAGCTGAGTTTAACGCTGGAACCTCAAAAGAATGGACAAACTTCTATATCAAGGCACGCAACGAAGCTATTCCAACTGCCTTTGATGTTTTAGCCGACATGGTTTTAAACCCATTAATAAAACAGGAAGACATTGAAAGAGAAAGGGGAGTCATTTTAGAAGAATTGGCTATGTATGAAGATACGCCCATGTTTAAGATTGGTGATGTGTTTGAGAATTTAATATACAAAGGAAACACTCTGGGCTGGGATATTATTGGCACAAAAGAAGCAATAAAAGGTGTTAATCGAGAAGATTTTGTTAAATATAGAAATAAGCATTATGGAATCGACAATTTATTGATAACTGTGGCTGGTGGAGTAAAAGAGAAAGATGCTTTAAAGTTAGCCGAAAAATACTTCGGAGAGTTAAAAAATAATAAAAAAGAGAAAATTAAAGAATATAAGTCGGACCAAAAGAAACCAAAAGTATTGCTTTATTCAAAAAAGAAGGAGCAAGCCCATTTTATTTTGGGATTTTTGATAAACAAGATGGGCACAAAAGACAGATATGTAGAGTCAATCTTGTCAGTGATTCTGGGGGGAGGGATGAGTTCTAGGTTATTCACAGAAATTCGAGAAAAGAGAGGTTTGGCATATTCGGTTAGGTCAAGCACAGACCGGTGCGTCGATACGGGATATATTGGTACTTATGCTGGTGTTGATGTGAAGCGGATTGATGAAGCGATAAAGGTTACTTTGGATGAACACTATAAATTAGCCTCTGGAGAAAATCCAATTACTAGTGGCGAACTAGAGAAGGCAAAAGAATATGTAAAAGGACACATGGCTCTTTCTCTAGAAAACACAAAGAGAGTGGGTTCATTCTTTGGCATGAGAGAGTTATTGATAAACAAAATTGACACACCGGAAGATTATTTTAGAGGAATCGACAAGGTTACTGCCGAAGATGTTGTTCGAATTGCAAAGAAGTTTTTTGTTCCAGAAAGACTAAATTTGGCAATAATTGGTCCATACAAAGACCAAAAAAGATTTGAGAAACTTGTATCATGAAGAAAAAAATAGGTGAGTGCACAGTTGTTTTAATTAAGCCAGATGGTGTTCAGAAGGGAATAGTGGGGGAGTTAGTGACCAGATTTGAAAAAGTAGGTCTTAAAATTGCCGCCGGTAAATTAATTTGGGTAGACAAAACACATGTTGGCAAGCATTATGCTGATGACAAGAAATATCATGAGACCGTTGGTACAAAAACGCTTGAAAATTACAAAAAATATGGACTTGATGCAGGCGAAAGCTTGGGAACAAAAAGCCCTTTAAAGATAGGACAGATGGTGCGAGAGTGGAATATGGAATTTTTGTCTTCGGGGCCAGTATTTGCCATGCTCTTAACAGGATCAGGAGCCGTAGTCATTGTTAGGAAGATAGTTGGACACACTTTCCCTTCAGAAGCCATTCCAGGGACAATTAGGGGCGATTACTCGCTAGATTCTGCATATGAAGCCAATATTGCCAAGAGAACAGCCAGAAACTTAGTTCACGCTTCAGGAACAAAGGAAGAAGCTGAATTCGAGAGAAAGCTGTGGTTTAAAGAAGAAGAGATATATTCGTATTAATTTCCATCAGATCTACGGCAGTATATTGCAAGAGATCAGGCACATTTCAGACATTAACGTGCAGTAATTGGATAATATTATGCTTGTTAATACAAATATGAAGCAAAATTTCTTTATCAGGAACTACTTCTGAAAACACGCCTTGACACAATGTATACTAAGTATATATGAAGACAGCAGTGATCAATGTTAAAACTGACGCCAGAGTTAAAGCCAAAGCTCAAAAGGTAGCTTCAGAGCTGGGTTTTAGTTTGAGTTCTCTGGTTAACGGTTATTTGAGACAGCTTGTTCAGACTAAAACTGTTAATTTCAGCTTAGCTGAGGAAAAGCCAAGCGAACTTCTAGTCAGGGCGATTAAAGATGCTGAAAGAGAAAGGGAAAGCGGTAATTATTATAGTTTTACTAAAGCAGATGATGCCTTGGAATTTATTGATAAAATTATAGATGAAAATAAAAAGAATTGATTACTCCAAAAAATTTATTAAATCACTAAAGAAAGCTCCTAACAAAATTCAAATTGCCTTTAGAAATCGATTAGAAATATTCTTGTCAGACAAATTTCATCCTATTCTTAATAATCATTCGCTATCGGGTGAATATCAAGGTTATCGAAGTATAAATATAACTGGCGACTGGGGGGCGATATTCAGGGAGCGCGGGAGTGGGGGTGCTGTTTACTTCGTGGTTATTGGCACACACAGCAATCTTTATAAATAAGCAGGGATATGCCAGGAACTTTTTTAAAATTTCCCGTATTCTAATTACTGCCTTAATCATAGAGGTGTGGGAATTGAAGCTATACTGAGAGGTTGCAATCGTTTTTAGAACTTGCGCCGACAGTCAGTCAAGGGTTGACAAAATAAAGAAAACTTCTTTGATATATGAACTGGAGAGCTGAAAATTTCATACCACCAGTTCATACTTATGGACATAAACTTTATCGTAGAGATTTTAAAACAAAAACAAACAGTTTTTGCCTCGAAAGACCTACCCATGCTTTTTCCAATACTTCAAGGTTTG
>Ga0307992_1002591_pt1 | contig 10241 bp, 7 predicted proteins | sample EllFjometagen133_FD_203162 | JGI IMG/M metagenome (GOLD analysis project Ga0307992, IMG submission 203162) | Marine microbial communities from Ellis Fjord, Antarctic Ocean - #133 | ecosystem: Environmental > Aquatic > Marine > Unclassified | place: Southern Ocean | collected 2014-10-08
ACCATCTCAAATGCTTACTGAATTATCAGAAACCCCGGCTCTCTTAGAAGTTGCAAATGAAGTGGAAGAAAAAACAATTCAGATGATAAATAGAACTAAATGATGCTCTGCAATCAAAGTTATGTGAAAAAATACGAGACATACCAGAATTGTCCAAGTAAAAAGGAGATGGTTGTGTGTTATGGAAAGAGCGGGAATTGGTACAATCCTTAATTAAAAACTCAAATACTTAATTATAACATAAATAACTAAGTAAGGTGTAACCTGACAAAAGGTTCAACATTAGTCTTATACACTTTTCGATACTAAAATCATTACCTGCAGAAATCAATATGGAAAATCATAATTGTAAGAATTGTGATTTTAGTGCAAAATAATTCGGTTTTGTAGTATTAGCGGCAGACCGGTAAAAGAAAGAATATAGCTTATTTGTAATTCCGGAGCTGTATTAAAACAGGATACTTACGTTATTAAAAACCGGTCAGGCCGCTGAAAATCCAAGTAGAGAAAACAGTTAGTATATCAACCGGGCTAGGGATATTATATTTATTAAAAAGGAGTATTAATTAGAATCCGTTTTTTACTTGGTTATATGAGTATTAATTGATAATTTGCAGTAGAAAATAATGTTATACCCTAAATTAAAAGGAAAAAAAATAAAAATAGTTTTGGTTTGATTACTTACAAATTTATGGAGATTGATATGAAAAATAAAAAGACTCAAAATCGTAGAAAATTTCTAAAACAGAGTATGACAGGGATAGCCGGAGCAATGATTATACCGGCATCAGCTAAAAGTTCAATACAATCAAATTTACAGGAAAAAAAGGAACGAAAGATTGTATATCGAACACTTGGGAAAACCGGGATTAAGATACCAATTATTAGTATGGGAACCGGGAACACAAGTAATCCTGCACTTGTCAGATCCGCCATTGATGAAGGAGTAAAACTACTTGCAACAGTAGCAGCCTACCAGAACGGGAATAATGAAAAAATGGTGGGTACCGTTCTTAAAAACTTACCGCGAGAATCATTTATGATCATGACCAACAGCTTTGAACTTAATTGGATCGACACAAAGACCGGGATTTTTACCTCCGAATTCAATCATAACAGTTTTATGGAAAAGGTCGATGCAAGCCTTTCAAGACTCGAGGTAGATTATGTAGATATTTTTATGCAGCCCTTCGCAGCAAAGCGTGAGTCTGTTTTTCATGAGCCGGCGGTCAAGGCCATGGAGACCATTAAGAAGTCGGGCAAGACGAAGTATATTGGAATTGGAACCCACAAGGATGAGCCCGAGGCGATAAGAGCTGCCGTGGATGTGGGTATCTATGATGTAATTATGACCAGCTATAATTTCCTGAAATCTAACCGGGAAGATCTTGATGATGCCATCCAGTATGCTGCGGAAGCAGGACTGGGGATCATAGCCATGAAAACCATGGCAGGTGCTTTCTGGGACAAAGAACGAACGAAGCCCATAAATACCCTGGCAGCCCTGAAATGGGTATTACAAAATGAATATATTCATACAAGCGTACCTGACTGTTCCAGCTATAGCCAGCTTATGCAAGACCTGGCTCTTATGTCTGATTTTAAGCTTACAGAGGATGAGTTAAAAGACCTAACACCTCCCTCAGAGGAAATGAGTTCAGGCTTGTTTTGCCAGCAATGCGGTGAATGCCTGCCTCAATGTCCCAATGATCTGGACATTCCAACATTTATGCGAAGCTATATGTATGCATATGGACACAAAAATCTTGCACATGCCCGGGCAAGTATGCTGAATGTAGATTTATCAGATGCTCCATGTAATAATTGTAAGTCATGTGAAGTAAAATGTGCAATGGGTTTTGACATAAAAAACAAAATATTAGATATTGCCAGATTAAAAAATGTTCCGGAAGAATTTTTTGTATAATCTTTTTTCATGGTTATTATTTTAATAAATCATCTTTTTAATCTTGCAAATCATCAAGTGCATCAAACGGACTCCGATTGAAAATTGCAGGGATGTCTATTGTGAGCGTCCCTGACCAGGTATATTGCTAAATGAGATACTTATCTGTCCTGGCTTTGATAAATATGAAATCTTTGATAATTTTGAAACTGATTTATTACTATAAAGCACAAAATACTGGCAGTTTTCCCAGGAATTAACTTAATAAACAAAACGATGAAGAAAATGAAAAAAATGATGTACCTGTTTGTTCTGATTATTTTGACTAATGGCTGCGGCATTCAACCGGAAAATCCGCTGTTAAAAGAGTGGGACACACCATTCCGGACGCCTCCATTTGATGAAATAAAAAGCGAGCATTTTATGCCTGCATTTCTCGAAACAATGAAAATTGAAAAGGCTGAGATTGAGGCGATTGTAAATAATAAAGAAGAGCCGACCTTTAAAAACACTATTGAAGCTTTGGAAAAAAGCGGAAAGCTGCTCAATAGAGTAAGCAGAGTATTCGGCTGCCTTAACGGCGCTAACACAAATGATGAATTACAGAATATATCAAAAGAAGTTGCACCATTACGGTCTAAACACAGTGACGATATCAATTTAAATGAAAAACTTTTCGGAAGAATAAAACAAATCTATGAAAAGAAGGAAAGTCTTGCACTTTCACCCGAACAAAACATACTGCTGGAAAACTATTATCTGCGTTTTGTCAGAAGCGGGGCTAATCTTAATGATGAAGATAAAGGAAAACTAAGAAACATAAATGAAGAGTTGAGTAATCTTTATGTCAGGTTCAGCCAAAACCATCTGAAACAGACCAATGCCATCGGGCTGGTAATAGACAAGGATGAGGATCTTGCCGGTCTGCCGGACGAAGTAATTCAAGCTGCTGCTGAAATTGCAAAAGCAAGAGACATGGAAGGTAAATGGGTGTTTACGCTTCAGAAACCAAGTTTTATTCCCTTTCTGATGAATTCGGAAAAACGCAACCTGCGGGAGGTCGTTTTCAAAGCATATGTCAATCGCGGTAATAACAACGACGAATTTGATAATAAGAAGTTGTTATCCAGAATTGCTTCTCTCAGGACTAGCAGAGCGAATTTATTGGGTTATAAAACCCATGCTGATTATGTTCTTGAAAGAAATATGGCAAAGAATCCGGAGAACGTTTACAAATTTCTGAACGACCTGTGGAAACCAGCTTTAAAAAGATCAATAATGGAAGTTGCGGATATGCAGGCAATCATCAATAAAGAAGGACATAATTTTAAATTGCAGGCCTGGGATTGGTGGTATTATGCCGAAAAAGTGAAAAAAGAAAAATATGCCCTGGATGATGCTATGCTTCGCCCATATTTCAAAATGGAAAATGTTCGTAAGGGTGCTTTTGATGTAGCTGAGAAGCTGTACGGAATAAAATTTATTAAAAGGAATGATATTATGGTTTATCATCCTGACGTTGAGGTATTTGAGGCTCTGGAAGCTGATGGAACACATCTGGGCATTTTTTACTCTGATTATTACCCGCGTGACGGTAAAAGAAGCGGTGCCTGGTCAAGCTCGTTCAGAAGCCAGTCCAACATTGACGGCAATTTAATTACGCCATTGGTTTACAATGTTGGTAATTTTGCAAAACCCACTGCAGATAAACCATCCTTAATGAGTATGGATGAAGTAGAAACACTATTTCACGAATTAGGCCATGGATTAAACAGTCTGTTCGGAAATACGACTTACAGCGGATCGAGAAGAACACCCAGAGATTTTGTTGAACTACCCGCGCAAATTATGGAAAACTGGGCAAACGATCCTGCCGTACTGAAAACATATGCGTTTCATTATGAAACCAACAAGCCAATTCCTCAGGAACTGATCGATAAGCTTGAAAATTCTAAACAGTTTAACCAGGGCTTTATGACTGTTGAGTATCTGGCTGCCTCTTTCCTGGATATGGATTGGCACTTACTCACAGATACAACTGAACAGGATGCCGCAAAATTTGAAAAAGAATCGATGGATAAAATCGGATTGATATCTGAAATTGAATCCCGTTATCAAAGTACAAATTTCGGCCATATATTTTCCAGTGGAGGATATTCTTCCGGGTATTACAGTTATATCTGGGCTGCAGTTCTTGACGCTGATGCATTCCAGGCATTCAAGGAAACCGATCTGTTTAATAAAGAACTGGCTGCTTCATTCAGAAAAAATGTTCTATCAATGGGAAGTAACGATATGATGGCTCAATATATTAAATTCAGAGGATTTGAACCCAAAGTTGATGCCTTACTCAAAAGGCGGGGACTGGATTGAAAATTCAAGTACGGAAAACAGGAAGTATATCAAACAGGCTCCGGATATTATATTTATTAAAAAAAGTAGTATTATGATAGAACCCTTTTTTATTTGGATAGATGAGTATTATACGGTAATTTGCGGTAGAAATTGTGTTATGAATAATGTGAAAGAATTAATATAAAATTAAATCGGGAAAAAGTATCAATTTCACAATTTGTTAAAAATGATATTGAGGAAGTCGAAAAGTTAAACTTTCAAAAATTGAAAAGCACAAAAGATATCCGCAGGAATTGCTTCTTTAACTACATATTTACGTAAGCCGAAATCTTCTTTTTGCAACTCTTAGACTCCAAAGGAAAGTTAGAAGTAAGTTTCCATATTGCGGGGCAATATTACCATGAATGATAACAGGACGTTATATGGTAGAATAAATTATGTTAAATAGAAAAACGTTAATAATTGAATATGTGATATTTATAATAAGTGTTATATGATAGAAGGATATAAAAGGAGAAAAAAGAAATATACTGTAATTGGAGCTGGAAATGGAGGGTTGGTAACTGCCGGGTATATTTCACTAAAAGGATACAAGGTTTTTTTATATAATAGAACTGAAAAACGAATTAAACTCATAAAAGAAAATGGGTATAATATAAAATTTGGTAATTTAATTAATAAAATAGAACCGTATTATGTGGGCACTAACCTATCAACAGCAGTATTCAATAGTGATGTTATAATTATTGTTGTAACTGCAAATGCACATGAAGACATTGCAAAAAAGATTGCTCCTTATTTAAAAGATGGTCAAATAATTGTACTTATTCCCGGCAGAACATGTGGGGTTTTATTGTTTAGTCAAACATTAAAAAAAGCAGCATGCAAGGCAAATATTATTATCGCCGAGGCAAATACTTTGTTTTTTGCGGCAAGACTCACAGAACCTTGTATGATAGAAGTTAAAGGAGTTAAAATAAATGTTTCTGTGTCTGCATTACATTCTTGTGATACCGATTATGTAATTAATATTCTTGCTAATGTTTTTCCAAATCTAATCAAAGCAGATTCATTTTTAGATACAAGTTTTAGTAATATCGGTGCTATATTTCATCCTGTAATATTTTTGTTAAATAAAGAAAGGATCATACGAAAAGAAAAATTTAATTTTTACACCGATGGTCTCACAAAGCAAATTGCAGATTATATTGAAAAAGTAGATTTTGAATTCAAATCTATTGCTACGGCTATTGGAGTAAATTCTCTTTCTGTACCTGATTGGCTAAATTCAAGATATGGACTTCCTCAATCTACTATTTATAAAATGATAAAATTTAATCCAACATATAAAGATATTTTGGCTCCTACAACAATAAATCACAGATATGTTTGGGATGATATTCCAACAGGATTGGTGCCTATGTCTTTATTTGGTAAAAATCTGGGGATTCCAACACCAACGATTGATTATTTTATAGAAGAAGGAAGTAAATTATTAGATATTGACTTTCTTTCAGAGGGTAGGACTTTACAAAAATTAGGTCTTTCACCTGATAATTTAATTTCTGATTTGATGGAATATACCCATTAAGGAAGAAAATGAATTTCACATTGAGAATAAAATAAGTTCTGCATTTAATAGAATTATGAGTAATACTATAACATTAGCCGATACAATTGGTTTAGCAAAAACAGATTTTGACGCCCATACTTTAGGTATTGCTACAATTAATGAATTTCTTACTGAATGTGGATTTAAAGTTGTTGTTGCGAACTCTGAAGTATCAAAAGCAATTACAAATCCCAGAAATATATACAATTCATCATTAATCGAAAAATGGATTATAAAAAATAATATACAAGCTTTGGGCTTTAGTTACCGTCTGAATGTTGATGATGCAGTACTGATATTCCAAAAACTCATGTGTCAATTGGAATCAAAGAAAATGTTGGTAAAAGACGGTGGAAAACTGAAAAGTATTTGGTTTGCCGGATTGCCTGAAGCTTGCAATAAAATTAAATATTTATATAAAGACGTAATTGTTTTTTATGGTGATGAATCATTTACAGATAGTCTGAAAATGCTTGGGATAGATCCCTTAATTGCGCCAAAAGGATTTAAAGATGAGAGTACATATAAAATCACCTTAAATGGCTTTGGTAAAGAGGTAATTGATAAAGGAGATTATATATCAACATTACCTGTAGATAGAAGTGGATATAAAAATTTCGGAACAGCAAATGATGGTTTAATAGATCGCATCAACCATGGAAGGAATAATAATCTGCCACCTGTAATAAGAGCTCACGCAGGACCTTATATTGAAAACAGGCATGAGTCTGTAAAACAATTTATTGAATGGTCACGTTTATTGGCTCATAGTGGCTATCTGGATGTACTGTCAATAGGAACTTCACAATTAACTCAATCAAAATTTGGAGAAACCTGGGGCGATCTTCCTAATGGTGGAGGTGTAGGGGTTAATTCGCCAGAGGAATATGAACGTATTTATGAAGCTGCAAAACCAATGCTTGTAAGAACTTATTCCGGTACTAAAAATCTTCGTAAACAAGCGGAAATACATGAGAAATCTTTAAATATTGCCTGGCATGCTTTATCTTTATGGTGGTTTTCAAAAATAGATGGACGGGGAGAGCTAAATCTTCTTGATAATTTAACCGAACATTTTGAAGCAATTAAATATATTGCCAAAACCGACAAACCATACGAGGCAAATGTAGCTCATCAATTTGCATTTCGCTCATCTGACGATGTAAGTTATGTGGTATCAGCCTTTTTGGCAGCAAAAGCTGCTAAGAAGCTAGGCATAAAACATTTTGTTCTTCAAATAATGTTAAACGACCCTAAGCATACTTCAGCAATTAATGACCTGGCAAAGGCAAGAGCAACATTAAATATGGTAAGAAGTCTTGAAGATTCGAATTTTAAGGTGTTTTTGCAGACAAGGGTTGGTTTAAGTTATTTATCGCACAATATTGATAAAGCAAAAAAACAACTTGCATCGATAACCGCATTAATGGATGACGTTGAGCCTTTTAACAGCCAAAGTCCTGATATTATTCATGTCGTTAGTTATTCTGAAGGTAATGATTTGGCAACACCGGAAATAATAGATGAAAGCATTAAAATAACATTGTTTTCTCTTAATAAATACCGGGAGTATCGAAAAAAAGGCTGGATAGATAACATGGACAAGAATCCGTATATAAATAACAGAATGCATCACCTTATAAGTGAAGCTAAAATAGTTATAAATGCAATTGAATCTACAATTAAAGATACATATTCACCTCAAGGATTTTTTGATATATTTAAAATGGGTTTTTTACCGGTACCTCAGTTAATGTATTGTAGAGAGGAATTCCCTGAAGCTATAAAATGGAATACGAAATTAAGAAATGGCGGAGTTGATATTTATTTTGAAGATAAAATAATATCGGCTAAAGACAGAATGAATTTATTAATAAGGAAAAACTATAAAAATGATAAAAACTAAAATTGGTTTATTAAACAAAAAAAGAGGAAATTTTAAATTACAGGAAAAATTTGCAGGTACAGAAAATGTAGTTGACGAAACACACAAAGAAGTTGCTCATCATAAACAAGCATTGATTGATGCCGGATACGAGGTATGTACTATTAACTGGGGTGAATCTTTTATTAAAGATTTGATGGATAATAAGGTCGATTTGGTGTTTAATTTGTCGAGTATGGCAGAAGCTGCTGTACTGGAAGAACTTGAAATTCCTTTTGTAGGATCAGATACTACTGCAATTGCTGTTGCAACAGATAAATCATTAGCAAAAAAAATATGGGAAAGTGAAGGACTGCAAACCTCCCATTTTCATGTGGCAAAATTTGTAGAAGACTGTTCTGTATTTAAAGATAATCCACCTTTTGATTATCCCCTGTTTATTAAGCCGGTTGCAGGCAGGGGAAGTGCCGGAATTGACGATAATTCTATTATTGAAAATTACGAGCAACTTGTAAAAGGTGTTGAAGAAAGATTAAATACAATAAAACAACCCGTTTTAATTGAAAAGTTTTTACAGGGAACAGAAATTACTTTTGGTGTAATTGGCAATGGTGATGACATTGAGGTACTGCCGCCACTTGAAATTTCTTTTCATGGAGAAGCACGTTTCTTAACATTTGATAAAAAAGAAATTGATGATGACAGCTTTTTTTGTCCGGCAAGATTAAATGATGAAAAGATGAGCAAAATTAAAGAATTTGCAAAAAATGCTTATCGTGCCATAGGATTTAAAGATTATGGACGAATTGATACCATATTAACAAAAGAAGGTCCTTATCTTTTAGAAGGAAACTCTTTTGCAGGCTTAATGTGTACGCCCAAAGAAAAACCACATAGTTATTTTGGATTTATGGCTGCTGCGGATGATATGATTGCTTCTGACTTAATTGATAAAATCGTAAAATCAGCTCTGAAAAGATATAAATTAATGTAATGCCCAGATTAGAAATAGATATAAACAAGATAAAGCACAATGCTAAAACGTTAAAAGAATTATTTGCTGAAAAAGGTATATCTGTTACTGCAGTAATAAAGGGAGTAACGGGATCTCCTGAAGTTGCAAATGCACTTATTGAGTGTGGAATCACTACGATAGCAGTTTCTCTGGTCCAGAACGTTAAAAAAATAAAAGAATTTAATGTGAAAGCAGAATTTTTGCTTACACGTTTGCCAGTGCCCTCCGAAGTTCAAGATGTTGTTAAATATGCTGATATAAGCTTAAATTCTGAAATATCAACAATTAAATTATTATCAGAACATTCCCTGAAACAAGATAAAAGACATAAAGTAGTTTTAATGTTAGAACTTGGTGATTTAAGAGAAGGGATATTACCGGAAGATATTGACTCGGTTATTGAACAAATAATATCGCTAAAAGGCGTTGAATTATATGGTATTGGTGTAAATCTTGCTTGCTTTGGAGGTGTTAAACCAACAGAGAAAAAAATGACTGAATTCTCTCAAATAGCAGATTGTATACAGGAAAAATATAACATAAAGCTACATATGATTTCAGGTGGAAATTCTGCCAATTATGAATGGTTTCTATCTACTGAAAATACAGGGAAAATTAATAACTTAAGAATTGGCGAAGCTATTTTACTTGGCAGGGAAACTTTACACAGAAATAAAATCCCGAAATTATACACAGATGCATTTACTCTAATATGCGAGGTTATCGAAAGTAAAATAAAACCATCTTTGCCTTATGGTGAAATATGTCAAAATGCATTAGGAGATACACCTGAGTTTGCAGATATTGGTAATATCAATCGGGTAATAATTGGAATCGGGGAACAAGATGTTGATACAAAAGCAATAAAACCCAGAATAAATGCTATAGTTATTGGAGCAAGCAGCGATCATTTAATTTTACATTCCCAAAATCATATTGAAGTAGGAAGTGAAATAGAATTTGATATTAATTATTCAGCTTTGCTCCGGTTATCGACTTCACCTTATGTGAAGAAAGTGTTTATTTAATTCTTTTTATTTGTGCAATTAAGTAAAACAAAAGTTCCTAACAAGATGTGTTTCGTGATTAAAGACGAGAAGAGGAGAATGGGTGAAAATGTCAAAAGTTAAACTTTCAAAAATTGAAAGAATGCTGTGGACTTTACGAAAAGCCAGAAGAGATTGCTTCACTTCGTTCGTAATGATCCGGCACATTTCTTAACCCGTAACACGAAACACGAAACCCGCTTTGTCCACCGTAGTGGTAACATAGGTGGATAATACATAATTTATAGAATCTGTTTTTACTTGGAAATATGAGTATTATATAATAATTTGCAGTAGAATATAATGTTATTTAACCTTTTAAAAGGAGGAAAAAGAAAATGTACTATATTGTTGATACAGACAAGACTTTTGAACAAGCTTCAATCGACCTTGAATCTTCAGTCAAAAACCTGGGATTCGGT
>Ga0307992_1002594_pt1 | contig 10240 bp, 1 predicted proteins | sample EllFjometagen133_FD_203162 | JGI IMG/M metagenome (GOLD analysis project Ga0307992, IMG submission 203162) | Marine microbial communities from Ellis Fjord, Antarctic Ocean - #133 | ecosystem: Environmental > Aquatic > Marine > Unclassified | place: Southern Ocean | collected 2014-10-08
TTGATATTGTTGCCGATTCAGCACTTCCTGGAATGATGTTTGATCAGTGGACAGGAGCGACAGATTATGTTGATGATGTCAATAATCCAGAAACAACGGTTACTATGCCAGACGATGACGTCACGGTGGAGGCGACGTATACCGATTTACCACAATACAATCTAACCGTTATCAACGGCACAGGAGATGGCAGTTATCTAGAGAATGACGTTGTTGCTATTTCTGCTGATGAACCACCTCTTGGCAAAATGTTTAGTCAGTGGATTGGAGATACTCAGTATGTAGCTGATCCGCTTTTAGAAGATACAACCGTTACTATGCCAGACGACGATATCACGGTTGAGGCGCAGTTTATTGAGGTTGATCAATACATCGTCACGATCCAGACCGATGGGTCAGAAGACACATTGATTGAGAATGTGAATACAGGCGATCAGCAAGAATCTTTTAGTTTTTCTGTTTATCAGGGAGACTCGTTTGAGGGAACATTTCAGGCGATTGATGCGGATGCCTATACGTTTACTAATTGGAGTGGACATATTAATAGTGGAGATAATCCCCTTGAGATCAGTATTGACGAAGTTACAGAGAATATAACCATCCAAGCAAACTTCGCAATCAATCAATATACCCTCACTTATACCGCAGGAGTTGGAGGCAGTATTGATGGTCCAACACCTCAGATGGTCAATCACGGAGAGGATGGACAACCTGTTGAAGCAGACCCTGACCTGGGATATGAATTTTTCCAGTGGTCGGATGGGGTAACGGATAATCCTCGGCAAGACACTAATGTCCAAGGGGATGTCACAGTCGAGGCGCAGTTCAGTGCGCTTAATAGTTATCTTGTCGTTATTCAGACCGATGGGACGCAAGGGGCAGTTGTCTCTGAGGTTGATAGTGAGGGCTCTCCAAAGAATGCCTTGGTTTATACAGTATATGAAGGTAGTTCCTTTGAAGGGGAATTTTTAGCAGAAGCCCCGGCATCACATAGCTTTGTGAATTGGACAGGCTATGGATCTGCGATCGAAGATAATCCTTTTATCTTGAGCATTGATGAAGTTACAGAGAATATAACCATCACGGCGAATTTTGAGGTAAGCGAATTTTCAATCTCAGGAAAAGCTTTCGTGAATGGTTCACCTCAAGGCAATGTTGAGATTGTTGAATATGTCAACGGCATCATCAATCCTGGTGACAAAAAAGGTGGAGGTGGAAGTATCCATTCTGGAACCCGTGTTGTTTTAGCTACAACAGAAACGGACGGTACCTATTCTTTTAATAAAGACCTTGGATACACCAATAAAGTCTATGCAGAGTATGCTGGCCTTGATTTTACCCCAGTAAACTATCAATACACTAATCTTGCGTCAGATCAGGTTAATAAAGATTATTCTGCAGTAAGAGAATATACCATCTCAGGAAAAGCTTTCGTGAATGGTGCACCTCAAGACAATGTTGAGATTGTTGAATATGTCAATGGCATCATCAACCCTGGTGACAAAAAAGGTGGAGGTGGAAGTATTCATCCTGGAACTCGTGTTGTTTTAGCTACAACAGAAGCGGATGGTACTTATTCTTTTAACAAAGACTTTGGATACACCAATAAAGTCTATGCAGAGTATGCTGGCCTTGACTTTACCCCAGTAAACTATCGATATACTAATCTTGCTTCAGATCAGGTTAATAAAGATTATTCCGCAGTAAGAGAATATACGATCTCTGGACAAGTACGATTAAATGGTCAAGGTCAACCAGGGGTAGATATTGGCTATTTTGATAATTCAACCAAAGAATTCGTTAGGATTACACAATCAGGAGCGCAGGGATATTATGATTTTGAGAGATCTTATAATTGGACCAAGGATGTTATTGCCACTGATGGTGTCCATACCTACACCCCAAGTTCATATCTCTACACAAGCCTCGACCAGGATTATACCGATCGAGATTATGATGCTATTGAAACGTACACCATCAGCGGACAAGTTTCTTTGCATCGTTCTGGGTATGCACCTGTTGGTCAGGAAGATGTCCAAATTGGCTATTTTGATGATAATAATCAATTTCAAGAGCTAGCAAAAACAAATGCGCAAGGAGAATATTCTTTCCAAAAACATTTTAATTGGACCAAGACAGTTTCTGCTCGATATGGTCAGTATATATACAGTCCAGTATCATATTCTTATCAGTTAACGCAAAACATGCCAAACCAAAACTATGTCACATATGAACATAGGATTTTTGGACATGTTTATCTTAATGGTTCTGGTCAGCCCAATGTTCCCATTTATGCGGATAACAATGATGGGAACTTTGTGGAAGTTGTGAGAACTAATGATTGGGGAGACTATTCTTTTTATAAGCCAGAAGGTTGGACGGGAACAGCGTATCCGGATGATGGAGTACATAGCTACAATCCTTCGACTCGGCAATATGTGAGCTTAAACCAAAATCATGGGCCGGATGATTATAATGCAGTGGACATCTTAACTATTAGCGGACATGTGTATTATCAAGGAACACAAGAGCCTGTTGAGGGAGTCAAGTTGTATGCAGGGGGATCACAACCTGTAGCGACAACGAATGACCAGGGATTTTACTCGTTTCCAAAAGAGTATGGTTGGGATGGACCAGTGTATCCACAAAAATATCAACATAACTTTACCCCTGACTCTCGATTATATGTTCCAGGAATAACGTCTAATCAGATTGATCAGGATTATGAGGCGGTCCAAACACTTTCAATTAGCGGACATATCTATTATCAGGGAACACAAGATCCTGTTGAGGGAGTTGACATTAAAGTGGCCGGAACTTCTGTTGTGACAACTACTAGCACTGGGTTTTATTCATTTCCTGTAAATCGAGGATGGACTGGTACGGCATATCCTCAGAAGGAAGGGCATACATTTAATCCGAGCTTTAGGATCTATTCTCCGGGTATTACATCAAATCAACTTGATCAGGATTATGAGGCAATCGTGATATCTGATGAATATACTGTTAGTGGTACTGTATTAGATGTTGATGGTAATCCTATTGAAAATGCGATTATTTATTTGTCATTAGGAATTGGATATCCTGTGCCACAATTGATAGGCGAGGATGGCAGTTATTTATTTACAATTAATTCAGAGTTTTCTGATTTTATATTAACTTTAGAGTGTGAAGGATATACATTTGATCCAACGCCACCTGTTACATTCAGCAATCCTAATGGTGATGATATTGTGCAGAATTTTGTCGGAGAGGCGGTTTTGCCTCCAAGCGCTCGAACCTTTGTGGATATAGGAGCAGGACTAGAAGGCGTGTATTATAGTAGTTGCGACTGGGGTGATTATGATAATGATGGAGATTTAGATTTGGTAATCGCTGGGAGCAATAGTAGTAATCAAAATGTAGTCGCCGTGTATAACAATCAGGGAAACGATTTGTTTACAGAAGTTCAGACATCATTTCATGGAGGAGCGCGCTCAACAGTTATGTGGGGAGACTTTAATAATGATTCACATCTTGATTTGGTAGTAACGCACTATGACGAAAGTAACGTGTATAAGAATAATGGCAATGGAACCTTCTCTCAAGTTGCTGACTTGCCTGGCATATACAATGGTGCACTTTCTTTTGCAGATTATAATAATGATTCCTATCTAGATATTGCAATATGTGGCGGGGGACAAACTAAAATATTAAAGAATAATGGGAATTTCATTTTTACTGATAGCGGTGCTGCTTTGGATGGTGTGACCCATGGATCTATTGCTTGGGGTGATTATAATAATGATGGTTTTAGTGATTTGCTTGTATCTGGACAAGTATCTGGTTCAGCATCTACAAAAATATACAGGAATAACGGTAGTGGAAACTTTCAAGATGTAGTAGTTAATATCATTGGGATAGTGCATGGTGATTGCAAGTGGGGCGATTTCGATAATGATGGATATTTAGATATTGTCTTAACTGGCACTACAGATGGTCCAGATGAGGTAACGCGAATTTATCGAAATAACAAAGATGGAAACTTCTTTCTTGGCGTCAGCTTGCCAGGAATGATGTATGGGAGCATTAGCACAGGAGACTATGATAACGATGGTCTTCTTGATATAGCTATCTGCGGATATTTAGAAGATATTTACATTGCAAAAACCTTTGTGTATAAGAATAATGGTGATGCACCGTTTACCGTTCTAAACTATGAATTTAAGGGAGCCTCAAGTGGCTGTGTTAGTTGGGCGGATTATAACAATGATGGTTACTTGGACTTAGCCGTCATAGGGAGGAAATGGTCAACTGATGTGTTTGCCAAGATATATAAGAACGTGGCTGAATTAAAAAATAGTACACAATGACACATATTTAAATGTGTGGTGTTAGGCAGCATAGAGAGAATAGCTATTTTTTAAATTTGTGATAATGAGGTGTGTTTGAATTAGACGGCAGTACTTGGTGATTGCAGCCTCGCTTATAGAGCAATGCTGGGTTTTATTAAGAATGTTAGGGCAGAAATAATTACATTATTTAAGTAAGTAATTAGAAAATCAATGAAAAATAGGGTAATTTTGTGGGCCGCCATGCGGAAAGCGTGGTGGCCCTTTTTTGAATTCTTAGCAAGATGGTGAATATGATATTACTTATGATATCTTTAGACATGAGGGCATTCGGCACTACGTTCCAGACCGGGACGGCTCTACTTGTTCTTTAAAAGATTATTATTATTCAGTTATCGACCTTATTCTCTGGGAATCACATCAAACCAGGTTGATCAGGATTATGAGGCGGTGCAAGTTTTTACGATTAGTGGAACAGTTTTAGATCAAGATGGAGACAATATTGATGGAGCAACAATAACATATACGGTTCCTATGCTTTCAAACGTGACCATCGATGTGTCTGGGGGAGAGTATTCTTTTACAGTTCCTTATAACAGTGCTACGTTAATGTCTGTTCAAGCATCAGGGTATAACTTCGATATTCCAACAAAAAGTTTTTCGTATATAACAGAAGATATTGTGCAGGATTTTCGTGGATCTTCTGTGCTCGCCTTTGTCGGTTTTTCATTCGGTTCAGCTCATTTCGGTAAATTGTTTATGCCTATACCTTATGATTGGCATCGGTTGCAAGTTCCCTTCCCTTTTTCATCTCAATTTAGCAGGTCTTCAGATTTCTCTGAGAATAATCTTATAGTTGGAGCTGATCAGGAAGCATATATTTTCAAGCGAGATGGACAGCCAAATCCTGAAGCCTATGAGGCTCTTCTTACTCCTGATGTGCCTATTCCTGGAAGCAACTTTGGATCTAAAGTGGCTATTTTAGGAGAATACGCCTTTGTTTCAGCGCCATATGAAAATATTAATGGGCGCGAGAAATCTGGAGCTGTTTATGTTTTTAAGAAAGATGCCAATGGATCCTGGAGTCAGAAACAAAAGATCGTTGATGTTAATGCAGGAGGTGGGGCAGACAAAAATTACTTTGGGTTTTCAATATCTGCGCATGGAGATTATTTAGTTATTGGTTCTCCTGGTGCTTACAATTATAGTGGAAAGAGAACTGGAGCTGTTTTCGCTTTTAAGCTTCAAGCAGAGACTTGGACTCAGTTGGTAAAAATTCTTCCGTGGGACAATCTTGATACTAATGGTAATTTTGGGAATTCGGTTTGTTTGTTTGGGGATGAGCTTATTGTTGGGGCTCCTCATACATCTTCAGTTTATATTTTCAAAAAGAATGGAGATTACGATTGGCCACTAGAAAAGAAATATACAGGTGAAGAGGGATCTAGTTTTGGTCACTCTGTAGCTATGTCAGGTGATAATGCAATTGTTGGTTCACCGTATGCTTTTAATTATCCTATGGGAACAGACACAGGAGCTATTTATGTCTTTTCAAAAAGCGATAATAGTTGGAATTCAGAAGGTATTAAACTGTACAGTGATACTCCAGCCGAAAATTATGCTTTTGGTAAACAGGTTGATATTTCTGGAGATTATATGATTTGCAATGAAGGTTACCATATAATTGATTTTAATTCTGCGTATATTTTTAGGAGAAATAGTCAAGGAATCTGGCAACAGCAAAAAAAGATTCCTATGTCCTATAGTGGGGTAGCTATTTCAGACGGTAGTACCTGGTGATTGTAGACTTGTTTATAGGTTAATGCTGGGTTTTATCAAAAATGTTGGAGCAGAAATAATGACATTAAGTTAAGGCATGTAAGATTTGGGACGCCTTAAGTTAGCCTAGTTTTATAGACAGGTTAATGCTAAAGCGCAAACAAAAGGAATTTTATTTAAATAATTAATCAGCCTCTTATGAGGCAAACTTAAAGAGAGGAAGAGAAAAATGAAACACGCCACGGTTTTCTCGAGAAACAAATTTGTTGTTAAGATTGTTTTATTAATAGTTTTTTTAAATTTCACTATTCCAAGCCAAGTTATTTCCGCATCCCAGTCAAGATCCCAAGCTTTTAGTCGTAACCGGGCCTCGCAGGCTGCGGAGCCTGAGGAACTTAATGCTGATGTGTCGTTTGAAGAATACATTAGTGAAAGTTTAGTTTTGTCGGATGTTTTGTCAGGTCAAGACAGTAGTTCATCAAAGAATCCAAAATCAATAGAATATGTTGAAAACGGTGATTTTGAAACACCTACTAGCTTTGCCTATCCATATTATCACCCTATTTCTCCATTCAGAGAAAATCAAGTTTATGCCTGGGAAGAATCGCACGGCAGTCCTCAAATAAAACCTTGTGATAAATATGCTCCGGATCATTATGTCCAAATGGTTGCCGTGCCAGGAGAAGGAGAAGGTATTTTTTCAACTGTTAGCTTGCAGCCTACTCGTCAATATTATTTAGAATTTGATTACAAATTAATTGAGCATCCAGACTATCTGTCTCCAAGCAATGACATTCTTGTGTGCCTTTTTAATGATTATCCGAATGGATCCCACCTCAGCCAAGATCCCGTGCCGGAAACAATGACCGAAGAAGGCGGGGCCATTATGATATATGAAGGTTACGATTTGCCTCCGGATGAACAATGGCATCATGCTAAAGTTGAGTTTATAGCACCTGAAGATCCTGAGTATACACGAATTGGCGTTTATCCTATGGTAGCTGAGTTAAATGGCTCTACCCATATCGTCAACCTTCTTTTTGATAATATTAGCATTACCAAAAAAGATCCTGATGTTAATGTTCTTGTGAGCATGGCTGCAGATAATTATTTTGCGGTTTATTATGAGAATCCTGAGACAGGAGATCTTGTGTATGGTTTTAGGGATGAAGATGACAATCAGTGGAAGAGCGTTTATTCTGGAGCTTTCACAGTGGCTTCGGATTCATACATTTATGTCGTTGGGTTTAGTGACATGCAAGCTAATCAAGCGTTAATTGGCCAGATCAAGTTTTTAGATACAGACCAAACGATTTATACAAATCCTGATTGGGAAGTTTATGGGGCGGATATTGCACCGTGGAATAATAGCGACCATTCCACAGCTCCTGAAGCTTCTCTTGTACAGAGCATCTTAGATACGAACCCAGAGTTTGCCCCTGTTAGTGATTGGATTAATTATGGGGTTGCACCTTGGCATACACAATTAAACTGGGTTGACTATACTTATACGTTCGACGGAGAAACGTATCATATAGATGCCGGACCTCTTGATCCGAATACGCCATCTCAGTGGGTATGGCAAGATGGGATGGGATCTAGTGGTGGAAGGAAAGAATTTTATATTTTTAGATACAAAGTTCGACCACATTACACTATATCTGGTGTTGCAAAAGATAGTAATGGGCAAGGCGTAGAATATGTCCAGATATTAGGCGAAGATGACGAAGAACTAGCTATGACTGGTGAAGATGGATATTATGAGTTTGACAAAGAGCAAGGCTGGACAGATCTTGGCGTTCATGCAGAAAAAGAAGGTCATGTGTTTTATCCAGAACATCGTGAATACGAAAATCTTAGCGAAGATTGGATTGATCAAAATTATTTAGAGAATATTAATGAATATACCATCACCGGAACAGCATTACTTAACGATCAAGGTCAAGGAGGAGTGGACATTGTTTATTATGATGACAGCGCTAATAGCGGGAAAGCACGACAACTTTTAACAACAACCAATCCTGATGGAACATATAGTTTTTCAAAAGAATATGGTTGGAGTGCCAAGGTGTATGCCGAACAATCTGGTCATCAATTCCAGGCTGGTAGCGGGTATGAATATTGGGAATATCAAAACTTATCCCAAGATTATCAAAATCAAAACTTTTTTGCGTTTGATGATTACACCATCACCGGAACAGTATTCCTCAATAATCAAGGTCAAGGAGGAGTGGACATTGTTTATTATGACGGGAGTCCTAACATCGGGAAATCACGACAACTTTTAACAACAACTAATCCTGACGGAACATATAGTTTTTCAAAAGAATATGGTTGGAGTGCCAAGGTTTATGCGGAAGATCTTTCTCGTCAGTATCAAGCTACGAATGGGTCAATGTATTGGGAATATCAAAGTTTGTCTCAGGATCATCAAGAAAAAGATTATTTTGCAGTTGATCTTTACACTATCATTGTTCAAACCGATGGCACGCCAGGTGCTTTGGTTGAGAACATTGGAACCTTGGAGCAGGGAACGATCCTGACCTATCCGGTTGCTTACAACGATCCTTTTTATGGAGAATTTGCGCCGCTGCCTCCAGAAAGTCACACCTTTAAGGGATGGAGATGGGAGGCATCGGATGATCCCGCGCTGGTGATTGACATCGAGCATGTTACTGAGAATGTTACCGCTACTGCGTTGTTTGAGATTAAGAAAATCACCTTAACTTATCTCGCCGGTCCGGGTGGAAGTATTAGTGGCCCAACACCGCAGATAATTAATTATGGTCAAGATGGCAAGCCGGTTACCGCTGTGCCAGATACAGGGTACCACTTTGTTAATTGGTCGGATGGTTCAGTCATGAATCCTCGTGCAGATTTTGATGTTACAGAGGATATTACTGTGACGGCGAATTTTGAGACGAATATTGTTCTCTATAACTTAATTGTCAATAATGGTAGCGGTGATGGGCAGTATGAGGAAAACACTGTTGTTCCCATTGTTGCTAATTCAGCGCCAACAGGCTATGCCTTTGACCAGTGGATAGGCGACATTAGCTATGTTAATGATCCTTTGTCCGCCAGCGCCAAAGTCACCATGCCGGACAAGGATGTTGAGGTTACGGCGACCTATAAGGAGTTGACCTACACTATTATTGTTAAGACTGACGGTACGCCGGGTGCTTTGGTTGAGAACACTCTTACTGGAGACCAGGGAACACTGTTGAGTTATCCGGTTGCTTATGATGATCCTTTCTATGGAGAATTTAATGCGTTGCCTCCGGCAAGTCATAATTTTGTCCAATGGACCTCGGACTTAGAAACCAAAGGTGTTTTGCTCATTGTGGATATCGATCACGTGACTAAGAACATTACTTTTACCGCGGTTTTTACTCCGAAACAGTTGACCTTAACCTATTTAGCCGGTCCGGGTGGAAGTATTAGTGGCCCAACACCGCAGATAATTAATTATGGTCAAGATGGCAAGCCGGTCACCGCTGTGCCAGATACAGGGTACCACTTTGTTAATTGGTCGGATGGTTCAGTCATGAATCCTCGTGCAGATTTTAATGTTACAGAGGATATTACTGTGACGGCGAATTTTGAAAGTAGTGAAGTCTATACTATCTCAGGCATAGTGCTTTCTGGGTGTGGTGGTAACCCGACTAGTGGTATGATTATTAGAACCGTCGGGGATCATCTCTTCCTTGCTGAAACAGAAAGTGATGGATCATATTCTTTTGAAATTGGAAGTGGGCAACATTTGTTTGTTGAGGCAGTAGATCCTGATCCTGAAACTTATTGGGATTTGCGTACGGATTCAGGAGAGGCTGCTTTTTATGAATATGTGAATATTCAAGAGAATATTATTGATCAGAATTTTAGAGGATATGTTGTTCAGAGCATTATCATGGGAGTCGTCAGGATTAATGGCGCGCACGTAGGACCTGGATATCAGCTGCGTGAATATGATACTAACGAATTGTTGGGAGAAACTGATGAGGATGGTTTCTATCTTCTCGATTTGCCAAATCGATTTAGAGATTTTAAAGTTAAGGCGTTTGATGATCAAGGAAATGACATAGGTTTTCTTACGTGGCAAATTGGTCCAGGAGGGGGTTTTGGAGGAG
>Ga0307992_1002598_pt1 | contig 10233 bp, 10 predicted proteins | sample EllFjometagen133_FD_203162 | JGI IMG/M metagenome (GOLD analysis project Ga0307992, IMG submission 203162) | Marine microbial communities from Ellis Fjord, Antarctic Ocean - #133 | ecosystem: Environmental > Aquatic > Marine > Unclassified | place: Southern Ocean | collected 2014-10-08
AGTATGTACACTGACAGTCAAAGACCAATTTCTTCTGCAATTGCATTAGGTATATATTTTGCTGAGAAAAATAAAGGATTATTCCACAATCACTTTATAACATTTTCACAAAATCCTCAATTAATTGAGATTAAAGGAAATAACATAACTGAAAAGGTAACTAATGTTACTAGATATAATGAAATTGCAAATACAAACATTGAAAAAGTTTTTGATTTAATATTAGATAAAGTAATTAAAAACAAATTATCACAAGATGATATACCTCAAAGAGTAGTAATAATCAGTGATATGGAATTTGATTCTGCTACAAGAAGTGGTGGATATGGTTATGGATTTAGTTCTAGCCGTAACTCAGTAGATATGGATTCTTTGTTTGTAACATTAAAGAATAGATGGTCTAATAAAGGGTTTAAAATGCCATTGTTAACATTTTGGAATGTAGATGCTAGACATGAATCATTCCCAATGTCAATTAATGAAACAGGAATACAATTTGTTAGTGGAAATTCACCTAGCATCTTTACAAGTATATTAAAGAATAATTTTGTTACACCTTTAGATTTAGTACATGACGTAGTAGATAACGAAAGATATTCTATAATTCAATTATAAATAATATTATTTAATTTAAAATGCAGGTAAAATTAATTTTTTACTTGCATTTTTTTTGTAGAAAGGGAGAGTGTATATTTTGAAAACAGTATTGATACCCCCTATTTTAGCGTGGGGTATGTTAAAGCAGTTACCTCAACAAATAGCAAGCCAATTTGCAAAAAACGGATATAAGGTTTATTTTTTAGAAAATCCTGATAATGGATTAACTATAACAGAAGTTGAACCTAATTTATTTGTTTATGGAAGTGCGAAATTATTCTTAAAAGAATTCCGTGAGAATAATTTACATATAGATATTATGTATAACACATGGGCAAAAAACTTTAATTGGGTAGATTTAGTACATCCTAAAGTAAATATATATCATTCATGTGATTCATTTGAGGATTGGAAAATGTATGAAAACCAAATGATGGATTGTTCTGACATTGTATTATGTACATCACAGTATATTTATAATATGAGAAAACAACATCATGATAATGTGCATTTAGTTAGGAATGGATGTAATGAAAGTTTCATTGATGCAGATTGGACAATGCCATCAGATATGAAATATTTAAAAGCTCCTATATTTACATTTGCTGGTGCTTGCGCTCAATGGGTATCTACATTTTTATTAAAAAAGATATCATTAAGTTATGCAACTGTATTTTTAGGTTCACAATTTGGTAAAGAGATACCTGAGAATTTAATTAATCTAGGAGTAAAAGACCATTCTGATTTAGTTAATTATTATCATGCTTCAGACATATGTTTATTACCATTTAATCCTAAATTAGAAATTACTCATGCAGCTTGTCCAATTAAATTATATGAATATTTATCATGTGGTAAACCAGTCTTAGCTACTGCATGGGATGAAACTGAATTGGAAGAATTAAAAGATGCAGTATTTGTAGCACAGTCAAATGGTGATTATATAGAGTTAGCTCATGAATTAGCAAAATTAACATTTGAAGAAAGACAAGCTATATCTATTAAAGCAAAAGCTATTGCAAGAAATAATACATGGGAAAAGAAATTTGAAGAAATTGAATTTTTAATAAATAAAATGTAAAGGATATAACAAATATGAAAAAAGTGAGAGTTTTAATTTTATCAGAAGTTCCATTAGCAAAATATGGTGTTTTAAGTGGATTTACACAACAGGGACATGAAGCTGATTTTATGTTTGGGGAATACAGTTTAATTTGTAGTTCTCAAATGCAATTAGAACGAATTGAACGTAAAATTATTGAATATAAACCTGACTTTGTTTTTACAGAAGGATTTGGTGGATGTGCTGTAAAAGAACTTTCAGCTATATTAAAAAAATATAATACACCCTTTATTTTTTGGGCAGTAGAAGACCCTGTTACAATTTCCATTTCAATGTATTATTCTCCTTATGCAGATTTCATATTCACAACTACTATTGAATGCCTTGATAATTATAAGAATATAGGAAAACCTTGTGATGTATTGATGTTTGCATGTAATACTGAGTATCATAAAAATGTAGAAAAAAAAGATATTTACAATTATGATATGGTTCTAGCAGCGAGTAATTATTCAAACAGGTATGATAGAACAATTAAATATATTATTCCTTTAATTGAAACAGGTAAATATGATATGGCGTTTTGGGGTTATCATTGGGACGATTTTAAAAGACCTGTTAACTTAAAAAGTCATATGGAATTATATCATGGTATGTTGTCTTATGAGGACTTACCAGCATTATATTCTACTGCTACAATTGCATTAGGAAGTCAATGTGATGATACAAGTATAACTCAACAATCCATGAGAAATTTTGAAGTTTTGGGATGTGGACATTCTATTTTATTATCTTATTATACAAAAGCACAAGAAGCTGTTTTTGGAAAATCAGGTGAATTAATTTATTTGGCTAAGACAACTCAGGAAATGATTGATATGGCTGATGAAATTTTAACAATGAAACCAGAACACCGCAAAGAAATGGCTAATAAGGCTCAACAATTTGTTTATGAGAAGCACAATTATCAATTAAGAGCTAATCAAATTATTGATGCTTTCAAAACGATTGGAGGATAATAATGAACATAGCACATATAGCAGATGTATTAGTCATAGGTGGACTTGAAACGTATTTAGCTACACTTTTAAATAAGTTATCTGAAAACAAAGATAACAATATACATTTAATAACACAACATATATCAGCAGAAATGATACAAATGTTAAGTCCAGATGTTAAAGTATTTGTAAAAGAATACTGTGACAAGACACATAATGAATATGTTGAATATATGAAATCAAACAATATAGCATTAATAAATAGTCATCCATATTCAGCTTTAGGTATTGGGATTATATTAAAAAGGTTATTAAATATTCCTGTTGTATTTACATATCATGGATTATGGGGTTGGAATTATAAATGTCATAATGAAATTGAAAATTTAATAGCAGTAAGCAATGAGGTTCAAAACTTACTAATAAATTGTTCTGAATTAAAGGATAAAATAAAAGTAATACAAAGTGGCATTAATACAGATGTAATATTTGATAAAGGTCAAAATAAAAATAAATATAAAAAAAATATTTTATTTAGTGGTAGAATAGATGCTGATAAATATTATGGTATAAAATTAATAATTGATGCAATTTTAAATATAACTCCAAATTTTGTATTAAATATTGCTGGACATGGTTCTCATTATGATGAATTAAAATTATATATAGAACAAAAAGAACTTACAAATATTGTACATTTATATGGATATGTTTCAGATATGAATACAGTATTAAATGATGCTGATATTGTAATAAGCACAGGAAGAGGAATTAAAGAAGCTATGTTATGTAGTAAACCTTGTATTTCAATGGATTATAACTCTTATGATGGTATTGTAAACAAAGAAAATATAGATATATTAGAGTATGCTAATTTTAGTGGAAGGTCAAAAAATAAAGTAACTGCCAGTATGGAAGTTATAGCTAGAGACATTATATTATTAATGGAAGATTCAAATATAGAAGAAATTGGTGTTTGGTCTAAAAGGTATGCATTAGATAATTATACTTCTGATGCTTTTGTAAATAAGCATATAGATATTTATAAAAATATTTTAAAACAATAAGGAGATAAAATTATGGAGACTTCACCTTCAATGTGGGTTAGGACAAAATCACAAGATGCAAATGTAAGAAATGAAGCTTTAAAAGAAATAGAATTCAGTGGATTTAATGATACTATAACAGGAAGACTTAGGGAAAGCATAGAGCAATCAAAGCCATTTTCATTAGTTAGACTTGGAGATGGAGAACTTGTAATTTTAAGTCAACTTTATAAACCAGAAAAAGATATACAGCGACAATATGGTTGGACTAATAGTTTAGGGTATTGTGGAGCAAATGTTCCAAGCATGGGTTTATGTAATAGAATGGTTGAAGGTATAAAGAATGCTTCTGTTGTTGGAATTTTTGGGAATGACCCATTCAATACAGAAGTTTTTCAAGCAATGAATTATTATCCTCAACAGATTTGTTATGCTTTTCATAATTTATATTTACCAATGGAAAAGGGATTTGTAGATATATTAAGAGAATTCCCTCCACTGATGATAGGAAGGAATGCAAGTAAATATGCAACTCTTTTAAAAAATGAACTTAATATAGATATTCCTGCTTGTATAGGAATTGAAAACTATACAGAGATTGATAGTGTGATAGAACAGGCTATGAACATACAAGATAAATGGAAATGGGCATTTGTATGTGCTGGTGTTCCTGCTGTTGCTATTGCATCTGAACTGAGTTATAAGCATGGGAAAACAGCTTTAGATATGGGACACGCTCTTGATAATATTGTAGCTGGATGGGTTGATTATTGGCTATGTAAAGAGTAAGATGTAAAAAGAATGATTAAAAGGAGAAAATATGATTTATTTATTATGGGCAACAATTCGTCCCGAAATGATGAGAGAAACATATAAAATCTGGATGGACAAAGCTATAAATCCAAATAATATAAAGATGAAGTTAGTTGTAAATACAGAATTAGAAAAACAAGAATTATCAGAATTTAATGATATCACAGTAACAAATCAGAAATATACTGGAACTGTTTACCCTATATATTGTTTGACTACACAATTGGAAATTGATGATAATGATTTAATAATTGTTGTATCAGATGATTTTTATCCTCCTGATGGTTGGGATGAACATTTAATTGGTAAATTAAAAGATAAGTGTTCATGTTACTTTGTTAATGATGGATATCAGAATCCTGATGGTGATAATTCAGGTTTAAATAAATCAATAACAATGCCTGTAATGACTTTCAGTTGTTTGAAGAAATTAAATAAAATATTATATTCTCTTGATTACGTACATTTTTATTCTGATACAGAGCTATATAATAACTTGCTTGCTTTAGGTCTATTGATAGATGATAGGATTAATGACAAGACCATCTTTAAGCATAAGAATTGGGCAGTTGGAGATGGAAGAAAAGCAGATAAATATGATTCAGAATATAATGTTTTTATGTATCAAGACAGACATACTTATATTAGACGAGAAAGTATGGATGTTAATGATAGAATATTAGCAACTAAGGGGGTTTGGTAATGAATTATGATATTTTTAAAGAATACTTATCAGATGATTCTATTATATTAGAAGCTGGTTGTTATGACGGTACAAATACTATTGATTTATCAAATGTATTCAAGAATGGACATATATATGGATTTGAACCTGTTGATACAATATTTCAAACTTTAAAAGATAGAGTTAAAAATAAAGATAATATTACTATTTATGAAATGGCTTTAGATGATGTTTGTGGAGAAAAAGAATTATATATTTCTTCTGGTATGTCTGACCAATCAAGCTCTTTATTATCACCAAAAGACCATTTAGTTATTTTCCCAGATTGTAAGTTTGAGAAAATACAAAAAGTAAAAACAATAACAATTAATGAATTTGTTACTATAAATAATATTTCTAAAATTGATTTTATGTGGTTAGATTTACAGGGAAATGAGTTTAAAGTTTTATCACAAGCAGATAAAATACTTCCTACTGTAAAAGCAATTTATGCAGAATATTCTTTAACAGAATTTTATAACGGATTAACATTATATGAAGATTTTAAACTTTTTATGAAAAATTTTGGATTTGAAGAAGTTTATAATCAAACATGTTTTAATTATTTAAAATGTGGTAATTCATTATTTATTAAAAGTAAATATTAATATAACTAAAATATAATAAAAGGAGATTTAAATTATGGCTGGAGAAAAAAACATATTTCAAAGTTATACAAGGAATAAAGTATTTATTGAAACAGGTAGTTTTAAGGGTGATGGGATACAACGTGCTTTAGATGTTGGATTTGAAACTATTATTTCAATTGAATATAATAAAAAATATTATGATATGTGTGTTGATAGATTTAAAAATAATAAAAATGTAAAAATATATTTAGGAGATAGTGTTTCAACATTGCCTGAAATTTTAGTAGATATTAAAGAAGGAGTTACGTTTTTCCTTGATGCACATTTATCAGAATCTACAGATGTATTTTGCAATAAAGAATGTCCTTTAATAGAAGAAATAGGAGTTATTGTAAATCATGCAAAGAATTATAATGATATTGTTTTAATTGATGATTTAAGAGTTTGGGTACAAGATAAATATGATTTTGATTTTGTTGATTTACAGAATGCTTTAATAACTGATTCAGCCAATCCTATTAATTTTTCATTTGATGCTGGATTTGTACCAAATGATATATTGGTAGCTGAATTCAATTCTGTTGTAGAAGCTAAAGTAGAAGAAGTAAAAGCAGTAGAAGAACCTATTAAAGGAAATATTAGGGGATTAAGAGCTAATACTATTCCTATTGATGAAGTAGCTGATAGAAAAGATACTACTGCTGATGCTACTATTAATGCAAAAGTAGCAAGTATGAAGTTTAATACAGGAATAAAATCCAAACAAAAGAAACATAAATAATTAAAATATAATTACAGGTGATAAAATGAATAAAATGAAGAAAGCTTTAATCACAGGAATAACAGGTCAAGATGGGCATTATTTAACAAAATTATTATTGTCTAAGGATTATGAAATTCATGGTATTGTTCGGAAATCAAGTTCTTTTAACACTGATAGAATTGATGAATTTATTAATAACCCTGAAATAGGATACAAAAAATTACATTTGCATTATGGTGATATGACAGATTCAAGCAATTTAAATAGGATACTAAATAAAGTGCATCCAGATGAAATTTACAATCTGGCTGCACAATCTCATGTTAAGGTTTCATTTGGTATGCCTGAATACACGGCTGATGTAGATGCAATTGGAGTTGTTAGAATATTAGATGCAATAAGGGACACTGGTATTGATACTAAAATTTTACAATGTAGCACAAGTGAAATGTTTGGGGGAATGGATGGTACACAACCACAAAATGAGAATACTCCATTTTATCCTAGAAGTCCTTATGCTGTTGCAAAATTGTATGCATATTGGATAATAAAGAATTATAGAGAAGCATACGATATATTTGCTTGTAATAGTATTTGTTTCAATCATGAATCCCCGTTGCATAGATTACCAACATTTGTTACAAGAAAAATTACTCAAGCAGTATCAAGAATTTATTATGGTAAACAGCATACATTAACATTAGGTAATCTTGATGCTAAACGTGATTGGGGTTTTGCTGGGGATATGGTAGAAGGTATGTGGTTAATGCTTCAGCAAGATAAACCTGATGATTATGTATTAGCAACTGGTGAAGCACATACAGTTAGAGAATTTGTTGAATTAGCTTTTCAATATGTTGGTATTACTGTTGTATGGATGGGAACAGGGGTTAAAGAATTTGGAATTGATTCTAAAACTAATAAAGTAATTGTTAGAATTGAAGAAAGATTTTTTAGACCTACGGAAGTTGAATATTTACTTGGGGATGCAACAAAAGCAAAAGAAAAACTAGGTTGGAAACCAACTATTAAATTTAATCAATTGATAGAAAATATGATGAATGCTGATTTAATATTAACATTGAACAATAATAAAATATAATACAATTATTTTATTTATTGCAATTTTTATTTTTATTTGATATACTCAAAATATAAATTTTATTTATAAGGTGGGCATACAAATGAAAAAAGATTCTAAAATATATATTGCTGGGCATACTGGATTAGTAGGTTCAGCTTTATATAAAAAGCTACAATCAGAAGGTTACACTAATATAATTACAAGGACTCATGAGAGACTTGATTTAAGGGATTCTGTTTCTGTAAAATGGTTCTTTGATGATAATAAACCAGATTATGTTTTTATATGTGCCGCTAAAGTTGGTGGTATTTATGCTAATGATAAATATCCTGTTGATTTCTTATATGACAATATGATGATTGGTTTAAATATAATTAAGTATTCATTTATATACAATGTTACAAAATTAATGTTTTTAGGTAGTTCTTGTATATATCCAAAAATATGTACTCAACCCATTAAAGAAGAATATCTTATGACAGGTTCATTAGAGAAAACAAATGAAGCATATGCATTGGCAAAATTATCATGCATAAAACTTTGTGAAATGTACAATAAACAGTATAAAACAGATTATATAAGTGTTATGCCTTGTAGCTTATTTGGTGATAATGACAATTTTGATACATTGAACTCACATTTTATTCCTGCTATTATGCGTAGGATGCATGATGCTAAAATTAATAATACAGAAACCGTTACAGTATGGGGAACTGGTATGCCTCGTAGAGAATTTTTACATGCTATTGATTTAGCTGATGCATTAGTATTCTTAATGAATTCTTTAAATAAAGAAATAATCAATATTGGTTCTGGTATAGATTATAGTATAATAGAAATTGTAGATATGATTAAAGAAGTAGTTGAATATAAAGGTAATATTGAATTTGATACTGCTAAACCTGATGGTACAATGAAAAAATTACTTGATGTAAGTAAGATTACAGATATGGGATGGAAACCTCAGATTGAATTCAAACAAGGATTAAGAATGCTTTATGAATGGTATAAAACAGATTTAAAGAATGGAGAAGAAAATGAGTAAAATTTATTTATTAGATTGTACCTTACGTGATGGGGGTTATGTTAATAACTGGGATTTTGGATTAGATAACGCTACTACTATTATGAAGGAATTACAAATTGCACAATTAGATTTTATAGAATGTGGGATTATAGGTAAAAATCCATTTGGAGATACTACAAAATTTAATTCCCTTATGCAAAGCAGTATCATTTTACCTCCTAAGAATGAATCTTGTAAATACACAATTATGTTAAATTTTGCTGATAAAGATATTCTGAAAGATTCTTTAATTGAATATAAACATTTTATGGTTGATGCTATAAGATTAGCGTTTTTTAAAGAAGATTTCAAAGAAGCTTTAGAATATGCAAAAGAATTAAAAGCATTAGGTTATAAAGTATTCTTACAAGTAATGGCAACTAGCAATTATGATAGTGGTGAATTAAATAAACTTATTACATTAGTTAATGAAGTTAAACCATTTGCTTTCTATTTAGTAGATTCATTTGGAACATTATATAATGATGATATGCGTGAATTTTTCCTTATTATTAATGTACAATTAAATGAAGAAATATTATTTGGATTTCATGCTCATAATAATATGCAACTTGCTTTATCAAATGCAATTCAATTTATTGAAATGGGTATTGATGCAAAGAGAGATATTGTAATAGATTGTTCTGTATATGGCATGGGTAGAGGAGCAGGAAATTGTCCTACAGAATTAATCATGCAATATATGAATAAGAAGCATAGTTGTGATTATGATATTATGCAAATAATACAATTATTTAAAAAACATATAAAACCAATTTATGAATGGACACCTTGGGGATATACAGCACAACATTTTTTATCTGCAAGGAAGAATATAACTCCTGCTTATATCTGGTATCTTAAAAATCAAGGTATAATTGATTTAGCAAGAATTAATGAAATATTATGTAAGATTCCTGATGATAAAAAACATTTGTTAGATGTTCCTGCTATACAACTAATTTTAGAAGGAAGTTCTGATGTATAAATATAAAGATAAAATGAAATCACTAAGAAAAGATTGTTTAGAGTTAAGTTATTTAGGTAAAGATGGTAATTTACAAAGTACATTTTCCGCATTGGATATTATGTTTGTGTTATATGATGAAATTTTAACTAAACAGGATTCTTTTGTACTAAGTAAAGGGCAAGCTTCTTTAGGATTATATGTAATCCTAGCTGATAAAGGATTACTTAACAAAGATGAATTAAAAACATTTTGTAAATTTGATTCAAAATATGGAATGCAAATTGATAGAACTAAATTCAATGATGTTCTATTAACATCTACAGGCAGTTTGGGGCATGGTTTACCAATGGCTGTGGGTATAGCTATGGCAAACAGAATATTGAGCAGTAATGATAAAGTATATTGTTTAATAGGTGATGGTGAACTTAATGAAGGAACAATGTGGGAATCCTTTTTATTAGCAAGTAAACTTAAACTTGATAATTTAGTTATTATTATTGATAATAATAATTCTGC
>Ga0307992_1002599_pt1 | contig 10224 bp, 7 predicted proteins | sample EllFjometagen133_FD_203162 | JGI IMG/M metagenome (GOLD analysis project Ga0307992, IMG submission 203162) | Marine microbial communities from Ellis Fjord, Antarctic Ocean - #133 | ecosystem: Environmental > Aquatic > Marine > Unclassified | place: Southern Ocean | collected 2014-10-08
TCTCTGATAATCTATTATGGCTTTTATCAGATCATCCCTCGAGAAATCCGGCCACAAGACATCTGTAAAATAAAGTTCCGTATAGGCCAATTGCCATAAGAGAAAATTGCTCAGTCGGTGTTCCCCGCTCGTCCTTATCAGCAAATCCGGATCAGGTATATTCGAAGTGTGCAGGTAACCTGAAAAAAAGTCTTTAGTAATCGCGTTTTCATCAATATCAGTCGATTTACTATCCCTTAATATCCTTTTCACCGCGTCGACAATCTCGTCCCGCGCACCATAACTCAGGGCAAGATTAAGGACCATTCCCCTGTTTTCTGATGTTTTTCCAATGACATAGGAAAGTATATCCTTGACTGTTTTGGGAAGTCTGCCGGTATCTCCTATCGCGATTAGCTTTATGTTGGTCCTTTTCATCTCCTGAAGTTCCAGGCGGAGATATTCCTCAAGAAGCGATGACAATGCCCTTACTTCATTTTCCGGACGCTGCCAGTTTTCAATCGAAAATGCGTAGAGAGTAAGATATTGTATGCCCAGCTCACGGCAGGTTTTCACCACAAGACGAACCGACTCGGCTCCTTTCTTGTGACCCATTATTCTGTTTAACAGGTTTTTCTTTGCCCATCTGCCATTTCCATCCATTATAATGGCTATATGACGTGGGAGTTTCTCCCTGATAATTCTATGCATATACCTTTTCCCATTTTGAAATCAAGTACCACAGCACCCCTCTATTTTCAACAGGTATCTTCAGGTAACAACCATCCCCCACAACCAAGCCGCAAATAAAAAAGGGGCCCACAGGCCCCTGTCATTTGTTATTGGTGTTTTTTATAATACTACACCTCCATGATCTCCTCTTCTTTGCTGGTGAGTATCTTACTTATCTTATCTGTGTAATCATCGGTTGTCTTTTGTACTTCTCCCTGGTGATCGTGCATATTATCCTCTGATATATCTCCGTCTGTTTTCAGTTTCTTGAGATCACTGTTGGCATCTCTTCTCGCGTTTCGGAGCCTCACTTTGTACTCCTCAGCCATTTTCCTTACGACTTTTACAAGCTCTTTCCTTCTTTCTTCTGTAAGAGGAGGAATATTTATCCTGATCACATTGCCGTCATTGTTTGGAACCAGCCCCAGCTCAGATTTTTGTATGGCTTTTCCGATGGCATCTATCGCCCCCTTATCCCATGGGGAAATTAGAATAAGCTGGCTTTCCGGGGCGGAAAGGGTAGCAACCTGATTGAGTGGCGTCATGACTCCATAATAGTCAACTTTGATACCATCAAGAAGCGCTACCGACGCCCTGCCCGTACGCACTTTACTAAACGACCTTTCGAGAGACTGTATATCTTCTTCCATGGTCTCTTTTAATTGTTCAAATATCAAATTTGTCATTTCTCACACCCTATAATTGTGCCTATAGGTTTACCACAAACAACGCCCCTGATATTTCCCTTCTTTTCAAGGTTAAACACAACAAGAGGAAGGTTATTGTCCCTGCACATGGAGACCGCTGTCGAATCCATTACCTTAAGATTTTTGGTTAATACCTCAGTATAACTTATTTTATTAAACATTCTGGCATCTTTTTCTTTTACGGGGTCTTTGTCGTAAACCCCATCTACCTTAGTGGCCTTCAGTATGACATCCGCCTGCATCTCCATGGCCCTCAAAGAAGCCGCCGTGTCTGTGGTGAAATAGGGACTTCCTGTGCCGCACGCAAAGATTACCACCCTCCCCTTTTCCAGATGTCGCATCGCTCTTCTCTTTATGAAAGGCTCGGCTATTTCTTTCATCTCTATAGCCGATTGAACTCTCGTGGGAATCCCTTGATTCTCAAGCGCATTTTGAAGAGCAAGACTGTTCATTACAGTGGCAAGCATTCCCATATAGTCGGCGGATGCCCTGTCAATACCCCTGGCACTCGCTTCCACCCCGCGAAAGATGTTTCCACCGCCTATAACAACACCTATTTGAACATCAAGAGTTCTAACATTTCTGATCTCTTCCGCCACAAATTTCAGCACATCCGTATCAATTCCGAAAGAACTCTCTCCCAGCAACACTTCTCCGCTTAATTTGAGAAGTATCCTTTTATATATGGGTTTACCCACTGTTCAATCCTCTTCCTAACAGACCGGATTCAAAGGGTTTTATGGTTAATCGAGGATAAGGATTATTTCCTTACTCCTTACCCTCCGGTCTTTGCCCCTATACATCCTCACCCAGCTGGAAGCGTGCAAATCTTCTTACGGCAATATTTTCGCCTGTATTAGCTATCAGATTGTTCACCAGCGTTTGAATCGTTATATCCATGTCCTTCACAAACTTCTGATTCAAGAGACACACTTCTTCATAAAACTTCTTAATCTTGCCATCAATAATTTTGTCGACAATCTTCTCAGGCTTACCCTCGGCCAACGCCTGGTCCCGATATATCACCTTCTCCCGTTCCATAACATCTTCCGGGATATCTTCAGGCTTCAGATATGTGGGGTTCGCGGCCGCAATATGCATGGCAATATCCTTCACCATAACCTTGAAATTATCGGTCTTGGCGACAAAATCTGTCTCACAGTTCACCTCTAGCAGAACGCCTATCTTTCCGGCCATATGAATATAGGATTCAACCATTCCGTCTTTCACAGCCCTTGAAGATCTCTTTGTTGCAGCAGACAGGCCTTTCTTTCTTAAGTATTCAACTGCTTTTTCAAGATTACCTTCAGAGGCGACAAGCGCCTCCTTGCAATTCATCATGCCCGCATTTGTTTTATCTCTCAGCTCTTTTACCATAGATACTGTAATGTCCAATGCTAGTTTACCTCCTCAGTTTTCTGTATCTCTACAACCACTGTATCACCTTCGATAACATTTTCTTCCTTGTTTTCAACGCTTTCCGGAACATCCTGCTCTTCATCCTTTTGCGCTTCCGCCTTGTCGCTCTCTGCCTGTATAAGTTCCTCCCGCCTCCTCTTACCTTCAAGCGCGGCATCTGCGATCTTGGAGGAAAACAGTTTTATGGCCCTTATGGCATCGTCATTGCCCGGAATGATATAATCTATATCATCAGGGTTACAATTGGTATCAACAATTGCCACTATGGGAATCCCAAGTTTTCCCGCCTCCTTGACAGCAATATTTTCTTTCCTGGGATCAACAATAAAAATGACACCCGGGTGACCCTTCATATCTTTTATACCACCCAGGACTTTCTGGAGCTTATCTCTTTCCCTCTGAAGTCCCAAAATTTCCTTTTTCGGAAACGAGTCAATACTCTCGTCTTCAAACATGGAATCGAGTTTGGCCAATCTGTCGACGCTTTTTTTAATCGTGACAAAATTCGTTAGCATTCCACCAAGCCAGCGATGATTGACATAGGGCATTTCTGCTCTCTCAGCCTCAGTTTTGACAGATTCCTGCGCCTGCCTCTTGGTACCCACAAACATAACATTGCGACCCGAAGCAACTGTATCGACTACAAAATTATAAGCTGTATCAAACATTTGCACCGTCTGTTGAAGATCGATAATATAAATGCCATTCCTCGCCCCAAATATATAGGGCTTCATCTTTGGATTCCACCTGTTCGTCTGGTGTCCGAAGTGAACCCCGGATTCCAGCAACATTTTCATTGATACCTGTGCCATGTAATTCTCCTTGTTTGTTTGTTTTTTCCTCCATTCTCATCGCTTTAGCAAAGGACCTGGAACCTCCAGGCAACTCTTCGATAATCAGAGAATGAGCGTAATAAGTTGAAGCGGGATACCATATACGGCGTAAATAATCAAGGCAAAAACAACTTGGTCTCTTAGCTGTAAAGTTCTTGTAAAACTGGCAAAGAAATTAAAAAACTGTCAAGAAAGCACGAAATTAAATCTTGTTTTCCCTATTTTAGTACCTTCGTGTTTTCGTAATAGTATTCTGCTTAATCCCCGCTTATCCTAGTTGGGTCAGCTACGGTAAAGCGCGTTTATATCCACATATTCGTGAGAAAGATCGGATGTGTATACCCGGAATTTTTCTTTTCCCATGCCAAGCCTCACCAGAATCCGCATCGAGTCCCTCTTCATGATCGCAGCCGCCTCTTTTCCCGCAATTCCCGCACCATTTATAAACAGGGGCACGTCTTCGATATAGAGTTCCAGCAAATCGGTTGAGAATGGCACTCCCGTTGAACCTGCCGCCGATATAATCCTCCCCCAGTTCGGGTCCTCACCGAAGAAGGCTGTTTTTACAAGATTGGAATTTGCTATGGCATACGCTATCTCTTTCGCATCGGCCACGAGCTTTGCTCCTTCAACAACAATTTCTATCAGTTTTGTCGCGCCCTCTCCGTCTTTCACAATAGATTTCGCAAGAGAGATCATAACACCAGACAGGGCTTCTCTGAATTCCACCAGGTTAGCAGAAGTCTCACTGATAAGACTGTTACCAGCAACACCATTGGCCAACATAATGGCCGTGTCATTCGTGCTCATGCACCCATCTACTGTTATAGCATTAAAGCTTCTATCAGCAGACTCTCTAAAGACACTGGCCAGGCAAAGCTGATCGATATCGGCATCCGTCATTATAAAAGAGAGCATCGTCGCCATGTTGGGCTCTATCATTCCTGCCCCTTTGGCAATTCCACAGATTGTAATCTCTTTTCCCCCGACAAAACATTTTCGATATTCTATTTTTGGAAACCTGTCGGTAGTAATAATACCTTCCGCAACAGAGAAGATACCATCGGCACTCAGGCCCCCAACGAGAGGCTCTATCGACCGGGCGATTTTTTCTATGGGAAGTTTCTCACCGATAATACCGGTAGAAGCTACAAGGACAAGTTCATCTTCTATTCCCAGAGCCCTGGAGGTGACTCTCGACATGGTGGCAGCATCTTCATCGCCATCTTTTCCGGTCGCCGCGTTGGCATTACCGCTATTTACTATGATGGCTTGAGCGATGCCTCTCTTTATCCTTTTCATATCAAGGATGACAGGGGCCGCTTTAAAACGGTTAGTGGTAAACACACCCACTGCTCTGGATGGAACCTCCGAAAATATGAGGGATAGATCCCTGTCGCTTCCATCCTTTATGCCGGCGGCTACTCCATTGCCGAGAAATCCGGGAACTTGAACACAGTCACGCATAATCGTCTCCATCGCTCTTATCTGCCGCAACAATGTTTGTATTTCTTGCCGCTGCCACAGGGACAGGGTGCATTTCTACCTATCTTTCCACCTTCTCTTTTAACGGTGGTCTGAGCGGCACTGGTATCTCCCCTGCTCATCACATAATCTTTTCTCTGCTTTTCTTCAATCTCTGTCACATCTTCCTGTCCCTGTATCTGGACCATACACAATTTTTCCAGGGTATCTTCCTTGATACGATACACCATTTCCATGAACATATCGTAACCCTCTTTCTGATACTCCCTTTTTGGGTCCTTCTGCCCGTATCCACGAAGACCTATTCCTTCCTTGAGGTGATCCATACCGAGTAGATGGTCCTTCCAGTGAAAATCTATAGCCTGGAGCATAATTACCTTCATTATGTACTCCATGAGGGATTTGCCGAATTTATTCTCCTTGTTTTGCAGAAGAGTCTTGACATCTGAAATAACCTCTCCGATGACATCTTCTCTGCTTATATTCTCCCGGTTTGAATCATCGAGATTCCACTTCAGGGAAAACTGTTTGTATATAATATCACTCAGACCCTTAATATCCCATTCATCCGGACGAACTTTCTCGTCCAGATGATCGCAAACGATATCCTCAACAATTTCTTTCAACATATCATCAACAGTTGACCACAACTTATTTCCACCAAGAACATCTCTGCGCTGTTCGTAGATCACCTGCCGCTGTCTGTTCATCACATCATCATATTCAATAAGGTGTTTTCTTATATCAAAATTCTGTCCCTCCACCCTTTTCTGGGCACCTTCAATTGCCTTACTGATAAGATTGTGCTCAATTGGTTGTCCCTCTTCAACGCCGATTCTGTCCATAACGGATGATATTCTCTCAGCTCCGAATATCCTGAGGAGATCGTCCTCAAGAGACAGATAGAAACGTGATGATCCCTTGTCTCCCTGTCTTCCCGACCTTCCTCTCAACTGATTGTCTATACGTCTGCTTTCATGACGCTCCGTGCCTAATATATGAAGACCCCCGAGATCAGCCACACCATCACCCAATTTTATATCGGTCCCTCTCCCCGCCATATTAGTAGATATCGTAACGGCCGCAGGTTGACCGGCCTGAGATATTATCTCCGCTTCTTTTTCATGATTCTTGGCATTAAGGATGTTATGCTTTATACCCCTTTTTGAAAGATATTTGCTGAGAAGCTCAGACTTTTCAATGGAAATTGTCCCTACCAAGACCGGACGGGCCTGGTCATGCAGATTCTTTATCTCTTCAATAGCGGCGCTGAATTTCTCCTCTTCCGTTTTATAGATAACATCAGTATTGTCAGTCCTTATCATCGGCATATTTGTGGGTATAACAACCACATCGAGATTGTATATCTTTTTGAACTCTGTAGCTTCTGTATCCGCTGTTCCGGTCATTCCGGACAATTTTTCATACATCCTGAAGTAGTTCTGAAATGTAACGGAGGCCAGTGTCTGATTTTCTCTTTCTATCTTGACCTTTTCCTTAGCCTCAAGCGCTTGGTGGAGACCGTCGCTGTATCTCCTGCCGGGCATTACCCTCCCTGTAAATTCGTCCACGATAACAACCTGACCGTCCTTTACAAGATAATCAATGTCTTTCCTGAAAAGGGTATGTGCCTTTAGCGCCTGGTTTACATGGTGAAGGGTCTCCATATTTTTAGCTTCATACAGATTTTGAACATTCAGCAGTTTTTCGGATTTGGCCACACCCTCTTCCGTCAAGACAACTGTCTTGCTCTTTTCATCTACAGTGTAATCATGATCCTTTTTCAGTCTTGGAATAATCTGATTAACCCTGTAATATTTGTCTGTAGATTCCTCAGAAGGCCCGGAGATAATAAGAGGTGTTCTCGCTTCATCTATAAGAATACTGTCCACTTCATCAACTATCGAATAATAAAATTCTCTCTGGACATAATTCTCGAGCTGGAAGCTCATATTGTCACGCAGATAGTCAAAACCAAATTCGTTGTTTGTACCATACGTTACATCGCAATTGTATGCATTGCGCCTCTCTGTATCGTCTATTCCATGGACAATCACCCCGACAGAGAGACCAAGAAATTCATAGATGGGTCTCATCCAGCTTGCGTCTCTGTTTGCCAGATAGTCATTCACGGTGATCAGATGCACACCCCTGCCGGTTAACGCGTTCAGATATACGGGCATTGTCGAAGCCAGGGTCTTTCCTTCACCGGTCTTCATCTCCGCAATCTTACCCTCATGCAGAACGATACCGCCTATGATCTGGGCATCAAACGGCCTCATTTCCAGAGTTCTCTTCGAGACTTCTCTGACAACGGCAAATGCCTCCACAAGGAGATCATCAAGAGAAGCTCCTTGTGCAAGTTTATCCTTGAAATATGGTGTCTTCGCCCTGAGCTCGGAATCAGTCAAGTTCTCAATCAAGGGTTCCTGCGCGCTTACTTCTTTCATGATAACGCTCAGACGCTTTATTTCTCTGTCATTTTTACTTCCAACAATTTTTTTTAATACATAATTCAACATAATCACACCATAAAAAAACCCGGCAAAAAATATTACCGGGAGAATCTGACTGACAGGTAGTTAGCAGAACCCGTCCGCATTAAAAAAGATGTCTCCTTGGATTCACATAAACACCATTTATACAAACACCATAGTGGAGATGAGGGCCGGTACTCCTCCCGGAATTACCCACATATCCGATTATGTCTCCCCTTTTTACCCTCTGCCCCTTCTTGACGTTGCCTTTTTTTAGCAGATGTCCATAGACCGTTACAACACCGCTTCCATGGTTTATCTTAACCATGTTCCCTATACCTCTTTGATTATATGCGCTGGCCACAATACCATCCGCGGGAGCCACAATCTCTTTAGCAATCTCCGTTGCTATGTCGATACCCCTGTGAAACTCTCTCTTTCCCGTAAAAGGCGAAACCCTGTATCCAAACTCTGAAGTCACCCAGCCTATCGTAGGCCATATGGAAGGTGTAGAGGCAAGTATTGATTTCTGCTTTCCAAGAAAATTGAGCAGCTCTGCAAAACTGTCCTTTTGAAGGTCGGCTTCGTCAAGCAGGTTATCCATATTGTCATGTATTCTATCAATGAGGGCGGATTCTACTTCTGCCGCACGTGAAACAGTCCTCACGTCTTCGGGTACTGGCCCTCCGACACCCAGCAGCTGGCTGTTACTATGATCCTTGTCAAGATTTGTCATAATCCTTATTTTCTTATCAAATTGGCCCAGGTTAATCATTTTTTGCTCAAAATCATCAACCTTGCTCGCAAGAAAATCAAGGCGGTCTTTTTGAAGAGAGGTTAGCTGTTCCAATCTGACCAGTTCTTCTACCTTGCACCTGGTGTCTATATAATTATAAGAAAGATAACAAAGTAACAATGAAACGGTTACTATCGCAATAGATATAAATGACAGGAGTCCGGCTGAAACTCTCAGCCTCTTTATTGATCCCCTTCCCTGAGGAATAGCAAGAAAGGTATAAGATCTGTTTCCCACCACGGATCCTTTCACACAACTTCCAATGGAGTTCCCTGAAAAAAACTATGCCCGAGAGAACTCCTCTTAAAATCCTGCCAGCTTTTCTGCGTCGCCAGGGTCAATCTTCAATAACCCTTGAAGCACTTATAAACTACAGCAATACTCTTATGGAAAATACCATAGCTGTTTTAAATGTCAAGAAAAGATTAAAATTATCAAGTTCTTTTTTCGACCACAACAAGAGGATCTCCTACCTCGACTTCATCTCCGGGTGACACCAGCACATCCGAGATTACACCGTTTATTTCAGAGATTACGTTGTTGAGCATTTTCATCGCTTCAAGGACAATCAATATCTGTCCTGCCGAAACAGCTTCCTCCTCCGCAACGGGAATCTCGTTTACTGTTCCCTTTATGGGCGATCTGACATCTCCCGATTGCGCGAGCTTTTCTATTTCTTTGGCTGAAAGTGTAATTCTCTTTTCTTTCCCCTCGCCTTCCTGATCAAGTTCGGTCAGTATGGGCTCGGGATGATGATTTATGGTCAGATAGGTAACCGCATCCCCTGTTTTCGTTTTTCGTTTCGAACCTATTTCTATAATATGGTGTTTTCCGTAGGCATCAGAAAACTCAATTTTTTCTCCAAGATTGAATCCACCATTCTTAAACCACACACCGGGAGGCAGTACCCACGTCTTGCCATATTCTTCCTCGAATTTAAAGAAATTCATCGCATCATTGGGATGTTGCAGATACAATACAAACTCGTCTTCCGTGGCCGCCCGCCCAAGACGATGCTCAAGCACCCTTCTGTCCACATCCAGATCGATATCTTCTATCTTCTGATAACCCTTTTCCTTTTCTGTTATTTCCTTCCAATCCGGCCCGAATACCGCCTCATATATGTCATCGGAGGGCTTATGGAACGGAAGATCTCCATATCTTCCCAGCATCAGATTTTTAAGGTCATCGTTCGCGTCTTTATATCTCGTACCTCCAAGAACATTATTGACAGCCGTGGTCCACAGGATCTGTGAACCCGGTGTTACGCTCCACCAATTCCCAAGTTCGCTCTGAACACGGGGCAATTCTTTCTGGAGAATTTCAGGCATCAAATGCAGAAAATCACCCTTGACTGCCTGTTCAAAACTAGATCCCGTCGCTCCACCCGGCAGTTTGTGGGTCTGAACCGTGGGATCAAATCCAAAAAACTGAGATTCAAGATTCTTGTAATGTTCTCTCTCCGGACGCAGTTTATTCGAAGTATCAATGACCGACTGTCTGTCTATACCCAGCGCACGGTGTCCATATTCATTCAGCGTATCGATGACCGTCAATATAGGAGGAGGTCCGTAGAAACCGGTGAATGCATGATCAGCAGCATCCACAATCTTTGCCCCGTTTCTTACAGCCTCAACAATCCTTCCCACATCATTCCCGTCCGTGTTATGACCGTGGTAGTGAATAATAAGATCCGGATATCTGTCCAGGATGGATCTCGTCAGGTCTCCAATCCTCTTGGCAGTTCCAAGACCACCGTGATTCTTTATACAGAGAATTATATCCTTGCCGGTAAC
>Ga0307992_1002600_pt1 | contig 10224 bp, 8 predicted proteins | sample EllFjometagen133_FD_203162 | JGI IMG/M metagenome (GOLD analysis project Ga0307992, IMG submission 203162) | Marine microbial communities from Ellis Fjord, Antarctic Ocean - #133 | ecosystem: Environmental > Aquatic > Marine > Unclassified | place: Southern Ocean | collected 2014-10-08
AGCATCTTGACGCTGGTGGCGGTATCGGAGGTGGGTGCTAATCTGCAGCCCAGCTGCTTTAAGAAGGTTCGGCATTGTCCCAGTGCCTGGGGATGAGAGTAGACCTTCTTTATCGCATCCAGCCGCGTCTCGGGGTTGGCTATCAGACAGTGAGTAACGCGGAGTTCCAGCTCACCGCACACCTTCAGGTTTGATGTCAGCAGCAGGTCGTATGACCTGCCTATTGTTCCCTCCAAGGAGTTCTCTATCGGGGCAATGCCGAACTGCACCTCATCCTGTTCTACGGCTCTAAAGACGTCTTCCAGACTTTCCTGCGGCTTGGTTATTGCAAGTGGCCCGAAAAAGTTAAGGGCTGCTTCTTCGCTGTAGGCTCCGGGCTCACCGGGAAAGGCGATCTCAATGCCCTGTGTCCTGCGGCATGCCGTCATTATCTGCCGGTAGATGCTTCCGATAACTTCCTGGCCCATATTTTCACTCCGGGCAATACGATTGATATGTTCTGAGACTTTTCTCTCTCTTGCCCGGTCATTGATTTGTTTCCCCTCCTTTTTTTTCTCCCCCCCTATTTCCTGCGCAATCCTTATCCTCTCACCGATTAGCTTGACAATCTCGGTGTCGGTTTTGTCGATTCGTTTTCTTAAATCTTCCAGGTTCATTTTATCACCCTTGGTATTATTCCTGTCCTCATCGCCAGGTCACAGATGGTTACCGCCATCATTGATTCTACAACAATCACCGCCCGGGGTACGATGCAGGCATCATGTCTTCCCTTGATGGCCAGACTGGCACTCTCCATATCCTTGATATTTACCGTCAGCTGCTTCTTTTCGATAGATGGTGTCGGCTTAATCGCCACTCTGATCACTATCGGCATGCCGTTACTTATTCCCCCCAGAATGCCCCCCGAGTTGTTAGTAGTGGTAACTATCTTACCACCTTTGATGGTGAAAGGGTCGTTATTCTCAGAGCCTTTCTTAGCCGCAGCGGAGAAACCTGCCCCGAATTCAATCCCCTTAACGGCAGGGATGGTCAGAATAGCTTTGGCCAGTTCACCGTCCAGCGTGTCAAAAACCGGTTCCCCTAAACCGACAGGTACGTTAAGCGCGATGCCTTCTATGATGCCACCCAGGCTGTCCCCTTCTTTTCTAACTTTCTCAATAGCTTTAACCATCTCTGCGGCAGTCTTGAGGTCAGCGCATTTTAGCGGATTTTTTTCTATGTTTTCCCTTATTTGGTCAAGTTCTTTTGGCTCGGCTTTTATGCCGCCTATCTGAATAGTGTGGGCTATGACCTCGATGCCAATCCGGTTGATTAGTTTCCTGGCAATAGCGCCAGCCATAACAAAGCTGGCGGTGATTCTACCGGAAAACCTGCCTCCACCTCTGAAATCATTAAATCCCCCGTACTTAACAAAGGCGGTGTAGTCAGCCTGTCCCGGCCTCAGTAGGAATCTAATCTTCTCATACTCCCTTGAGTCTATGTCTTTGTTCCATATCACCAGGCAGATAGGGGCGCCGGTGGTGGTTCCATTCATGATTCCGGAAAGGACATCAACCCTGTCCTCCTCTGCCCTTCGTGTTGAGGCTATACCCGCCCCTGGTCTTCTTTTATCCAGGTCTTTCTGGATATCATCTTCGGTAACGGTCAGGCCGGCCGGGCAGCCGCCAATGATGATACCGACGCATCTGCCGTGGCTTTCTCCGAAGCTCGTTATGGTGAAAAGCTTACCCAGACTGTTCTCCATTTACCTTTACCTCACCCCCGATGCTTCTTACTACCTCCCAGAAATTGGGAAATGTCTTGGAGACACATTCCGCATCGTTTATTACTGTTCCTCCGGCTACCAGCCCGGGAATGCTGAATGCCATGGCGATACGGTGGTCGTTCTTACTATTGATGGTTGCTCCCTTTGGTCTTGCGCCGGTGACGGTTAGTCTATCCTCCTCTTCCAGGACTGCTATGCCCATTTTCTCCAGCCCTTCCCTTACTGCGGAGACCCGGTTTGATTCTTTTATACGTGCCCTTGCTATCCCGCTAAACTCACTCCTGCCGTTAGCCAGTGCTGCCAGAACTGCTAGCGTTGGCAGCAGGTCTATGTAATCGGATAAATCAGCCTGTATCGCATTCAGCCCGGATTTTCTCACGGTTACGGTGCCCCTGCTTAACTCAATGGAGACGCCCATATCTCTTAAGAAGTCTAGCATTATCCTATCGGCCTGCTGGCTTTCCGGGTCTAGGTTCTTCACCACCACGGTTCCTGATAGCGCCCCCAGAGCCAGGAAATAGGAAGCTGATGACCAGTCTCCCTCCACCCGGTACCTGGCTGGCTGGTATCTCTGTGGTGCTATCATAAATTCTCGTAAGTCCGAGGAGGCTGCTACCTCTATACCGAACCTTTTCATACAGTCCAGGGTCATCAGAAGGTAAGGCTTTGACTCTACCGGCGTGGTCAGTCTGATTTGGACTTCCTGTTTGGCGAACGGGGATGCGATGAGCAGTGCCGAGATAAACTGAGAGCTGATATCACCGGGTAGCTCCGTTGCGCCGCCTTCCAGTCCGCCTCCCTTCACGGTTACCGGGGCTACCTCACCCTGGCAGGAGCAGTCTACTCCTAATTGTCTTAGTGCCTGAACCAGTGTTTTGACCGGCCTCCGGGCCAGGGAAGGGCCGGTAACTAACCGGCATTCCCCTGAGATTAACGAGCAGACCGCTGTCATAAATCTCAAGGTGGCGGCAGAATCAGCACAAAACAGGTCCGTGGCTGGCTTGTGCAGGTCTCCGCCGATGACCCGCCATAGGCCCTCTTCCTGCTGAATTTTTACCCCGATATTACTCAGTACATTCCGGGTTGCTTCAGTGTCATCTGAGATTAGGGGGTTTATGATTTCGCTCTCACCACTGGCTAGGGCAGCACAGATAAGCCCCCTAATAGTGTAGCTCTTCGAGGCCGGGGCGGTAACCTCCCCCGTTACCCTGCTTTTCTCAACTAAGACCTTCATACTCTTTTATCCCGGCTATTATTTGTGTAACTACAGAGTCGATATTCAGCCTTGAGGTATTTACTGTGGTGTCGGCAGCTCGTTCGTAGAACGGCCTGCGGAATCTCAGCAGCTCTCTAATAGTCAGGGCAGGGTTAGCTATGGCAAGAAGTGGCCTCTCCTCACTATCTCTTGATGTCCGCCTTAGTATTACCCGGGGTGATGCAGTGAGGTAGACGATTACTGCTTCCTTTTTTAGCCGGTCGATGTTTATTTTGTTTAAGACAACACCGCCCCCGCAGGCGATAACAGCGTTTCTCTCCTTGCTGACCTCTTTAATGACCTCGATTTCGAACTCTCGAAAGGCTATTTCTCCGTCCTCCTTGAATATTGTGGGGATAGTTTTCCCCGCCTTCTTTTCAATGAGGGGGTCCAGCTCAAAGAATTCCTTACCCAGTTTCTCAGCCAGGGCCTTACCCACCACGGTTTTCCCCGTCCCCATGAAACCAATCAGAGCGATACTAGTTTTCACTTTCTAAAGCCTTAATCGCTTCTTTTTTCATCAATTCGAGGGGGGCTTTAAGCCCCGTCCATTTTTCGAAAGCCAGTGCCCCCTGCCAGGCAAGCATATCGAGTCCGCTTATTGTCTTGGCACCGGCTGCTTGAGCTGCTCTACGTAGTCTTGTCTGGATAGGGTTATATACGATGTCGAAAACGACTGGAGTAGATTTCAGCAGCCTCGTTGGAACCGGCGTCTTATCAATGTCGGGGCTCATGCCGACACTGGTTGCATTAACCAGAATATCGGCTCCTTCCAGTACCATTACCAGGTTCTCATCGTTTAGTTCCAGCGCTTTCGTCTCTTTCTCGAAGACTTGGGAAATCTCACGAGCCAGGTTTTCTGCCCAGGTCATCTCTAATTGCCGGTTGAGAATGACCAGATTGGCGCCGCTTTCGGCAAGAATGAAGGAGATTCCCCTCGATGCGCCGCCTGCGCCCAGGATAACTACTTTCTTGTCCGCTGGTTTAACCCCCTTGTCCAGTAGTGCCTGCAAGAATCCGGTGGCATCGGTGTTGTAACCTCGAAAAACCCCGTTATCGTTGACTATGGTGTTAACGGCACCTATCTTCTCAGCCAGGGGGTCCAGCTCATCCAGAAATGAGATGACGGATACTTTATGGGGTATGGTGACATTCAAGCCGGCCAGGTTGAGGGCTCTTGCACCTGCAATTGCCTCGCCTAACTCCTTCTTTCTTACCCGGAAGGGGAGATACACGTAATCTATGCCCAGTTCACTGAAGGCGGCATTATGCATCACCGGCGACATAGTGTGCTCGATAGGGTCACCGATTACTCCACAGACCCGTGTTTTCCCCGATATAACTCTATTTCTCATCGTGGCACCATTCCGTAGAGTTTGCTTAACTGCCTGACTGTTATCTGCCCGGGGGCAGACTCCCTGCCTTCTTCAATTGATGCGTAGGTAAAATCGCCACCGATCAGTGGACAGAGGACCCGGCTCACTAGACCCAGTGGACCCATGGCAAAGGAAACCATTCTTGTTTTGGGGAACTCGGTGATGAGCTTCAGGGTAGTTTGGTTGTCCTCAAAGCTCTGTGCTGTGGTAATCACCTTGCATACATCGGCGCCGGCTTCTATCTGTATTTTGACTATTTCCTTAAGGTCGTTGAGGGAGGGCGTTCCCCCAAGTTCGTGGAATGAAAGGAGACATTTTGTTCTCTTCTTAATCGGTAGCAGGGTTTTGCCAAGGTCTTTCGTCTCGACTTCAATGTCAACCATTTCGCAGCCAAGCTCACTGGCTTTAACCAACTCCTCTATTCGTTCCGTTTCACTCCTTTCCCACCTGCCTCCTTCACTGGGACTCCTGGCGCAGGCTATCCAGGGTTTCTTAAGCTGCCTGGCTATGCCCTGCCATCCCTCCCCAATGAGGTCTATCCGGACCTCGAATAGTTCAGCGAAGGGTTCAATCTCCCTCAGCCCTTTCTCGTCCTTATTTGTGATGACGGCACAGATTCTAGGCTTTTTCATCCTAACCTATCAGGGCCTGCTCTACTAGAGACAGGTTCACCTCGTCGGTGATGAACACCTTACCCAGCGATTCGGGCAGGACAAACCTTAGCTTACCATTCAAGACCTTCTTATCCTGCTTCATTACCGAAACCATTTTTTCTATTCCTGGGTTGGGTAGCCTAGTGGGTAGGCCAGCCCGCTTGATAAGGCCCTCTAGTCTGGACAGATCATTTTGTGTAAGTATACTCATTCTGTGGGAAATTCTGGCTGCTGCTAACATCCCGATGGCTACTGCCTCCCCGTGGCTTACCTTGAAATCTGAGACTGACTCAATGGCATGCCCTACGGTGTGGCCGAAGTTTAGGATAGCTCTTAGACCTAAATCCTTCTCGTCTTTTTCCACTACCCCTGCCTTAATGTTAGCCGACCGGAAGACGACTTCCTCAAGTATTTCCGCATCAAGCAGTTTGATCCTATCAAGGTTGTTCTCGAGGTAAGTAAAGAACCCTTCATCCTGGATAACCCCATATTTTATCACTTCAGCCAGTCCGTCGGTGAATTGCTTATCGCCGAGAGTTTTTATGGTATCAATGTCGCTGATTACCAGCCTTGGCTGATAAAAGGCTCCGATTTTGTTTTTCAACCGGTCGTGGTCCAGCGCCACCTTGCCCCCGATGCTGCTGTCAACCTGTGCCAGCAGGGTGGTTGGCACTTGTATCAGCGGTACTCCCCTCAGGTATGTGGCAGCCACGAAGCCGGCTAAATCCCCGATAACCCCTCCACCCAGGGCTAGAATAGGTGTTGTCCTTTCCGCATAGCATTCGGCTAATTCATGGTACAGTCTGCCTGCGGTCTCCAATGACTTTTGCTCTTCTCCATCGGGGATTGTGAGGGTGGTTACCGTGAAGCCTTCCGCAGTCAGGCTACGCCCGATGGTGTCACCATACAGGTTGTTCACTATGGGGTTGGTGATAATCACCAGCCTATCGGCAAAGCCGCTGCCCTTTAGCTGGCGTCCGCTTTGCTTAAGTATTCCTGGGCCAATATCAATGTCGTAGCTATTACTGCCTAGCCGTAGTTGAACTTTTTTCATTTCTTCTTGGTGAGATCAGTTTGCTGATTCTCTGGCAGGTATCAATGGTCTCCTTAAGTTCGTCAGGTGTGATAGCCTGCTGTGCATCAACCAGTGCTTCCGCCGGGTTGTAGTGCATCTCAATCATCAGGCCACTGGCACCGGCGGCGATGGCGGCGCAGCTCATGTTGAAGATAAGATCTCGGCGCCCGGCCGCATGACTGGGGTCAACAATTACCGGTAGATAGGTTTCCTTCTGAATAACCGGGACGGCGGATAGGTCGAGAGTATATCTGACGTAGTTCTTGCCTTTGCCTACGGGTAGTACTCCTCTTTCACATAGAATAATGTCCCGGTTACCTTCGGCGGCAATGTATTCCGCGAAGGACAAGAATTCCTCAATACTAGCACCGAAGTGGCGTTTGAATAGGATAGGCTTCTTTGTCCTGGCCACCTTTGTCAGCAGGTCTTGATTATACATGTTTCTCGTCCCTATCTGGAGTATATCGGCATACTCGGCGGCTAGTTCAACCTGTGTTTCTCCTCTCACCTCAGTTACCGTTGCCAGGCCGAACCTCTCCCCTGCTTCACGCAGCCATTTCAGGGCCTCTCTGGCTTCTTCCCAACCTATCGAGCCTAGCCCCTGGAAAGAGTGGACCGAGCTCCTCGGCTTGAAAATACCCCCCCTCAGGATATGAGCTCCGCACCCCGCTGCATCTTCAGCAATTCTCAGTAGCTGCTGGTGGCTCTCCACAGCACAAGGTCCGGCAATAAATACCGGTTCGTCTCCGCCTATCTCAATATCCTTCACCCTAACCGTCGAGTGCTCTGTGCCATCCTCAAAGAACTTGGCGTATTCCTTGCTGATTAGCTTATAGGGGACTTCGACCATGGCAGCCTCTTTCACTCCGGGGAGGGTGGCCAAGTGCTCAAATGGTACCTTGCTTTCGTCTCCGACCAGTCCGATCATGGTACGGAATTTTCCCTTGGAAACATCAGCTCTCAGTCCGAGTTTCTTTATCTCTTTAACCACATGGTTTACCTCATCTTTTGTGGCATCGGTTTTCATGATTATCATCTGTCCCCCCCCCAAAAAATTTGTATCCAGATAAGCTATTTTGATGCAGCTTGTTCTTGCTTTCCTAAAACAGAAAGACCCTCCCGTTTTAGGAGGGTTTCTAAGCTTCAGACATTCCAGTTTGTTGGCTTGTGATGCATCTATTTAATGCTGAACCCCCCAAGCACACTCTATATGCCAGGTAAACAAAAACTGGGTATAATAGCACAGTCTGTGAAGGGCAGTATTCAACATGTCTCTACACACCTCATCTCCGTAGATTACCCTAGCATAAGGAATATGGTTTGTCAAGAAAGTGCATTCACCTGCACCTATCTGGTCTGGTGAAGTGAAAAATATTTGGTTGGGGGGGGGTTGACATTTTAGTAATTCTATTATAGTGTATCTATATTATATTTACCTTGGTTCTAGTACTATAGTAGTACTAGACATTAGTAATATTAGTGATGTGGTATGGGGCGTGAGGTAAGTTGCCATTGGCTTAGCATTTTTGACCGGGACTATTAGGTGTTTGCTATTTTCCGTTTTAGCGATATTATCTTATGACTGAAAAGGAGGCAGTGTGTATGACATAGGAGGCATGCTTGGCCTGAGGCAACTTGCCTCAGTTCATGAGGAGCTATAATCCTATATTAAGGAGGTATACGGGTGAAAAAGAAAGGATTACTAAGGGTAATTGTACCCATCTCACTGATAATGGCAGCGGCAGTATCAATACCTATCATTACCAGCTGTGCCGCTGGGGTACCAACACCGACACCGGAACCAACACCAACACCAACACCGGAACCGACGGAGCCGGGGCCAACGCCAACGCCAACGGCACCGGCGGGGCTTACTATTGACGAAATGAATATACTGGGCCACCTGCTTGACCAGGAACCGGGGGTGGAGTACCCCATAGGGGAAACGGTAAACATTGGCTTCCTGGCTGCCTTGTCGGGTCCGGATGCTGGGTGGGGACTTCCCGGTATTACCGGAAATATGATTTTTATTGACGCTGTCAATAAAACCGGTGGTCTCCTGGTGGGCGGGACGAGATACCCGCTTGCGCAGTATGAATTTGACGATGAGGCTATTGCCAGTAAGGCGCTGCAGGGTGCCCGACAGCTGGTTATGGAACACGATGTCAAGTTCATCAGTGCCATTGGTGGTAACCCTGCCGATGCCACACACCCCTTCCTCACCGAGGAAAAGGTCGTCTACGCCTCGCTGATATCTACGGATATCAAGCCCGATAGGCCGTATCTCATCGCTGGCGGTGATGTTACTCCCAGGATTGATATGTTGCGGCCGCTTATGGTCAAGACAGTCTTGCCTAAGGAAGAGGAATTGGGCCGGCCGTTAAGGTGGGCGGTAACCTCTCAGGATGATAGCATTGGTCTTACCTGCCAGGCATGGGAGGTGGGCTGTGCTATAGCCGAGGGTTGGGAGATAGTCTATGACAAGCACTACTCACTGGAGACCACTGATTTTGCTCCGGTAATAACTGCTATGCTGGCAACCAACCCTGACGCTATCAGCTTTAACCTCTCCTACCCCACCTACCAGACCCTTCTCTGGGAGCAGTGCTACCTTCAGGGCTATGAGGGCCTGATTTCGCAGAACTATATCGACTGGGAAGCCAACCTGCAGAAGATTCCTGCTGAGTATGCTGCGGCACGCTGGGGCATGGACAGCTTCCCCCGGATGGATGACCCCTGGTGGGGTAACCCCTCATGGAATCGCTCTTTCACCAATATATGGGAAGAGAGGCACGGTCCTGGAGCTTCTGAAGATGTTAAGCGCCATATGACCGGCATTGACTTCGACCATGTGGTATCCCTGATCCCGTGGTGTCGTGGGGCACAGGCTGCCGGCACCGCTGGTGGTGGATTCCCTGATAATGATGCCATACTGGCTGCCATGAGGGATATGGACTCGTTCCCCACCATCCTGGGTCCGGGCGTTATGAGTGGTGAGGAGATGTGGGGCATCGATAACATGATATCGCTCCCTGTTCCCATATGTAAGTTTGACCTTGCAACGGGGAGAAAGACCATCTGGACCAGTATCAAGTTTGAGGACTGGTTTGATTCCATCAAGCATATTGTTATCCCGGTGGTGGAAGACAAGGGGCAGATGTATTACCAGCGTTAACAGTCTTGTTATGGGGCGGCGTTCTTCGCCGCCCCATAAACCCTTTTGTCCGGGCTAGATCTATTTTAGGTGAAAGGCTAAAGATAAGATATGGATTTTTCAACTGCTTTGCAGACGGCAGCCAATGCCGGGGCAGTAAGCTGTATGTATGCTATGATAGCGGTGGGGTTGTCCTTGGCCTTCGGCGTGATGCAGATGGCAAACTATGCTCACGGCGAGTTCTTTATGGCAGGTGCCTATACGGTGTACGCTCTGTATGCCTTGGGTGACGTGCCGTACTGGGCAGCAATAGCCGCTGGGGCTGGGGTAGTTTGTGTCCTTGGCTTGGTGGTTGAGCGAGGTATTTTCCGGCCGACGCGGGGAAATGTGCTGGCTGGTTTTATGGCGGCCGCGGGGGTGGCCTTTATTATCCAGGTTTTCGTTGGGTGGCAATATGGGTGGGGGTTGATGCGGTATATCCCCAAGCCTTATATGGCTCCATTTGACTTTGCGGGTGCTTCTGTTGACTTCGCCAGAATATTGATAATACCCTTTGCCATTGCCGGGATAGGAGGGCTTATCTTCTTTATGCACCGCTTCAGGCTGGGGCGAGCATTACGTGCTGTGGCTCAGGACTCGGAGGCGGCCTCCTTACAGGGGATCAGCATCAATAAGATAACGGCGCTGGCGATGGGCATCGCCGGTGCTCTTGCCGGCCTTGCCGGTGGGCTGATGTCAACAATATATGCCGTGACCCCAGTGCTGGGGCACTCGGTTATTCTGCCTGCCTTCATCGTGGTAATTGTAGGGGGAATGGGAAGCGTTGAGGGCGCCGTTCTTGCTGCCGTTCTATACGGTTTCACCCACACCTTCATTACCACTATATTCGATGCCGTTACCGCCAATATGGTTGTTGTTGCTATTATGGCGGCTGTGCTAATAATAA
>Ga0307992_1002601_pt1 | contig 10223 bp, 3 predicted proteins | sample EllFjometagen133_FD_203162 | JGI IMG/M metagenome (GOLD analysis project Ga0307992, IMG submission 203162) | Marine microbial communities from Ellis Fjord, Antarctic Ocean - #133 | ecosystem: Environmental > Aquatic > Marine > Unclassified | place: Southern Ocean | collected 2014-10-08
AAAAACTCAAAAGTATAATGAAAGACATCCATGAACAATGCGTGAAATATGGTAAAGAAGGTGATTTCGTCAACTATGTTAATGGAGCTAATATTGCCGGATTTATGAAAGTCGCTGACTCAATGATAGATCAAGGAGTGGTATAATCCTAACTGAATAACTTCTAATACTAACAAAAAGAGCGAAATAAATATTTCGCTCTTTTTTATTGTATCACGGACATCTTGCTTGTGATTTTTCAGTATCGTATATAAAAATATTTCTCAACCAAAATTATATTATCATTATTTATAAACTTTTTTAAATTCATTTTCATTTAAATTTCTTACAAAATTTAACAAAATAAAATGCCTGCCCGATGAAATTCGAAGTATATTTCTGCCGGGGTTATTTTACTCCATAATCTTTGATATCCGACTTGCCCGTCTTTGGAGGAGTTAATGCACTTCATGAATCAAAAACAAGGAGCATGCTCCCTTGTTAATTTAAAATTTTCTTTATTTCATATTCTACATTAAATATTCTTTAACACTTTTCGAATAATATCAATTCCATGTTTAATCTCTTTTTCTGTAATTATCAAATGAGGTCTAAATCTTATAGAATTATCTCCACATCCAAGAATAAGTAATTGATTTTCAGCGAGTTTCCCTAATACTTTATCTCTTGTTTTCCCGTCAGGAAGATCAAAAGCACACATTAATCCTTTTCCGCGAGGGTTTGAAATCAATTTTGGGAAATCGTTTGCAATACTTTGCAACTCTTTCAATAAAAACTCACCTTGTATTTTAGCATTTTCAACTAAATTTTCTTCTTCAATAATTTTTAGAATGTAAGAAAATCTAACCATGTCAATCAAATTTCCACCCCAAGTAGAATTTATACGGCTTGATTCATGAAAAACATTATCTTTGATATCATCGACTCTATCGCTACTCATAATTCCACATACTTGTGTCTTTTTTCCAAAACAAAGAATATCCGGTTTTACACCATAATGTTCATGTGCCCAAAATTTTCCGGTAAGACCTGCGCCACTTTGTACTTCATCCATTATGAATAAAATTTCATTTCCATCACAAATTTTTCTTAATTCTTGCATGAATTCCTTACGAAAATGATTGTCTCCACCTTCTCCTTGAATCGGTTCAATGATCAGTCCGGCTATTTCATTGTTATCCTTTTTAATAGCATCATTTATCTCTTCTAAAGCTTTCTTTTCTAATTTTTTTACTTTATCTAAATTTTCTTCATTCAGAGGAAAAGTAACTTTTGGATTTGTAATTCTTGGCCAATCAAACAATGGAAAATATTGTGTTTTGCGTGGATCAGATGTATTGGTTAATGAAAGTGTATATCCAGTTCTGCCATGAAAAGCTTGTTTAAAATGAATTATCTTTGAACCGGTTACTTTTAGTCCATTTTCAAAGTTTTTTCTAGTTTTCCAATCGAATGCTGTCTTTAAAGCATTTTCAACAGCAAGTGCACCACCTGAAACAAAAAACATATATTTAAAATAATCAGGTTTTGCAATTTTAGCAAATGTATCAACAAATTCAGCCATTTCTTCACTATAAATATCAGAATTTGTTGGTTTATTAATTGCAATTCTACCTAACTCGTATTTTTGTTTAAGAAGTTTAGGATGATTATATCCAATCGAACCAGAAGCAAACATTGAAAAGAAATCTAAATACTCTTTGTTATCTCTTTTATCTACAAACCACGAACCATGTGACTTATCCAAATCAATTATTTTATCAAATCCATCTGCTAACATATTATCAGCAATCGTTTTTCTAACATTTTTTGACATAACCATTTTACCTCCTTTATTAATTAAATTTTAAATATCAAATTTTATTCCTTGTGCTAATGGAATTGTATCTCCAAAATTTATTGTGTTTGTTTGTCTTCTCATATATGCTTTCCAAGCATCTGACCCGGATTCGCGACCGCCTCCTGTCTCCTTTTCGCCACCAAATGCTCCTCCTATTTCAGCTCCGGATGTTCCAATATTGACATTAGCAATTCCACAATCAGATCCCCAAGCGGATAAAAATTCCTCAGCTTCTTGTAAATTATCTGTAAATATTGCAGAAGATAACCCTTGTTTAACATTATTATGAATTTTTATTGCATTCGAAACATTACCTCTATATTTTATTAGATAAAGAATAGGTGCAAATGTTTCTTCCTGCACAATTGCCATATTATTATTCCCTTCAATTATTGTTGGTTTCACATAACAACCTGATTCATATCCTTTACCTTTTAGCACTTTACCGGCATACAAAACTTTTCCGTCTTGTTCTTTTGCATCTTTAATCGCATCAAGAAACATTTGCACTGCATTTTTATCGATCAATGGTCCCATGTGATTTTCTTCATTCAATGGATCACCAATTTTAATACTTTTATATGCTTTTATAAGTGATTTTTTCACTTTATTATAAATTGATTCGTGTATAATTATTCTACGAGTGGAAGTGCATCTTTGTCCAGCAGTTCCCAAAGCACCAAATACTATAGCAGGAATAGCTTTTTTTAAGTCAGCATTTTTTGTTAAAATAATTCCGTTATTTCCACCAAGTTCTAAAATAATTTTTCCAAATCTCTTTGAAACAACTTCATTTGCATGACGACCAACATTAATTGAACCGGTAACCGAGATCAAACTAACTCGAGTATCATTTAACATTTTTTCACCAATAGTTGAGCCTCTTCCTATTATTAGTGAAAATATGCCTTCCGGTAAATTATTTTCTTTAAGTACCTGTGCAACAATTTTTTGAATTGCAATTGCAGTTAACGGAACTTTTGAAGATGGCTTCCAGATATTTACATCTCCACATACAGCTGCAAGCATTGCATTCCATGCCCAAACTGCTACTGGAAAATTAAAAGCGGTTACAATACCAACAATCCCTACAGGATGATATTGATCATACATTCTGTGAGAAGGCCTTTCGGATTTGATTGTATTTCCATATAACATACGCGACTGCCCAACTGCAAAATCGCAAATATCTATCATTTCCTGGACTTCTCCTAAACCTTCTTGCAAGGATTTTCCCATCTCATAGGATACTAAGCCACCTAATTCTTCTTTATTTTCACGAACTTTATTCCCTATTTGTCTGACAATTTCACCTCTTTGTGGAGCAGGTTTTTTGCGCCATTCTATAAATGTTTTTTGAGCCGTTTTAACAACTTTTTCATAATCCTTAATTGAACACTGATAAACACTACCAATCTGTTTTCCATCAACGGGTGACTTACTTTTCAAATCGCCACTTGTAGTGCTTTTATTCCATTTAATACCAGTTGAACTACCGTAATTATTTTTATTAATTCCTAATTTCTTTAAAGATACCATTTGATTTACCTCATGATTTTTAATAAAATTATTTAAAAACATTCTCTTAACAATATCCACTAATTTCATTGCTAAAGTTAATATTTTAAGTTTAAGAAGTCAATGAAAATATTTTTCTAATTTCAGATATTTTGCACCAACTTCAGGTAAATATGGTAAACATTTAACGGATAAATGAACGAAAATAAAGAAATGTGTGAGCATTTTCTTTGCTATTACAAAAAATTATGGTGTTATTAAAAATCTTCCTTTCCAGAATATTTACTTTAAATTCTTCATTTCTCTAACAATTTTTACAAACACCCATTAATTTTCATTCTCACTTTATACTTTTTCATTGACAATCCCATTTTTTTTATTTATCTTTATTCATTAAAAAAACAATTGAAAAAGGTATAAAATGAAAAACAATAACATTCTTCGAGTAATATTCACTACGATTATTACTGCTATCTTTTCTGTTTCATTACTATTTGCTGGAACTACGGGAAAAATTAGAGGTATTGTTACAGAAACTTCTACAGGTGAACCATTAATTGGTTGTAACGTCATAATTAGCGGTACTTCATACGGAGCTTCTGCTTCTACTGACGGAAGTTATATGATATTAAATATTCCTCCTGGAAATTATGATATAATGTTTTCAATGATTGGATATCAAAGATTAATGGTAAAAAATGTTAATGTCTCTATTGATTTTACAACTCAATTAGACGAAAAATTGAGTGTAAAAGCAATTGAAGGAGAAATGATTACGGTTGTGGCAAAAAAACCAATGATCCGAAAAGATCTAACTTCCACAACTGCGGTCATTGGAGCGGAAGAGATGGAAAGTTTGCCAATTACAGAAATCAGTCAAGCATTAGAAATGCAAGCAGGATATGTTGATGGTAGTCTACGCGGAGGCAGAAAAGGAGAAATTGCTTATTTGGTTGATGGAATTCCTATAACTGATTCTTATGATAGAAGTGCCACAGTATCAGTAAGTAAAAATATGGTCCAAGAATTACAACTCATTTCCGGCGCTTTTAATGCGGAATATGGAAATGTAATGTCAGGTGTTGTAAACATCACTACAAAAAGAGGTAGCAACGAATTTGGTGGAACATTTGAAAGCTATTGTGGAGATAATTTTAGTACGCATGACAACATTTTTGGAAATATTAATGATTTCGATCCGATATCTACATATAATTTTGAAACAAGTTTACATGGTGCTTTAATAAAAGATAGAATATTTTACTATTTGAATGCACGACATGTTTATTTCGCCGGTTGGCTTCAAGGACAAGATCGATATGAACCAAATTCAATTTTATATTATAATGAAAATACAAACGAATACGCACTATATGATTCTACAACAATGGGTGATAACAAATGGGTTAATATGAATTGGAATGAGAAAAATTACCTGCAAGGACAATTAATATTTCAATTATCTTCCAAAATGAATCTAAATTATAATATTTTTTATGATGATAGAGATTATCAAGATTACGATAGATCATATAAATATAATCCTAATGGAGCACAAAACAAGAATCTTACAGGAATTGCTCAGTTATTAAAATTACAACATCAACTCTCTCAAACTACATATTATAATTTGGCATTTTCGTATAATAATAGAACTTATACAGGACAATTATCAGATGCAATATCTTATGAAGATAGCACAATATATATACATCCTGGTTATAATATAAGTGAAGCATATCAATTTAAAGTTGGTGGAACAGATAATAATCATGAAGAGCGAATTAGTAAATCATATCTCGGAAAATTCAGCATTACTTCACAAATCAACAAAAAACATCAAATTAAAACAGGATTACAATATAAATATAACGATATTAATTGGGAAAGTTTTAGTATCAGACCGTCAGATGGTGAAAATTCTCTTGATGTTAGCACATTAAGTGCAAATGATTCTACATTTTCACCATATATTCATCCGCAAGTATTTGATGATAGTACAATTTACAGTTCATCATATCAGCATAATCCTGTTGAATTTTCATGTTTTATTCAAGATAAGATGGAATATGACGAGTTGATAGTAAATCTCGGTGTAAGATTTGACTATTTTGATCCTGATGCGGTAATTCTTGCCGATCCAACTGATCCGCAAATATACGAACCAATGAAACCGCAAAACAGATATTATGATGATAATAATAATGGTATCCAAGATAATGGCGAAACTGATATAACACTTGAAGAACGAAAATTATATTGGTATAAAAACACATCTACAAAATATAAAATCAGTCCACGAATAGGAATTTCATTCCCAATAAGTGATAGGGGTGTTTTTCACTTTTCTTACGGACATTTTTTCCAATTCCCAAATTATTATTATCTCTACAATAATCCGGAATTTGATCTTGGATCCGGAACTGGAAATATCGGTCTAATAGGAAATGCCGACTTAGAACCTGAAAAAACGATTGTTGGTGAAATCGGTGTTCAACAACAGCTAACCGATAACTTTTCCATAGATGTTACTATTTTCTTAAAGGATGTTAGGGATCTAACAGGAACAAGAGCCGAACAGATCACTATTTTTGGTGGCTCCGCAAGTTACACGAAATATGTAAACAGTGATTTTGGAGTAATAAAAGGTGTTACTTTCTCATTAAATCAAAAAAGTTCAACAGGTTTCTATGCAAATGCTGATTATACCTTTCAAATAGCTAAGGGAACGGCTTCAGACCCATCTGCTTATATGAATGCAGTTGCCGGTGGTTCACAACCGGAAATTTTTCTAAACCCGTTGGATTGGGATCAAAGACATACTGTAAATTTAATCACAGGATTTAATTCAAACAATTATGGTTTTAATCTAATCTCTCGATTTGGCAGCGGTTTACCTTATACTCCTCGCAGAAGTATCGATATTACATCATTATCTGTCAACTCAGAATTCAAGCCAACTACATTTAATGTTGATGTAAGAACTTATTGTAAAATGAAATTAATGGGTTTAGGCACAGAATTATTTTTAAGGATCAATAATCTTCTTGATAATAAAAACGAAACAAGTGTTTATAATGATACCGGAAGAGCTGGATTTACTACCGATGAAGAGAGAGTTGAAGCTCTAAATGTTCCTACTCCTGTAAATACCATTAGTGAATACTATACAAACGCAACTCATTATTCAGAACCAAGAAGAATAGAAATGGGAATAAGAATTAAATTTTAATAATAGATATATAACGTAATTACTTTTAAGGATATTTCAATGAAAAAAAATATAATTTTAATACTATTATTTATCTCCATCTCCATATTTGCTCAAACAAGCAAACAACCAAGCGGGCGTGAATATCGCCGTTCATCAGTACATAATGCAAATCTTGTCCGTACTGTATTTGGAAATTGGGGCGTCATTGGTCAACCATCAAGCGGTGGACCTCGTGGTTCGTGGATTTACGATACAAATGGATACATCGGAGATGTTAGCCCTATGATCGGCGCAGAAGTAGAATATTACGATTCATTTGCCGATTCAATAAAAACATTCCATTCCGTTGTTATATGCCCAATAAATCGTCCTAGCACAGGAAAAGAGGAATCAAATACCGGGAAAAGATGGTGTTTAGAACCGGTTGCCGGATATTTTAATGAAAATAACGAAAAAGTTGCTATGTCTACCGACCCTACTTCTTGGCCTCCTTATTGGCCTGACAAAATGAATGAAACTGATCCTGGTTGGACTGGAAAATGGAACGGTCTTTTTGGTAAGGGAGTATTTAACGCCGATCAAGAAAGTTATTATGTAATGGATGATAACAATGATGAAGAATTTAACTATTCATCTAATAATGATTTTGGTGTCTCTTTCAAACCGAACTCAACAGATATTAGTAGAAACGGACTTGGACTTGTTGTAAAAGTCAGAGGATTGCAATGGCAGCAATTTTTAGCTTCTGATGTTATTTTCTGGCTATATGAAGTTACTAATACAAGTACTACCGATTACAGTAAAGTTGATTTTGGTATGTTATGTGGAACTTATGTAGGAGTAACCGGTACTGACGATAGCCCTGGAGAATATGACGATGATTATTCATTTTTTGATGTAGAAAACGATATAACTTATACAGGTGATTACGGAAACAGCTGCGCCAGAAATCCTAAATGGCAAGGAAATGTAGGAATGGTAGGTTATGCTTTTCTTGAAAGTCCGGGAAATCCTTATGACGGAATAGATAATGATGGAGATAATAAAACAGAAGCACAACCACCGAATTCCACTCTGACCTTTTCCGCACCAGTATTTGCAGAAAGCGACTTTGACACTGTTATTTATGATCTCGGTGATACATTAGTAACAATAAATGACAAATATGAACGAACTTTAGTAACTATTGATCAAGATACTCAAACTGTTTCTACACGAGGATTAACAGTAATAATAATTGCCGGAGAGACAAAATTAATTGAAGGGAACACAATTAATGATGAATACGATGTAAATCCAAATGTTTATGATGGTATTGACAATGATCTTGACGGATTAATTGATGAAAATTATGTATTACATTATCACCAAATCAGAAAGGACCAAACTGGGAAAATTTTAATTGATATATTAAATCCAATTGCATACAAGGATTACATTAATCAAATTGGCTTAGATGATCCACTGATTGATGAAAGTAAATTTGACGGCATTGATAATGATAATGACTGGAATCCGATTTATGATGATGTGGGAGCTGACGGAAAAGATGAAACTGGCGATCCGGGTGAAAACGATGGAATTCCTACTTATGGTGAACCTAATTTTGATAAAACCGATGTTGACGAATCAGATCAAATTGGTTTAACGAGTTTTAATTATTTCACTCCTGCCGGTGACTATCCGGAAGAAAACGACGAAACACTTTGGGAATGGCTTAAACCCGGTTATTTTGATGTGCCATCAACTATTGTAAATAATAAACCAATTGCAGGTGAAGATGGTGATTTTATTTATGGTTCCGGATATTTTCCACTACCTGCCGGTGAAACCAGAAGTTTTTCATTGGCATTAGTATATGGAAATGATTTAGATGATCTATTTAAAAACAAAGCAACTGTTCAAAAAATCTATAATGCGGATTATCGTTTCCCACAACCGCCGGATAAACCAACTTTAACCGCTGTTCCGGGAGATGGAAAAGTTACACTATACTGGGACAGAGTAGCGGAAAAAACAGTAGATCCTGTTACTAAAGAAGAAGATTTTGAGGGATATAAAATATATAAAGCAACTGATCCTGATTTCAACGATGTAAGAACAATAACTAATGCAGATGGAGTAGTTACAGGATACAAATGGCTTGCTCAATATGATTTAAATAATAATATTGAAGGCTATTTTGAACCGAGTTCAGATCTATTTCAACAAGCTGAAGGATATACATTTAATCTTGGAGACAATACCGGATTACAACACTCTTATATTGACAATGATGTAGAAAATGGTAGAAGATATTATTATGCAGTTGTTGCTTATGATCGTGGAGATGCTTCAGAAGATATTTTCCCATCTGAGAACACAAAATTTATATCCATTCAAGGCGACGGAACAGTAATTACAGATATAAATTCGACAGTTATAAGACCTTCACCAAAATCAGCCGGATTTGAAGAAAATAATAATGATAAATCACTTATACAGCTCTCAGGTCCGGGAACCGGCTCAATAAATTATGAAATAATGGATGAAACAAAATTAACAGGACACATTTATCGTGTATTTTTTGAAGATACTCAGACCGACGGCATAGATAATGATAATGATGGATTGATTGATTGGGAAGATGTTAATGAATTTGGACCAAAGACAACAACATATTCTGTTTTTGACATTACAGGAGTTGCTGACACAGTTTCATTAGATTCGAACTATATTGAATTACCAAATCAAAACATTATCAAGTCAACAATGAATATCTCACTTTCCGATAACCCAGATGAATATTTATCATTAACCAATTTTGATATAGATTCGGCAAGAGGAAAGATCAAAATAAAATCCACAAGTGAATTATCGGAAGATGATTATATTTTAAATTATCAATATTATCCGGTTTTTAAAAGTGATAAAATTAAGAGTAGTCCTTATGCAAAAGAGACAAAAGATTCCGATATTTTTGATGGAGTACAATTGGTTTTCAGTAACAATTGGAGTATTGGTGTAAATGACACGGCTTCTTATTGGAATACAACGAATAGATATAATTGGACATTTTCTACAGGGGAAGTTGATCTCGGTGGTGGAAATATTATTTCCGGAGTTAATTATCCGGCAGAATATGAAATTCAATTTGGTGATGGTGAAATGTATGCAACGGATGATTATTTTCAAAATGCTCCTTACAACTTTCCAAAAATAAAAAGTGACTTCAGGATTTTTAATTTAACTGATTCTACAATCGTGCCTTTCTTGTTAGTTAGTAGTTCAATTCTCAATGGTGGTTACGATCCCGATTCTGTATATAGTTTAGAGCCAAACCAATTTTTAGAAACATTTTTCAAAAAACCGGATAGCAGTTATCAATATACTTGGACAATATCTATATCAAATATTCAAACAGATCCAGACACTGTTTATGAATTCGGAAGCGGTGATATATTACATGTTGCTGTAACAAAACCATTTAGGAGCACGGATGTTTTTGAATTTACCACAGAAAAACCAGAAATTGACCAAGTAGCTGCTGAAAATCAAATAAGTGATATACAAGTTGTACCTAATCCGTATGTAGTCGCAAATAATATGGAAGCACCACTCCCTCCTACTGTTACAAGTGGTCGTGGTGAAAGAAGAATAGAATTCCGTAAA
>Ga0307992_1002602_pt1 | contig 10212 bp, 7 predicted proteins | sample EllFjometagen133_FD_203162 | JGI IMG/M metagenome (GOLD analysis project Ga0307992, IMG submission 203162) | Marine microbial communities from Ellis Fjord, Antarctic Ocean - #133 | ecosystem: Environmental > Aquatic > Marine > Unclassified | place: Southern Ocean | collected 2014-10-08
ATGTCAACGATCGTTTTGTAGTCACAATACCAGCACTTGGTACCACCATGATCGTTACAGGTCCTCTGAATGCATGGGGTGGGTCTGATAACTCAGCTCCTACATGGAGAATCGAACCAGCAGCTGCAGAAGATGTTGTTGAAGTTATCCCGGCTCCATTGGTCGCAGCTCCAACCCCAACCACTGATCCGATGGGCGTAATATCCCTCTTCAGTAATGCTTATACAGATGTTACTGTGGATACCTGGTCAACGGATTGGGATGTAGCCGATGTTAGCGACCTTCAGGTTGCCGGTGATGATGTAAAACTGTATACCAATCTGTCTTACGCTGGTATCGAAACAACAACTGAGACAATTGATGCAACAGCAATGTCACATTTCCATATAGATATATGGACTCCGGACCCAACTGCCGATCCAGCTATTTTCAAAGTGAAGTTGGTAGACTTTGGCGCCGATGGAGCGTGGAGTGGTGGTGATGATACCGAACATGAACTCACATTTATGGCTCCTCTCCTCACGACAGAAAACTGGGTTGGAATAGATGTGCCATTGAGTGATTTCACAGGCATGACAGCCCAGGCTCATCTTGCTCAGTATATCATTTCTGGTGATCCCAATACGGTTTACGTAGACAATATGTACTTTTATGATATCACCACTGGTATCGCCGGAGATCTTGTGGCAGCACCAACAGCTTTCACTCTGAATCAGAACTATCCAAATCCGTTCAACCCAACTACAACACTGCGATATGGTGTACCAGAAGCATCTGCAGTCTCTATCATCATTTATGATATTAGAGGAAATGTTGTACGGACAATGCAGTCTGAAACCAGACCAGCAGGTTGGTATGAAGTCGTTTGGAATGGTTTAGATGATGCTGGTCAGCCAGTCTCAACAGGGCTTTATCTGACGAGACTTCAGGCTGGATCATTCAATCAAACGATCAAGATGCTATTTTTGAAGTAGATCTTAATCTAAGGTATATCGTGAAAAGAGCCTCAGGAATGAGGCTCTTTTCCCTAATAGTTTAAAAAATAATGTTAATATTTAGCTATGGAGTTCCAGATGCTCGATATAAATAAGTTTCGATCTGAGCTGGAATATATTGTTAACATCGATAGTGGCACCTACGCAAAAGAGGGTGTCAATAAGATGGCTGATATCTTTTCAGAAAAATTCACTTCCTTAGGATGGCAAATCCAATGGTTTGAAACAGATGCATCCATGTATGGCCGCAGTTTTGTGTGTGCACCAAATCTGGAACAAGATTTTGACTTGCTAGTACTTTGTCATCTCGATACGGTCTTTCCAGCAGGTGAGGTGGCAGAAAGACCTTTCAGCGTGGAGGGCACAAAATTCAAGGGACCGGGTGTTGCTGATATGAAAGCTGGTCTACTCTTCACCTGGCATGCATTGAAACAATTGCATGATGAGGGAAGAATAGATAAGAATATCGCTGTCTTCTTTAATGCTGAGCATGAAATATCTTGTCCCAACACCCGTGAAATTATTGAAGCACTCTCGAGAAAATCCAGCGTGGCTATCACATCAGAATCTGCCCGAGCCAATGGGGCTTATGTTTATAAGAAAAAGGGGATAGCACGCTACACGATTAAATTTAATGGTAAAGCAGCGCATTCCGGAGTGAATCCCCAGGATGGCATTGATGCCATTGAAGAAATGGCCCAATGGGTAATTTATTTCAAATCACTAATCAATATGGAAAAAGGGATTTATTTAAACCCAGGGATGGTCTCAGGCGGAAAAGCAATTAATGCTGTCGCTGAATCTGCGCAACTCCATCTTGATGTAAGATTTACTGAGTATTCCGATGGGAAAGAGATAGATGCCTTGATTAAATCGAGGGTATCGGATCCATTTAATTCAGGTATAACAATTGAACTTGATGGTGGCATTAAGCGACCACCCATGACCCCTGTACCCGAAACAAAGAGATTGCAAGAAATCGTCGAAGGGATTGGTCATAAAAAGGGTCATAGAGTGACCTGGGGATTTTCCGGTAGTGGCAGCGATGCATCATTTTCTGCTGCTTTGGGAATTCCTTCGCTATGTGGCATGGCTGCAGTAGGGGGTGGGCTTCATAGCAAGGAAGAATACTTGGAAACCAGCGATCTTGAGACCAGGTTTGAGGTTTACAAAGAAACTTTGTATGCGTTCTCGAAAGTAGACTGGTAAGCCAATGCGAATAACCCTCACAAAGGGGTATGGAACATCAATATGATCCAACTCATGCTAACCACCTTGATTATTGCTTTGGTGATATTCATGTTGATAAAAAAATATCAGCCGCATGCAGTTTTAATTTTTGCTGGTATCCTGTTGCTTATCATTGCCAATTTTATTGGTGAGAAGGCAATCCTTCCTGAGGGAAAAAGCACAGGCTGGTTTGGCTTTGATATTTTTGAGTTTCTCTCACAGATTATGATTTCCCGAGTGGGTGGTATCGGCCTCATTATCATGTCCGCTGGTGGCTTCGCCAAATACATGAACCATATTGGTGCTGCCAATGCATTGGTACAGCTTGCTGTAAAACCGCTGAAAAGATTGAAAAACCCATATCTCATCCTGTTCTTTGTGTCGATTATAGGTCAAGTATTGAAGGTTGGCATTCCCAGCGCTGCTGGGCTGGCGATGTTATTGCTGATCACTGTGTACCCAATCCTAATCCGATTGGGGATCACTCCTGCCAGTGCTGCCGCTGTCATTGCAGGCACCACCTGTTTGGATCTTGGTCCCGCGTCAGCAACTACAAATGTGGCAGCAGATCTCATCGGCATGGATGTGGTTCTGTTCTTTGTGAAGATGCAGATCCCAGCTATCATCATCCCCATCTTTGCCATAGCTTTGCTCAATTATTTTGTCCAGCAGTACTTTGATAAAAGGGAAGGGTATGAACCTGGAAAAGATGCATCAGCAGCTGAAGTTACGGAACATTCACATCCCAAAGTTCCAACCATTTTCGCCATTCTACCTCTCATTCCGCTCATTCTGCTACTGATCTTCAGTAAACTGGTGGTGGGGTCGATTATTCTCAATGTTGTCACCGCTATGGTCATCAGCCTCTTTATCGGTATTTTCGCACAGCTGATCTATACAAAAAATCTCCATGAATCATTGCATGGGATAATGATTTATTTCAAAGGGATGGGATCAATATTTGCCACCATAGTCACTTTGATCTTCGCAGCAGAAACGTTTGCAGGCGGATTGAAAGCAGTTGGCTTTATTGATATGCTGTTAGGCTTAACAGATGGCCAGGGAGTCCCTTCGTCAGTCCTAATGCTTTTACTTGTCGCAATTATTGGTGTGACTGCCATTCTGACCGGTAGTGGAAATGCAGCCTTTTTCAGCTTTGGAAATCTGGCCCCCGGATTTGCATCAGGCGCAAAGATTACGACCGCTGCCCTCATACTCCCCATGCAACTGGTTTCAGGACTCTTCCGAACCATTTCACCAGTGGCTGGTGTCATTATAGCCGTTAGTGGAACTGCAGAGATAGATCCATTTATAATCGTGAAAAGGACCGCCATCCCCATGGTGGGGGCAATACTGGCTGTTATTGGATACAGTTGGTTGGTTTTTTAGTCCATGTACCGAAATAAAGCCTCGACAAACAAGGATCGCTTTGAATTATGACCCTGCCATCTAAACAAAAAGCATTTTATCAGCGATTTCTGCTGATTACTCTGACGATAATCATATTGTCAAGTTTTGTAGCCTATCGCATTCAAACTTCAGGTGGTGATGTAGATGTTCAAAGCATTAAGATGCCAACCCAAAATGGGCAATGGGTTGTGGCAGATCTGTTCAAACCCAAGTCTGCAACTAAAGAGAATCCGGCTCCTCTGGTTGTGGTGATCCCGGGATTTCAACGCTCAAAGGAAGCCCTTTCTAATGTGGCGATTGAACTCTCTAGACGCGGGATTGTAGCTGTTTCAATTGATCCCTACGCCCAAGGTTTTTCTAGTTCCTCTATGAGCCCCAGAGCTGCAACCACTGAGGGGTATGGCATGTATGCGCTTGTGGAGTATTTTGCGAATACTGAAAATCTAAACTATATCGATAAAAATCGTATAGCTGCCACAGGTCACTCAGCAGGGGGCAATGCGGTTATTGCAGGCGCCAGCTATTTTGGCAAGCAGGCCCAGAAAACTGGTCAACCCAGTAAATTGCACTCTGTTTATTGCTCCGGGTACGTGTTATGCATGACTGAAAAAAACCTCAGAGATATTCGATCAAACGTTGGTATGGCATATGCCCTATATGATGAAGGGTCATACCGAAATGAATTAAAAAATGCTGATATGAGATATGCACCGGAATCACTTCGTCTGGTGAATATGAGTTTTGCTGACAGTATTGAAGCCATCGCAGAGGTCAGTATTGGCCAGTACTATGGAGATGTGGATGCTCGAAATCTGCGGGTCGTTTTCAACGAAAAAGAGTTACATCCTTTCCAGCCATATACGGCCGAAGCTATGGCGAATCAAATGGCGTTCTTTGAAAAGGTTTTTGAACTGAATGGGGGTCTGGACAATCATAACCAAACCTGGTATTGGAAGGAATTGCTAGGGCTCATCGCTCTGGTAGCTTCTTTTATTTCACTTATTCCAATGGCACGACTCCTCTTGGAGACGCCATATTTTGAAAGTCTCGTGCATCCTGTTCCTCCTGCGCTTCCTCGTGCACGAGGGAGAGGAAGACTCTTATTCTGGGGCTTGTTTGCGCTTGGGGCACTCATTGCCTGTTTTTCCTTTATTCCCATGGCAGAGCTATCGAAAAAGCTTTTTGTTGCTGCTTCCACCCGACATCAAACCTGGTTTTTCCCTCAACGGATGAACAATGCCGTCATGTTGTGGGCCATTCTTAATGGCTCGGTAGGCTATCTAATGTTCTTCCTGAGCTATAAATATTTTGGACAAAAGAATGGTATAAGGAAGGAAATGTGGGGAACCAAAACAAGTCGATCAGAAATATTGAGGACGCTGGGTCTGACTCTCACTATCTACTTTATCTACTATCTGCTGCTCTTTTCGCTCTACTATTTCTTCCATGTGGACTATCGATTTTTGTTTATGGGTGTACGCATTTTTCAGCCTGAGATCTTGCTACTGCTGCTCATATATGGTCCCATCTTTTTCATTTTCTTTTCCTCGAACTCACTTCGGACCAATGCAGCGATGCGAGTAGAGGGCCAGGCAGAATGGAAGAGTCTCATAATGGCAGGAATAGGAAATTCCCTCGGTCTTTTTCTAATCGTTTTGGTTCAGTATACTACTTTTGCTCTAACAGGAACCGTGTATTGGACGGTAGGTTGGCTCTATGTGAATTTGCTTTTTGCAGTTGTGCCCCTCATGTTCTTTCTACCTATTTTCAATAGATATTTCTTCTATATGACAGGTCGTATATATTTAGGACCCATGGTGACTTGCCTGATCTTTATCACGATTTTGCTGACCAATACGGTGGTATACTTCCCACTGTAATAATATTCTCAATCCAAATTTAAAAATCGTGTCCGTATACGGATCAGCGTATACGTAAATTCCAAATGTATACTATCTATGTGTCATTAGTGTATATATAACAGTCATTACAATAATCAGGAGTTGAGATCACATAATTCACTCAGTGTCCTTCTTAACGCTTCTTACATAATGAGTCACAGCCAAGATCAAGAAAATAATTTGAACAGTAACAAGAGGGGCTGAGTAAAGAATCCTACTCATATGTGACCACCTGATTGATTCTCGTGATGCCCTAATCTCCATCCGTCGGAATTGGAGAATCTTTACGAATAGGATAATTTATCCCTACTCAGCCAATGGAAACTCCCCAGCCAAAGCAAACCTCAAATAAAAAGTGTGTCAAAATAGTGTCAAAGAATATGGCATGTGGTGGCGTGAAATGTCTCAAAAAGTGCCAATACATGCACTCGGTTTATACATCATTCATAGCACCTAAGTTATTGTAAAACAAGAGCGGAGAGGGAGGGATTCTATCAAATACGGACCACATAAATGCAGAAATAACATATAGATAAGCCTATCTCAAATATTAACATAACTTTCAGTTACTTCCATCATTTTCCTGTATCTTCCAGTAAAGGACATGCATTTCCGACTCATTTTTGACCCATTGACACATTTATGGCACAAATTCTACAGAAATAATGGCGATTATGAAACCAAGGAATAGCTTTGCAGAGTAAGTGGAGGGGCAAGCAAATTAAGACCGCGCAGGGTCATTATTTCGAGTTTCGACCATCAAATGATTTTCGCAATCTTCGTATAAACAAATACGCATAATCGAGTGGTGATTTACTTTGAACGCAAGAGATCATGGCCTCAAATACCTTAGCATCATTAAGATCCTTCAATTTGTATATCATTTTCTGTATACACCGATATTAACATCTGCTCTTACTCTTGCTGAGTAAGGATTCCCAGAGTATGGTACGCGGCTACAGACGCCGGGCGTTTAATTTATAAATCCCTAACTGATGCACCAATTACATGAGAAATATAGTGGAGGTATTCCCAATCCCACAGGAATTTATTCCGATCCTAAATAATGTGCACAAAATGGGGAACTGGTGGGGAACGTAAATCTGAATACCTCCATAAGATAGATCTGGAGCCATTTGGTAGTGGGTAGCGTTGGATATCAAGATTTAGACCTTATGAAGAAACGGGTCGTGTTTTAATGGATTTATTAGAATAAGTATCCTCCATACGCTGATTATCGCAGTACACGTTTCTGAATCTTGTCTCTAGAAAACCAAGTTGAATGGGATTTGGAATAACACCAGAGCCCATCTTATTTTAGCGCCCCACTCTTCAATTGATAATGTGTGGATTAGTGATGTTTCTCTGCCTCTAGCTTTACTGAAACGGAGTATATTAAGAACAAAAATCATAGGAAAACTCCGATGACCCTTATAGTAAATGGTGAACTGATAAAAGAAGATCTGATTCAGGATGAAATCCAGAGATTGAAACCGCATTTTCAATCTCTGTTTAGCGAACAATCAAAAGAAGATCAAGATAAGCAGTTGGCCGACTGGGCGAGAGAAAATGTTATTGAAAGTGTGCTGTTAAGGCAAACCGCTCATGCTGATCCACGCAGTATCAATCCTGAAACACTCAAGCAGGCTTTCCTTAAGCTAAAAGAAGAACGTGGGGGAGAAGAAAAGTTTTACACTGAAACAGGTCTTACACATCAGGATGATGAAAATCTCCTATTTGAGATAGAGCGGCAGCAAAAAGCTGAACGCTTGATGTCTGAACTTCATGCAGAGGCTGATCAAATAAATGAATTTGATGCGAATGAATATTATCTAGCCAATCCCGAACAATTCATGCTGCCCGATATTGTTCATGCTGGTCATATCGTCAAGCACATCGAAGGATATCGGACTGAAAAAGAAGCCAAAGCTGAGATTCAAGAGATCTGGGAGAAGATTCAATCCGGTACCACCTATGAGGAGTTGGCTGAACAGCAGTCAGATTGTGCTGATAACTCTGGCGACCTGGGTGTCTTTCCTCCAGGTCAAATGGTTCAGGAATTTGATGATGTTGTTTTTAAACTCAATCCTGGAAAAGTAAGTCAACCTTTTGCCAGTCCATTCGGTTTTCATATTGCCAAAGTTTATGAATGCCACGCGCCTCGGAAAATTGAATTTGATGAAGTGAAGCCCCAAATCATCGAAAAATTGACCGAAAATGTCAGAAATGTTGAAATAGAGAAATATGTTGATGCAGAAAAAGAAAAAGCCAGGATCAATTATTTCCCAGATGAAATTAAATTCAAGAAGGCTCTTTCCAGTGTTCTCGTTAAACCTTCTGGTCCTGATTGTAACCTGGATTGTGATTACTGCTTTTATCTTGAAAAAGCCGATTTGTTTAGCGAGACCAAAAAGCATCGCATGTCGCTTGAGACATTGGACCTCTTTATCCGACAGACACTCCAACAAACCGCAGGTCAGGTTTCCTTTGGATGGCAAGGGGGAGAACCTACCCTCATGGGATTACCATTTTTCCAGCAAGCAGTTAAACTGCAGAAAAGGTACGGGGCAGGACGATCGGTCGGGAATGGATTGCAGACCAATGGTTTATTATTAAATGAGGAGTGGGCAGCTTTTCTCAAAGAAAATAACTTTCTGGTCGGAATTTCCATTGATGGACCAGAACATATCCATGATAAATATCGAACTCACGTAGATGGGAAGCCAAGCTGGCAGCAGGTGGTAGAAAATGCTAAAATGTTGCTGGATGCCGGAGTTGAGGTCAATGTTCTCAGCGTCGTAAGTGACTACTCAGTGCAATTTCCAGAAGAGATATATGATTTCCATAAATCACTAGGGTTTGAATATATGCAATTCATCCCGCTTGTTGAAACTGATCACACCAACCCAGAAAAAGCGGCTGAATATTCAGTAGGACAGGAAGCCTATGGCAATTTCTTGATAAAGCTATTCGATCTATGGCAAAATGATTTTGAGAATGGAATAGCAACGACCTCCATCAGGCATTTTGATTCTGTTTTTCACAGCTATGTTGGTCTTGAGGCTCCTGAATGCACACTGCTCAAAGAGTGTGGGAATTATGTCGTCGTCGAGCACAACGGTGATGTCTATTCCTGTGATTTCTTTGTGGAGCCTAGCTGGAAATTGGGCAATCTGTATGATGATGATATCCTGGTGATGTTGAATTCTGATAAGCAGAAGGAGTTTGGGGAACTCAAAAGCGATCTTCCTTTAAAATGCACAAAATGTAAATGGCAGCGTCAATGTTATGGTGGATGTACGAAGGATAGGTTAAGAGACCCTGAGGATCATGGAGTAAGCCATTTTTGTGAAGCCTATATCGCCTTCTTTGAACATGCTGATGAACGTCTAATACAATTGGCAGAGGAGTGGAAGGCTAAACAAGCCCATTTGAATCCTATCGACTCCCAGAAGACAGTACCGATCCAGATCGATAAAAAAGCAGGGGCGGAATGAGCCATGCAGCTGTGGGAGTGGTAAAAATTCAAACGATGTTGTGGAATGGGTTAATAAATCTACCTCGAATCAGAACCGGTGGCGGTGGGCAGGCTACCCATCGGCTGGCCACTTTCAGCTTCAAGATCGAGGGCGAGGTGGTCATCTCAGAGGAGGGGGATGAAGAAGAGACCTATACCTTCAACGCCTATTATGAGCAGGATGGTGAGAGAGTGCGTATCATTGGAGAGGCACTTCAGCTAGATATGATTTATGATGGAGCGGTGCTAAGATCCAGGGAGCAGTGAATTCGAATTGAATAGGCTGAAAATAAGACACACAAAGATCTTTGTCTCTCTTGACGCGGCGGTCTGCTGCTAGGAAATGATTACGTAAAAACAATTATGGAGGCAATGGTCCTCTTGACCAGGATTAAAAAGGTAATTCCCAAATGAAAATGAAAATGATTTTTATCATCATAGTGCTGTGCTCGGTCGGATCTCTAAATGCGCAGACACCCTCCTTGAAAGTCTTCATGGACTGTGAAGAATGTAATAATGACTTTGTGGCTCAACGCCTGGCACCCATTGTGATGGTTCGTGAGCGTGCTACCGCCGATGTACATGTACGCAGAGGGAGTGATAGGACCGGTTCAGGTCGACGCTACACACTCTGGTTCGAGGGTTTGGGGATCTACGAGTCCATCCAGGACACTGTGCGCTTCTATCATTACCCTGGCGAGACCGATCGTGAGCTATTGGAACGCGGGGTTAATCATCTACTTATCGGACTCTACCCTTATATTCGAAGAGCCGGTTATACAAGCTACATAAAGATTGCAATGGCCGATGCGGAGGACGTCCAATCTGTAATTCCAGAAGATGATCCTTGGAATGGCTGGATCTTCCAAATTGGTGGCTGGGGATCAAGCTCGGGTGAATCTAATGCTGGTGAGACCGATCTAAGAGCGGGTATTAACATCAAACACATTGGTGAAGTATGGAAGTTCGAGATAGATATGGATGCCGGGACGGATCGTTCACATTGGATCTTTGAAGAAGAATCCGGCGCAGAGGAGGGTGTAAAATAATCTGTGTAAATGGTCAGACCGGGGAGCTAGCTTTTGCTATATTCCCAGGAGGTAAAAATGACCATACGCAAAGAAGTACTAGATGAGCTAATTGGGGAGCTGAAGAACCC
>Ga0307992_1002603_pt1 | contig 10206 bp, 9 predicted proteins | sample EllFjometagen133_FD_203162 | JGI IMG/M metagenome (GOLD analysis project Ga0307992, IMG submission 203162) | Marine microbial communities from Ellis Fjord, Antarctic Ocean - #133 | ecosystem: Environmental > Aquatic > Marine > Unclassified | place: Southern Ocean | collected 2014-10-08
GATGTTGTTTCGTTCATTCTTTTTGCAGCCCTACCAGTAGGAGCAATCAATTTAATATCGAACAGACTGTCATTATAAGATATCGGTATCTGGTTATATTTACTATATACAAAAACAATTCCCTTAATTACAGTAGTTTTACCAGTACCTGGTCCTCCAGTAAGGATAAATAGATTGCTTTTCATAGCATTATGTATAGCACGTTTTTGTAATTTTGTGTATTTAATATTATTGATGTTTTCAAATAATTCTATATAATCTTCTACTTTACTAGAGTCTATATCATCATTGAATATTGATGTTAACTCTTTAATTTTGGAAATTATATTATCTTCTGCATAGTAAACAGTTCTTAATTTAACAATATTTTCATCAATTATAAAAACTTTCTCTTTTTCAAGTTCAAAAATATACTTATCAATAGTCTCTATAGGGACTAAATCGCCCTTTTTATTCAAACTTTTGTTTAAATACTCTTTTAATTGATCTAAATATAGAAATGTATGCCCATAATTTATTCCCATAAGGTTATAAAGGTATATTATCATTGCTTTTACCCTTAATGGATGTGTTTCTTCAAACCCTAAATTCTTCGCAATGATGTCCGCTCTTTCAAATCCAATACCTTCAATATCATTTATTAATTGATATGGATTATTTTCTATGATTGCGACAGTTTCATTTTGATAAAACTTATAAATTTTGATCGCAGTTCTTGGTGTAATTCCATATCCATAGAGCTTGATTAATGTATTTTCCGATGATTTATTTTTGATGATACCATTGTATATAGTATCCTTAATTTTGTCTGTCATTTTGGGTATTTTATCAAGAGATGTTCTATCATCTATAATGCTTTTGATAGTGTTCTTACCTAACTTTGATACTATGTTTACCGCGGTCTTAGGGCCGACTCCTTTAAATAAATCACTTGATAAATATTCGATTAAGCCTGCTATTGAGGTTTCGCTTAACTTCTCAAAGCTTTTGACCATATATTGGAGACCATACTTGTTATGATCTTTAAACTCACCAAAGTATTTTATTTCTTCGCCTCTCATAGGTTGAGGAAAATATCCTGTAATTGTGAGCAAGTCTTCATAAGTAAAAAGTGTCAAATCTTCATTTGACTCAGTTACTTTTAATTTTAATATAGTAAAAGAATTTTCTTCACTATGAAAAATAATTGCTTTCACAATTCCTTGTATAAATTTCATATAATCACCTCATATATTATAACATGTTTTATAAGTATTCGTTGATGAAAAATATAAGAAAAAAGAGTACTACTTTTTATTTAAGTACTCTTCAATGTCTTTAACTTCTTTTATTATGTTTTTACTAAGATTAATACATCCATCTTTTGTAATCAATATATCATCTTCAATTCTAATACCTATCTTTTCTTCTGATATATATAAACCTGGTTCTATTGTTATGATCATTCCTTCAACTAATTCATGTTCGTAATGTCCAACGTCATGAACGTTTAACCCAAGGTAATGCCCAACTGAATGAAAGAAATACTTACCAATCTCTTCATCGTTTCTAATTAATCCAATTGATTTGCACTCATTTATGAGTATTTTTCTAGAAAAATCGTTTAATTCATTCCACGTTATTCCCGGTTTTACGTACTCTATAGTCTCTTTATTCGTTTTTAAGACTATTTCATAAAGTACTTTTTGTCTTTCGCTAAATTTACCATTTATTGGGTAAGTTCTTGATATATCAGAACCATAATTATTATATAAAACACCCAAATCGAATAGAATTAGATTCCCATTAACTAATTCGCTATTATTATCATCGTAGTGAAGTGTAGTTGCATTTTCTCCAGAAGCAGCAATTGTATCAAATGAAACTCCTTCGCTTCCTTCAAGAGTAGTTTCATGAATAAAATCTGCTTCTAATTGGCTTTCATTTGTTCTTTTTTTCAAACCATTCAAAATACGATTTAATCCAAGTTTAGTAATACTAATTGCTTTTTGTAAATATTCGATCTCAAAATCAGCTTTAAACATTCTTAAATATGAAATCTGTTTATTAATATTTTTAATATTCAATTCTTTATAATTATCAAGAACGAATCTAAATTGTGTATGTGATATTGGTTCTTCATCTTCTGTGACTCTAAATAGATCTAGGTAGCAGTTTTTCGGTGGTGCAATCCCAATTCCTCTTCCATAAGTCATCATCCCTCTAAAAAAATCCTCGAATTTATCAAGATAGTGAATTCTGTTTTTTTCTATTCCAGATATCTTACTTGCTTTTTCTTTCGAGATTTTTGCTCCTACCCATTTTCTCATGAATTCAGTTGTCTCTTCTATAAATAGCATGATAATATCTTTCTTCTTACCTTTTACAATCATTAATTTCAAATTAGGTTCACTTAACCCTGTCAAATAATAGAAATTCCTGTTCGGAACATATTTCTCAAATTCATCAAATGTTTTATGTGCTGGCTTACCTGAATCAATCACAATAACACTTTCAGATTTTATCTTCTCTAGTAAGTTTTTTCTATTTCTAATGTACACATTTTCCATACTATCACCTCTCGAAGCAATTATAACAAACAAAATTTCAAAATGATATAAAAAAACTCACATTAAGTGAGTTTTTATTTAAAATGTTAGTCTTTTAAATTTTTAGCTAAGTAAGCAATAGTTCTAATCATTTGAGATGTATAACTCATTTCATTATCATACCATGTAAGTACTTTAACTAATTGTTTACCATCAACAGTCATAACTTTTGTCATATTTGCATCAAATAATGTTCCGTATTCAATACCAATAGTGTCGCTTGAAACGATTGGATCTTCAGTATAACCAAGAGACTCACTAGCACGAGCTTTAATAGCTGCGTTTACTTGTTCTACAGTTACTTTTTGTTTTAGTTCAACAACTAAGTCAACACATGAACCTGTAATTACTGGAACACGTAAAGCTATTCCATCTAATTTACCAGCTAATTGAGGTAGTACTTTTCCAACTGCAACTGCAGCTCCAGTACTTGTAGGAACGATATTAGCAGCCGCAGCTCTACCACGTCTTGCATATATTCCTTTTTTATGTGGTGCATCTAAAGTGTTTTGGTCACTTGTATAAGCATGAACAGTAGTCATGAAACCTTTAACGATTCCAAATTCTTCATCTAACGCGTGAGCAATAGGAGCTAAACAGTTAGTAGTACAAGAAGCACCACTTACTACAGTTTCAGATCCATCTAAAATTTTATGATTTACGTTGTAAACAATAGTTTTAACGTTTCCTTTTGCAGGTGCACTAACAACAACTTTTTTAGCTCCTGCTTTAATATGTTTCCCTGCTCCTTCTTCAGAAGTAAAGAATCCAGTACATTCTAAAACTACTTCTACACCAAGTTCTCCCCAAGGTAATAATTCAGGATCTTTTTGTGCATAAACTTTTGTTTTTTTACCATCTACAACGATACTATCTCCGTCTACAGAAATGCTATCATGTTTGTATCTACCTTGTGCAGTATCATATTTTAATAAATAAGCTAATGTTTCAGCATCTGTTAAATCGTTTAAAGCAACGATTTCATAATCTGGATTGTCGTTCATTATTCTGAACGCTAAACGCCCAATACGCCCAAATCCATTAATTGCAACTTTGATTGCCATATTTGTTTCCTCCTAATATTTTTTTATTTCATACTTATTATAAATGTTTTGAATACAAATTACAACTAATAGGACATGCATACAAGCGTTTTCTTTACAAAAAAATATAATAAAAAAAGTTAACTTAAATATAAGTTAACCTTTAATTTGAATGTAGTTGTTTTTGTTCTTTTTCCTGAAGCTCCTTAAAGTAAATATTAAGAGCGTTCATATAATCACAATCTTCGCCTTTATCACATGTAGTACACATGATAATTTCTCTTAATCTTCGTGGAATAAAAGTTCTTATTTCATCTTCATTATAGCCAACTTGCATTTTGTGTTCTTCAACGATAATCGGTCTTCTTAACACACTTGGGTTTTCAATAATGAAATTTGTTAATCCCCTCATTGTCATATCTTCAATATTAAGATTCTTTTCCTGAAATATTTTAGAACGAGTTGAAATAATGTCATCAAATCCACTTTCGGTATTTTTAAGCATCATTACAATGTCATCTCTAGTAAGTCTTATGTTGAATATATTTTTCTCACGGTATTCTATACGATGATCATCAAACCACTTTTTTGCTTTTCGACAAGAAGAACAACTCGGAGTAGTGTAAATTAGAATCATCTGAATCACCTCTTTTATATAATTACTATATTATAACTTTTGTTTCTCTTAATTATACCATACAATACTTAAGTTACAATAATATTTCTCAAATGAGATAGCGTTTTCTTTTCACTTAATATATTATATGATATAATACAATAAGTTATGAGGAGTGATGAAAATGAAATGGAATTTAGAATACTTATACCCAACTATCAAAGACTGGGAAAACGATTATGAAAAACTTGAAGAGATGACTAATGAAATGATCAATTTTCAGGGTAAGTTAGGTAATTACGAGGATTTTTTAGCATACACTATTTTACAAAAAGAGTTATCTGAGCTTCATATAAAAGTTCATATTTACGCCTCACTATTATCTGACTTAAATAGGAAGAATACAGATAATGTAGCAAGAGTACAAAAAATGGGATTCTTTTATGGTAAATTAACTCAAGCAACCGCTTTTGTAAACCCTGAGTTATTATCTGTTGGAAAAGAAAAAATCGATAGCTTTATTAATAAATCAGAAAAATTAGCAGAATATCGTTTTTTAGTTGAAAAACTATTTAGAAATCAGGAACATATATTGGATGAAAAGAGCGAATCTCTTCTTGCCAATTTTACACAGTTATCAAGTCAAGGAAAGAGTTTATATTCTTCGCTTGCTGTTGCGGATAAAATTGATAAAGAAGTAGTATTATCAAATGGAGAAAAGATTGTTATTACTAGTGGTAATTATAACAGTTACCTTGCAGATTTAGAATCTCAAGAAGATAGAAAAGCTGTTTTCGAAGCATACTACAAACAATATGCTGATCATAAAAATATTTATGCTCAAATTTATAATACCGTCTTACAGAGAGATATTGCAGTTATAAAAACCAGAAATTACAAATCAAGTTTAGAATCATATTTATATTCTAACAATATACCTATGGAAGTTTATTCTAATTTAATCGAAGTTGCAAAAGATAATACAGAACCTATTAAAAGATATTACAAAATTAGAAAAGAGTATTTGGGACTAGAAAAGCATCATACATATGACTCTCTTGTCAGTTTGGCTGAAAGCACATCTAAGTTTACATATGATGAAGCTAGAAATCTATTTTTTGATTCAATTAAAGGTTTCTCTAAAGATTTCCAAGATAAAGCACATTCAGCCATAGAAGATGGATTTGTCGATGTTTTCGAGAAAGAAGGAAAACAAACTGGGGCTTATTCTTGGGGAGCAATAAATCAACATCCTTACATTCTTTTAAATTTCGATAATACTTTACACAGTGTATTCACTCTAGCTCATGAAGCAGGACATGCAATGCACTCATTATTTGCTGCTGAGAGTCAACCTGTAGCAACGCAAAGTTATACTATATTTGTTGCTGAGATTGCTTCAACATTTAATGAACATAATCTATTGGATCATTTTATAAATAACGCTAAGGCTACAAAAGAAGATAAGATTACTTTATTACAACAATCAATTGACGACATTATAGGAACATTCTACAGTCAAACACTATTGGCTGCATATGAGTTAAAAGCTCATGAGATGGCTGAAAATGGCGAAGCAATTACTTATGAATCTCTATCTTCAATTATGATTGATTTATTCAAAGAATTTTATGGGATTGACATTACTGAGGAAAATGGTAAAGAATTTGTTTGGGCATATATCCCTCATCTATATAACGCTCCATTTTATGTTTACCAATACGCAACTAGTTTTGCAGCATCATTAAAACTATATGAAATGGTAAAAGAAGATCCTAAAAATATTGAAAAACATATAAACTTGTTAAAATCTGGAGGTAATGATTTCCCAGTAAACCAAGTTAAAAAAGCAGGAATAGATTTAACAACCAAAGAAACATTTATGGCTGTTGTAAACCGTCTTAACAATCTACTAGATGAATTAGAGGTTGCATTAAAAGAATAATTATTGTATCATTTAATCAAGAAGATAACACGATGATTAGAATTAGTAATATTTTTAAGATTATCTAGCGAGTTTAGGAATGGTGTAAGCTAAACATAATCACTAATATGAATGGATCTATGAGTGGCATTAATAGTGCCCGTAAATCTTGCGTTAAAAGATCTAGTGCTAGATTATTCTAGAACAAAGGTGGTACCACGGATTTTATAAGTTCGTCCTTTCTTAAGGACGGACTTTTTTATTTTTAAAGGAGGAATTAATTATGAAAAGAATTTTATCAGGTATTCAGCCGACAGGTTCTATAAACATTGGAACTTATTTAGGAAGTGTCAAAAATTTTGTCAAGTTACAAGATAAAATGCCAGATTATGAGTTTTTTATCTTTATTGCTGACCTACACGCTATTACAATTTACAAAGATAAACAATTCTTAAGAACAAAGATTAAGGAACTAGCTGCATTGTATATAGCATGTGGACTTGATCCAAAAAGAGTGAATTTATTTATTCAATCAGAAGTGCCAGCTCACTCTCAAATGGCATATCTACTCCAGTGTAATTCATACATCGGAGAACTTGAAAGAATGACACAATATAAAGATAAAGCAAAAAAACAGGAATCAGGTGTTACTGTTGGTCTTTTCACATATCCAACTTTAATGGCTGCAGATATTTTACTATATGATCCAGATTTTGTACCTGTAGGTAAAGATCAAAAACAACATCTAGAGCTTACAAGAGATATTGCAGTTAGAGTAAACAACAAATATAATGATATCTTCACAGTTCCTGATCCTCTAATTGCTGAGGTAGGAGCAAAAATAAATAGTTTAACTGACCCTTCATCAAAAATGAGCAAAAGTGATTCAAACGAAAAATCAAGAATCAATATGTTAGATCCTGAGAATATTATTAAAAAAAGAATTAAATCTGCAATTACAGACTCACTTGGGAACGTCGCATATGATCCAGAAAACAGACCAGGAATATCAAACTTAATGACTATCTATCATGTAATATCAGATATGCCTTTCAAAGGAATTGAAAAAAAATATTCTGGTTTAGGATATAAAGATTTTAAAGAGGATTTAGGAGAAATAATATTCCAAGAATTAAAACCAATCCAAGATAGATACAAAGAACTAATCAACTCAAAAGAACTTGATGACATTTTGGATAAAGGTAGAGATAGAGCAAATCAAGTAGCGTATAAAAAAGTAATGAAATTTAATGACAGAATAGGTTTAGGAAGAAAAAGAAAATAAGTATAATTTTATACTTATTCGGTTTATCTAGGGGGACCACATAATGCAAAATACATCTCAAGATTTCGGCTTGTTTATTGATAAAATACGAATTTCAAGAAAGATACGACAAGATGATTTTGTTGATGGTATTTTATCTACAAGACAATACCTAAGATTTTTGAAAGGTGAATCTGCAATATCAAATGAGAAAATTTTCAAGCTTGTCGACAGACTTGAAATGAATTTCCTTAATATCTACAGTCTCTTTTTTTCACAAGAAGATAAAGAGCACACGTATATTAGCCAAATATACTTCAATATTATAAACATGAAATACAAAGATGCATATGATTTAATAAATGTATATAATAAGTCAAATCTTACCTCGAAATACAACGAAGCTTTTTTTGAGTTTTGTGAAATATCTACTTTGTACTACTTAAAGAGGATTTCAATCGAGATGGCCATGAATAGATTCAAGGAACTAATTGATTACCCACATTGTCTTAACTTGAAGGAAGTAAATTTTGTAGAATTGATTACATTGATTTTAATTTCTAGTATTATATATAAAAAAGACAATGATAAAAGAGCTATCTTTTTCTTGTACAACATCTTAAAAAATAAAAATGCTGCAATATCTAGTAATTTAGATTCAAAAACACCTAGTTTGATTGCAAACGTATGTAAGTCTTTAGGCCAAATGGACGAAAACGAGAAAGTCCTATCGTTATCTCAAACTGGAATTAATATTTGCATGAAGACTCATAGTTCAAATTCTTTAGTACATCTATTTTATTACAAAGCACTTGCGTTATTCTATCTAAATAGAACTGAAGAAGCATTAAAGACAGTCAAAAAATCATTTTTATTGCTATATTTAGAAGGAAATAATGAGAAGTCAGAAATATTTGAAGTGAATCTAAAAAGACATTTCGGACTCAATGTATCTGATTTAGATAAAGTATAAAAAAAAGAAAAAGATTTCTTTTTCTTTTTAATTACATTATTATGATTTGAATTCAAACATAAATTTTTTTATTAAACGTTGAGTTTTATGATGCGAACCAACATTGATTACCCATCTATTAGTCTCTATATCTGTTATATTATCCTCATACCATCCATTTAATTTTTCAATCATTATTCTTATCATTCCAAGTTCTTTGTTTTGAATAGCATCCTTCAATCTTTCAAGATAACTAACGACATATGGGTCACAAGAATATTGTTTAATAGTTCCATGCATACCTTCAAATTCAACTTCTAATTCCTGAATATTAGTCATTTTGTTCCCTCCATTCATTATATTTTTTCCATATTAAAAGCTGTAAGAAACTCTCTACAGCTTCCTCATATTTATAACTAATATGTAAACTTGTCTTTCGATTCTTTCATTATTAGAGAATTTATAGTAAAATACTCTTGTTATTAACCTGCATATGGAATATCAATTGGGATTCTTGAATCAGCAAACCAATTATCGTCTCCAGCAAAAACAGCTTGTGGATTTGAAAATGCTAAAATCATACCTAATGCTAAAAATATTGCTAATAGTTTTTTCATGTAAAATCAACTCCTTATTACTATTATATAAATTAATCTAATAAAATAAAAGTTCATATATGAGCCAAAGAGAAAGAAGTGTAAAAATGAATGATGGAGCTAGAGAATTCGGGCTATATATTGATGGTTTAAGACTTGAAAGGGATATATCCAGAGAAGACCTTTGCGAGGGAATTATGTCATTAAGCCAATATAAGCGTTATTTACGAGGCGAAACTTCTATACCAAACGGAAAGCTCATATCAATCGCTGACAGATTAAAATTCAGCATTAATGATATTCACTTTTTATTTAGCAAGAAACATGACAATCAAAAAAACAAAGTTCTTCGCCTTTATAATTTAGTTAAAGAACAGAAAGTAAGAGAGGCTTATGAATTAGGTAGAGAATTAGGAAAAGATGTTTTTCTTTCAGATCACACGGCTCAAATGTTCGACTTCTGTATGCTATTAATTCAACACTCTCTAAATATGGTATCAGATGTCCATGTTCTAGAATTATATTCAAAGTTAATCGATTATCCAAACTGCATTCATAAAACCTCTTTCAACACAGTAGAATTATCAACTCTTATCCAAATTGTAGACCTAAGTGCAAAATCTGATAACTACGAAGCTGCTAATTTCTTATATCAAATACTGTCTAAAGATAGTTTTGATTTCACTTCGACAGATGGTTCGGATTACTTACCATCCGTTTATTCAAACATTTCGAAAATTCTTGGTATGCAAGATGACTATTCAAAAGTTTTGGATGTTACTAATAAGGGAATTAAATATTGTTTAGATAATTGTAGAACAAACTCATTATCACATCTGTATTTCTATAATGCACTAGCATTATTGATATTAAATAAAAAAACCAAAGCTCTTATATCTGCAAAGAAATGCTTTATGTTGTTATTTATCGAATGCAAAGATGCAAAATTTGACTCATTTAAAGTGCTTTTCGAACAAAGATTTAAAATGAAACTTGAAGACCTAATAGATTTTGAAAAATAAAAGCGCTATTTCAGCGCTTTTTTTGTTTAAAATTACCTTTACGAAACTTGTCTTTTCTTATATATATTATATAATCCTTGTAACACATAATATAATAAAAATAATATCATACCCAGGATACTAAGAATTAACATATATTGATTTAATATAGCGGAATCTATGCCAGTTACAATAAATGCAACAAGATAGCCGCCTAAAACG
>Ga0307992_1002604_pt1 | contig 10206 bp, 6 predicted proteins | sample EllFjometagen133_FD_203162 | JGI IMG/M metagenome (GOLD analysis project Ga0307992, IMG submission 203162) | Marine microbial communities from Ellis Fjord, Antarctic Ocean - #133 | ecosystem: Environmental > Aquatic > Marine > Unclassified | place: Southern Ocean | collected 2014-10-08
TAGATATAAAGAAAGCGCTTGAAGAAAAGCTTGTGAAAAACGAAAAAAGGTATCCTGTAGATAAATCAAAGGGTAAGCATATTAAATACAATAAACTTTGAATTATGGTCCTGTATGAAAATACAATTAAAAACCGCTAAATGGCGGTTTTTTACTTGCCCCGTGAAACTTGAAAAGTTTTATTCAGGGTTTGATTTGCTAATTTTTAGGGGGTAGAATTTAGGTGATGGTATAATAGGCATTGAAGTAACAAATATCAAGCTTAGAATTTAAAAAATAGTTAAGTTTTATGACCAAAGAACAAAAATTTTATAAGGCTCTGCAAAATGTTTTTATTAGAGCTAAGGTTGAAGGCAAGGGTGGTTTTATTAATTTGATGAGAATAAAATCAAATTACTACCGCAGAATTGAAGACCTCCTTAAAAAAGATATTGAAGCGGCGCTAAAAAGTCATCCTAAATTCAGAGATGAACTTTTTGATAAGCTATATTCTTTTTTTAGCCGCTATTTTACCGAAAGCGGGTCCATTTATTTTAACTCTACGCCGTTTCATAATAATATTTACGAGAAAGTTTATACCGACGAAAAAGACGTTATTCTTTTTTGGAAAACGCAGATGCTTTACTATGTCAAAACTGACCGGATTTTTAGAAGTTTGCCGATTGAGTTTGACGGATTCAAATTCTATTTTGACGCTTCAAAAATAGAAAATAAAAAAGCAAATGAAAAACGCTCGCTAATCTTTGAGTTAAGTAAAGTCCGCGATGATGGCACAATCGTTTTTGGTGTTCAATGCTCCGAAAGAGGTAGAAAAACAAAACAAGACGAAATATTAAAAACCATAAAGAGAAAAGGCGTTGTTATTACAGAAGAACAATTGGAACACGCTTTCAAAGTTTTTAAAAAGCAGAGTGAAGTTGATTTCTTTATTAATAAAAATGCCAAGGCGTTTTTAGAGGAACAGTTTAAACTTTGGAGTTATCAATATTTTTGGGAAGGGGCAAAAGAGTGGAGCCCGGATAGAGTTAATCAATTGCAAATCCTTAAAGATATTGCTTTCAAAATCATTGACTTTATCTCACAGTTTGAAAACGAGCTGGTAAAAATTTGGAATAAGCCAAAGTTTGTTAAAAATAGCAATTATGTTATTACGTTGGACAGAATAACAGATAAAAAACTGGTTGAAAAAATCAAAAAACATAAAAACTATCCACAACAAGTAAAAGAGTGGAAAGAACTGGGAATAGACAAAAACAATCCCAAAGCGCCGATTGATACAAAATATTTCAAAGATTTAGAGTTTGAGATTTTGAGCCAGTTTAAAGATTTAGATAAATCCTTGGACGGCTGGCTGATAAAAAGCGAAAACTATCAGGCGTTAAATACAATCCTGCCAAAATTCAAAGAGAAGGTGCAGACAATCTATATTGATCCGCCGTATAACACAGGTTCGGATGGATTCATGTATAGCGATAGGTTTATGCATTCAAGCTGGTTATCAATGATACAAAACAGGCTTGATTTAAGTGTGAAGCTTCTAAAAAATGGCGGAATATTTTTTTCAAGTATTGCTAACAATGCTAAATATTACTACGAGAGCGCGAAATTGAATTTACTACTTGATGGTGTATTCCCTCAAAGAATGGGGGAACTAGTTTGGAAAAGACGGAGCGGTTCTGGTAGTAATACCATTCAGGGCATAACAGAAATGCATGAGTATATTCTTTGTTTTGGTAACGAAAAGGCAGATTTAAATAAAAATATATTAACTCAAGACGATTTTAAAAAATACAAATATGAAGATGAAAAGGGTACATATAAATGGAATGATACCGTTATTAACCAGTACACGAAACAGCAAAGACCAAATCTGTATTACCCCGTATTTTATAGCCCCAAAGAAGACAGAATATTCTTTGATAAATCAGAAACGGGTAACAAAAATTTCGTTGCTATTTACCCGTCGGAAAATGGAAAATCTGTATTCTTTTGTGATGTAGGTAGCATGAAAGAAATACACAAAAGAGGGGTTTTGAAAATATTCAGAGAAGGCGATGAATACAAATTGAAGATTAAAAAATATCTATATAACCCCGATGGCTCAATCAATGGAAATATTGTAAAAAGCGTGCTGGATAAGAATAATACTCAATTTAATATCGGGGGGACATCTCAGGGAACTAGGGAGCTTAGAGATATGTTTAATAAAGAAAGCTTTAAAAATCCAAAGCCTTCAAGCTTGATTTCTTTGTTGGTATATATCTCAACGAAAATTAAAGATGAGGAAAACTATATTTTAGATTTTTTCGCGGGTTCTGGTACTGTAGCTCACTCTATTATGAAACTAAATAAAGAGGATGGCGGAAATAGAAAATTTATCCTAGTAGAAATGGCGGAATATTTCGACAAAGTTATCATACCAAGAATTAAAAAAATATCTTATTCGCTTAATTGGAAAAATGGTAAACCGCAAGACGCTGATGGAACCGGTGTTTTCTTCAAGTATTACGAACTTGAGCAATATGAAGAATCGTTGGCAAATTGCAAATACGAAGAAAGTGATTTATTTAATTCACCCTCAAAAACTCCATACCAGGAATATGTATTTATGAAAGACGAAAAAATGCTCAAAGCGTTGGAAGTTGATTACGAGAAGGAAAAAGTCAAAATTGATTTAACAAAACTCTACCCCAGCATAGACATTGCCGAAACGCTATCAAACCTTACCGGTAAATGGATTAAAAAAATAAGCGGCATGGAAGTAGAATTTGAAGACGGAACAAAAATTAATACCAAAGACTTGGATTATAAATTTATTAAGCCATTAATTTGGTGGTGAAGAATTTACTTATGGATATTAAGAAAAAATTACAAGGGTTTAATAAACGATGGGGCATAGAAGAATCTACAGACATTGAAGAAGAATTTAGAAAATTTAAGACTCGTATTATAAACATTTTTAACGATATTGATAATCATGTTACTGACGAAGGGATTGCGCTTTTTTGTCAAATTTTAGGTATTCCTGAGAAATGGAATCGCCACCCATATAGTGACCATAAAAGAAGCAAAAATATTATAAATACATTAGTATTGGAAGATGAGCAATTAAAAATTTATCGTTTATTAGAAATAGTTTTTTGTCTTCCAATTGAAATTACATCCGATTATTACGAAGGAACAGTTTATTCGAAAGAGATTTTGATTCAAAAGTTAGCTGAAACCATTCATTTTTCTAATATAAATTTAGCAATGACTGTCAAAGATAATAACGAGATAGTTTTATATCCAAAAGGAGAAAAAGAATTAGATAGAAGGTTGGTTGACGAAGTTTTGAGTTTTTTGAATAAGGAGGCTCAAAAACATTTTATAAATGCATTAAAATTTTATCAAAAGAAAACTAAAGATAATTTTGTAAAATCAGCAGAAAGTTTACGAAGGGGTTTAGAGGAATTTCTAAGATTTAAAATTGGCAACCAAAAAGGATTAAAAGAAAATATTAAAGAGTTACAGAAAATATTAAAGAATGGTGAGCGAGATCCCATAGTCAGAAATATTATTTTTCAAACATTTTCTTATCTTGATCGATATTTTGATGAAAACAGCAAACATAAAGATGGAGATATTACTGAAGCAGAAGCAGAATTTTTGATATACCAGATTGGTCTTTTGATGCGATATATTCATAAAGAACTATTTTAGAATTTATTTTATGCCCACTCAACGAGAAAAAATCATTAAAAAAATAAGGGAGATTTTAGAAAAATCTCTGCAAGGGGTTAGGTATTCGGAACTAGTGAGACGCATTAGTACAGAATGTCCTGAAATTAACATAAATACGATCCATGGAAATATTTGGAATTTGAGGAATAAAATTGCTCATAGTGAAATCAAAGATATTGTAATACCGGAGAGGGGATTATTTATTTTGAAAGAATATCTATATGTAAAATATCTTAGAGAAGAACTAACAGAAAAAGAGAAAAAGGGAATAAGAGAAGAAGATTTTTATAAGCCATTTGCAGATTACCTTATTAATGATTTGGAGGAATGTACGAAAGCAGTTCCTTTGGGAGGCAGTAGATTTCAAGACAAATGGGGGACGCCTGATGTGTTTGGAGTATACAAATTTCCAGAAATCGATCCAGTGCGGCCGCCGGTAGAAATTGTAAGCGCTGAAATAAAAACCAATACTAATCAACTTATTACTGCCTTTGGACAAGCTTGTGTATATAAAATTTTCAGTCATAAAGTTTATCTTGTAATTCCAAAGGATGCCGAAAAAAAAATTAGCCGCCTAGATTCGCTCTGTTTAAGGTTTGGGATAGGTTTAATTCTCTTTGATAAAAATCACTCCGAAAATCCAGATTTTGAAATTCGTACGAGGGCTGTAAAAAGTGAGCCAGATTATTTTTATGTGAATAAGTATTTGAAATTGTTAGGAGATGATTTGAGAAAATTGTTTTAATTATGTCTAAACTCTATCTGCAAAACATCGTAGACGACATTTCTTTTGAAAACTTGCCGGCAAAGTGGCAGGGGTTTGATTTTGCGCGGTTTTCAAAAGACAAGACACTTTTTGATTTTCAAAAGCAAGGGCTTCAAAACGGACTAAAGGGTTTGTGGCTTTATTATCAAAATAAGAACAATCAAAAGGTGAATTTATATAGCCAGTATGAAGCCAATGGCTTCGAAAAGAAATTTGATTACGACTTAAAGAAAAAAGGAGAAGGAAAAACGGCAAAATTTCTCTTGGAATACGATAAAGACTATCCCGTGCTGGATAGCAAAATTTCTTACGAACATTTCATCAACCGGATGAGTTTTTGGATGGCAACTGGTTCCGGCAAGACGCTGATTATAGTTAAATTGATTGAGTTTTTAGGCAAACTTATTACCGAAAAAGAACTGCCGGCGCGAGATATTCTTTATTTGGCGCACCGCGATGACCTTCTGGACCAGTTTAAAAAGCATATTAAGGAATTTAACAGCTTTAACTTTGAAACAAAGATAAATCTTAAAAATCTGAAAGATTATGAGAGCGTTAAGCGCGAAAACGCTTTGCCTTTTACTAAAAACGAAATTACTGTTTTTTACTACCGTTCTGATTTAATTTCCGATATTCAAAAAGAAAAAATCGTCAACTTCAGGAATTATGACAATAGCGGTAGATGGTATATTCTTTTGGACGAAGCACATAAAGGTGATAAGGAAGATAGTAAACGTCAGGTTTTATACTCTATACTCTCAAGAAACGGATTCCTATTTAATTTTTCTGCGACATTTACCGACCCAAGAGATTTTGCGACCTGTGTGTTTAATTTCAATCTTTCAAAATTCATTGAAGAAGGGTACGGCAAGCATATATATGTATCCGAACAAGAGGTAACTGCTTTTAGAAATAAAGATTGTTTTTCTCGCATAGAAAAGCAAAAGATTGTCTTGAAAACACTTATTTTACAGACATATATAAATAAACATTTTGAGAAAATAAGGAAAAAGGACAAAAAGCTTTATCACCGTCCATTACTTTTGACTTTAGTTAATTCAGTAGATACAAAAGAGGCTGACTTAAAACTTTTCTTTTCTGAGCTTGAAAAGGTGGCAAAAGGTGAAATAAGGGCGGACTTATTTAAAGACGCTAAAGATGAGTTAATTTCGGAATTTACGGATGGCCATCAGTATATCTTTGAAAACATAGAGGTAGTAATTGATAAAAATACGCTTTCAAAAATAGAATACAAGGATATCCTACAAGCTGTTTTTAATTCAAAACATTCTGGAAATGTTGAAGTTTTAAAAATTCCGGGAAATAGAAAAGAAATTATTTTTAAAATGCAAACTTCAGAAAAACCTTTTGCTCTAATCAAAATCGGCGATATTTCGGGCTGGCTAAAAGAAACACTTGAAGGCTATGAGATTATAGAAAGTTTTGAAAACGAAAGTGTATTTAAAAAGATTAATCAGGATGACTCAGATATAAATATTCTTATGGGTTCACGCGCTTTTTATGAAGGGTGGGATTCTCCTAGACCTAATTTAATTTTATTCATAAATATTGGAGTAGGGAAAAATGCAAAAAAATTCGTTTTACAATCAGTTGGGCGAGGTGTTCGTATAGAACCACAAAAAGATAAAAGAAAAAGACTGCTTAATTTATTTAATACCAAAGAGATAAAAGAAGAGTTGTTTACTAAAGTAAGACAAAATATTTTACCAGTAGAAAGCTTGTTTGTTTTCGGAACTAATGCTGAAAATTTAAAAGAAATAATAAAAACATTAAAAGAAGAAAGACAAGATAAGAATTTGGGAGAAGCGTTTATTTTAAACCCGGAAGCGCGAAAGCATTCTCTTTTAGTGCCTGTTTATAAAAATTCTGAAAGGATTTTTGCCGAGGAAAAAGACCCACAGAAATATTCTGTCAGCCGTGAGGATTTTGATTTTACAAAACAGTTTTATGGGTTTTTGGGAGATAAAATTTCTTTAGCCAAGTATGATTGCCAAGTAAAGGTTTTAAAGAAGGCAAAGGAAAGTTTTGAAGAAGAAGATAAATACTATGATTTCAGCGAAAGAAATTCGCTCTTTGAGCCAGAATTGATTCTTGACCGAATTTTTGATTATCTTGGCGTCAAAAGCAAAGAATTTGAGAAGTTTAAAAAGCTTGAAAATGAAATTGTGCATTTCAAAAGGGTTAGATTTAGCGATGGCGAGAAGTATGACAAAATATTAGAAGCTATTGGAAAAGTAAAAAGTTATCCTCAAAAAGAGATAAGGGAAAAAGAGATAGATGACGAATTTGAAAAAACGAAAAACAAAGAAAGATATAAGCAAGCGTTAAAACAATTAGAATTAAACTTTCAACCGGAGGTCAAATGCGACAAATTAAAAATTAAATATATTCCGAATCATTACTACCTTCCGATAATAGTTTCAGAAACCGAAAAAATTGATTATCTCAACCATATTATCAATGTTGATAGCGAAGTAAGATTCATTGAGCAGTTGGAAAAATATCTTGCCAAGCCAGACAATATCTTTACGCAATTTGATTGGTGGATGTTTTCAAAACTTGACCAAACACTGGATGAAGTGTTTATTCCTTATTATAACCAAAAAGAAAATAGGATGGATAATTATCATCCCGACTTTATCTTTTGGATGCAGAAAGGCGATGACTATTTAATATTATTTGTTGATCCTCATGGAACAGCATATTCTGATATAGAAAAGAAAATAGATTATTATTCAGAAATTTTTGAAACTAAAAAAATAAAAGAAAGTAAAAATTTTGCTTTCAATGGATTTAATATAAAAACAAAGTTATTGCTAAAACCAGCCAAAGGAGGTATTGCGGGAGTGGGCGAGAATTACAGAAAATATTGGTTTGATAATTTTGCTGATTTCGCAAGCAAAATCAGCTAATTTTTACTATTTTTAAATTAACCAATTAGTTTATAAACTTTACAGCCTCACACCGGAGGAGGTTAAAATTGTTTCCAAATAGCGACAAATAATAATTATGATAGAGATAAAAAAACCATCAAATTCATATAAAGAGTTACCGGGTCCAATTCTGTTGTTAGCTGGTCCCGGTACTGGAAAAACTTATCAATTAGCACAAAGGATAAAGTTTCTAGTAGAAGAAAAAAATATTGACCCAAATAAAATAGCCGTAATAACATTTACAAAAGAAGCTGCGAGGAACATGAGAGAGAAACTATCAGATGAAGATATTAATTTAGATAAAGAGAAATATCCGGGAATAATTTCAACCATGCACAGTTTAGGCAATATGATTATCGGTTCATATTCTAATAAGCTTGAGGAATTGGGCTTACCTGACAAATATAACATATTAGTAAATTCAAAACAAAAAACAATTCTTCTTCGGGACGCCGCAAATTTAGCTAAACTTGATAGAAGTAAATGGGAAGAAACTGAAGATTGTCGTCTGAAGGGACAATGCGAAAAGAAAGAGCAAGAAAAGTGTCGAATCTGCGAAGAATATAAAAACATACTTAGAAAATGTGCTCTGGTTGACTATGACGATTTACTTTTATTGGCCTGTGAAGTTTTTAAAAAAGATAAAGATTTTAGGGAAGAGTGGAAGCAAAAAACACAACATTTATTAGTTGACGAATATCAAGACATTAATAAAGCTCAATGCGAGTTAATACAGCTTCTTTCAGACAAACAAGAAGACGGTTTGTTTGTGGTAGGAGATGATGAACAAAGTATTTATTCTTTTCGTGGAGGGTCTCCCGAATTCATTTGTAATTTTGAAAAGTATTTTCCTAAAAATCCTAAAATAGGACGATTATCAGCAAGTTGGCGTTGTCCCAAACATATCTTATTGGGAGCGAAGTCAATGATAAAAGAATTTTATAAAAAAGCAGTTCCAAAACCAACCCCATCATTTAGTAAAAAAAATAAAACAAATAATAAGATTGTGTTTTATGAAGTGCCTACAGAAAAAACAGAAGCTAAAATAATCGCAGCTATTTCAAAAGAAAAAATAAAATCAAACAATTCAATAATTATTATTATCCCAAACATTATGTATCTTCCTGCGATAAAAGAAGCGCTTCAGAGATACAAACTGGAATATAAATACAAGTTTAATATCAATGAGGAAGGAATAATAAGATTTACAACACTTATAAATTGGATTAAGAACCCAGACGACAATATCAATTTTAGGTATTTGATAGACCTTATTATAGAAAACTACAACGACCTTACCAAAAAAGTGGATAAAGAAAAAAGTGGAATTAAATTAAAGAGAGAAAAGGCAAGTAAGCTAATTGCGGAGCTATGGAGAAAAGTTAAACCAGAAAAATCTTTGAATAAAGTTCTGTTTGATAATTCTCAAAAGAACGACTTTCTAGAAAATTTAAAAACTAACTTGGACAATTTTAAAAAGTTAATTGAAGAAAAAGGTACTCGTAAAACCGGCCTATTAGATTTTCTAAATATCAGTGGTTTATTTGTTGCTCCCGGCAAGAGCCCTCTAGATTTAACTTCCGAAGTCAACGAATGGGTTAACGAACTTACAGAAAGTAATAAAGATAGTTCTTATAACCCTATTATGATATACAATATGCCTAGCTCTAAAGGATTAGAGGCCGACATAATATTCATTGTGGGTCTTTCTAAAGAATTATTACCCAACCCTAAAGATGACGTCGAGGAAAAAAGCAGATTGTTTTATGTAGCAATGACACGAGCAAAAGAAGAACTATATCTTTTCAGCTCTAGAACAAGGTCATCAAAAATTACTTTTAATAAAAGTTCCTATCAACTAGAAGCGTCTCCTTTTGTTAAAGCTATTTGCGAAGACAATATGGAAACTAAACCAATATTCCCCAAAAAAAGAAAAAATTAAAAATGAAACCAACTTACGATTGCGAGAAAATAAAAGGAATACTAGAAACTGCGATTTCAAATCTTTTTGCTAATCAACCGAATATTTTTGATTTTACTTCTGAAACAGGACAAACGGAGTGGAACCTTGCTTGTCATTATGCAAATGAGGTCCATAAACTGTTACCAGATTTTGACTGTGATACCGATATTACCAAAGTAAATCTTAATAGGAAACGTCCGGATATTATCTTTCATTCGCGCGGAAGTCACAAAAATAACTTCTTAGTAATTGAAGTCAAAAGAAATGGTTCTGAACCCAAGGTTAATAGCGATATTCGCAAAATCAAAAAATACTGGTTTAATAACCGATTGTGTTATCAATTCGGTGCTGTTATAAATATAAAGAATGATAAAACAAAAGACGTGAAAGTTTTTAAAAATCAGAAGAGGTAAAAAGGTCAGGAACCCTTCAAAATAACTCACAAATAGGTCATTTTTGTTTTGGGTGGTATGATATAAATATGAACAAAGATAAATTACTTCAATTTTTACTTGAAGCTAGAATTAAAACATATGCCGGGTTATAGGTAAATTTCAATTAACTCGCGATTTCAAAGATTTTCTTAACTAATTCTTTGCGCGCATAAAAAGCACGGGTAATAGGACGACGTTTGCCGGTCCGAAGATTTATGCCACCAGTTCCTTTTGTCCGCGCTTGAATCCATTTTCCATCTTTCCCGGTAAGAGCATTAAAACCTTTCTTAATTAACTTATTACGGATAAAGTCGTAGTCTGTTTTGATTTCTTTTATCAGGTCATCATCCTCGGCAAAATCTAAAC
>Ga0307992_1002605_pt1 | contig 10203 bp, 9 predicted proteins | sample EllFjometagen133_FD_203162 | JGI IMG/M metagenome (GOLD analysis project Ga0307992, IMG submission 203162) | Marine microbial communities from Ellis Fjord, Antarctic Ocean - #133 | ecosystem: Environmental > Aquatic > Marine > Unclassified | place: Southern Ocean | collected 2014-10-08
AAAATAAGGGTTTTTCTTTTTTGAAAGATAAATATCTTTGGTATTCAATTTTATCGTTTTTTGTTGTTCTTATTCCTTGGCTTTTTTTTGGAAAATCAACTTATGGGAATTTTTTAGGAGCTTTTATGCACGGGGTAAGAGCTGCTTCAACAGGTCATGCAGAATCTGTGTTTTATTACCTTGTGAATTCTTTTAGTATGTTTTCAATACTAGCATTTATTGTTATTTTATCTGTTTTTCTTTTCTTTTATAAAAAACAATTTAGAAATAAAGAAGTTTTATTTTTATTTTTATGGATTTTTTTGTTTTTTATTATTTCTTCAATTTATTCTTATAAAGAAAATAGATTTTTATTGTTAATTTCTCCTGCTATTTGCATCTTAAGTGGTTTTTTTGTTTCTAAAATTAATAATAAAAAATTTAGAAAGGCACTTTTTTCTATTATTGTTCTCTTTTTGTTGTCTTCACTTTTTATGCAATTTGTTTCGACTTATAATCAAGAGAATAATCCAACTAATTTATGTTTTATAGAAGCAAATAAATTCTTGGGAAATTTAAATGATAATAGTTTAATTATAACTGATGAATCTCCATTAGTTTATTATTATTCAAAAAAAGAAACTCATTTTTATCCTAATCCTTGGGATTTAGAATCTTTAAGGAATATGGTTGAAAATTATTATGAAGGAAAAGATGTTTACATATTTTTTACTGACTATGACATGCCTTTAAATAATGAAAAATTTATTCAAATAAAAAAGGATTTAGATACTAATTTTGAGAAATCTTTTGAATGTGGTGAAGAAAAAGCTTTTTCTTTAGTGTATAAGTATTCTTGATTTAGCTATATTCCATCACAGAAATCTTAAAAAAAGGATAATTCTTTGTTTTTTCATGGAATGTTTTATTTGTAAAGTTAAAAGTGATAAAGTTGAACTTTTTGATGCAATAACTGAGCAAGGAATTGTTAAAATTTGTGAAAGATGTTCGATTAAAGAGGGTATTTCTCTTATAAAAAAACCAACAAATTTTCAAATTGAAAAAGCTGAAAAAAAGCAAACAGTTTATGAAAGACTTTGTAAAATAGCAAAATTAGATCCTATTGAACACAGAGCAAAATTTGAAAATCAAGAAAAAGGAGAAATATTAAAAAGACAAGATGAAGAATTAAAAATAATTGCAAATAAAAAAAATAAATTATTTTTTCCAGACTTAAACAAAATTGAAACTAAAACTAAAGATGATTTAGTTCGTAATTATCACTGGTCAATTTTTAAAGCAAGAAGAGCAAGAAGATTAACTCAAAAAGAACTTGCAAAAGAAATTGGAGAGTTAGAATCCTCAATTAAACTAATTGAAAGAGGAATTCTTCCAGAAGATTATAAACCAATTTTAAGAAAACTTCAAAATTATTTAAACATCACTCTTTTTAATAAACCAATCAAACAAGAAAAAAAATTAGATTTTGATTCTCTTACAACAAAAGAGCTGACAATTTCTGATTTAAGAGGAATGGAACCCAAACATTCTTTTTTTCCATATTGGAAAAAAAAATTAAGTTTTCTTCAAAAAATAAGAGAACAAAAGATTAATCAAGAAAAAAATAATTCAGCAGAAATTGAATTTTCTGATTCTGAAAAAAAGGAAATACCTAAAGATATTTCAGAGAAAACTTATTCAACTACTCAGAACATGAGTGAACAACTGAATAAAAAACCTTCTGAAAAAATAAATTTAACTCAGGAAGAAATAGATAAAATTATTTTTGAAAATCAGTAAAAATATTTATAAACTAAATTGATTATATTTTTATATGATAAAAAGAGGAATTTTTGTTTTTGTAATTTTGTTGGGAGTTTTGTTTAGTTTGGGTTTTTCTGGAGGGATTGTAAAATGAATAACTTAAAGGTCATACCCTTACAGGGCACGAGAATCTCTAAAGAGGCAAGTAAAAAAGAAATAGAGTTTATATTACAGGAAGGAGAGGGATTGAAAATAGAATTTAAGGAATCTTTTGATTCTAAAGGTTTATCAAAAGAAATTATAGCTTTTGCTAATTCAGGAGGGGGAAAAATTTTTATTGGAATTGATGATAATAAAGAAATAAAAGGAATAAAAATTACAAATAAATTAAAATCACAGATTCAAGATATTGTAAGAAATTGTGAGCCTTTAATAAAAATTGATTTGGAAGAATTTTGCACAAAAGGTGTGGCTTCAAAGATGAATGAAGGCAAAAATGTTTTAATAATTAATGTGGAAGAGGGAAAAGATAAACCTTACAAATGTTCTTCTGGATTTTATTTAAGGCAAGGAGCAAATTCTCAAAAAATGAAAAGAGATGAGATTATTAATCTTATTAATGAAGAAGGAAAAATTAAATTTGATGGGCAAGTAAATAATGAGTTTAATTTTAAAGAGGATTTTGATAAAGAAAAACTTGATAATTTTCTTGGTAGAGCAGGAATATCAAAAACAACTTCTTATAAAAATATTTTACAAGAATTAGGAATAATTAAGGGTTCAAAATTTACAAATGCAGGGGTGTTATTATTTGCTAAGAAACCTCAAAGATTTATTTCTCATTCTGTTTTTACTTGTGCATTGTTTAGTAATAAAGAAGGAAGTGATGTAATTGATAGGCAGGAGATTGGAGGAAGTTTAATTGAAATTGTAGATAATGTAATGAAATTTGTTAAAAAAAATACTCGTGTGGCTTATAAATTTACAGGAGAACCTGCAAGAGAAAATATTTATGAGTATCCTCTTGAGGCAATAAGGGAAGCAGTTATTAATTCAGTTATGCATAGAGATTATTCTGAAGGAGGACATAATAATATTTTAAAGATTTTTCCAGATAAGATCGAGCTTGTCAATGTTTGGCTTAAACCTTCTTGGTTTGAATTAGGGAAAAATATTTTTAGAAGAAATAAAATTATTGCTGATTTGTTTTTGAGAATTAATTTTATAGAAAAAATGGGGACTGGTTTTAAGAGAATGAGGAACTATTGCAATGAAGTTAATGCCCCAATTTATAAGTTAGATGTTAGTAAAAAGTTTTTTGGAATAGATTTTTTTAAAAGTAAGGATTATTTGGAGATGGTAAAAGAGGGGGTAGAAAAGTGGGGTGAAAAGTGGGGTGAAAAGTGGGGTGAAAAATTAACTGAAAATCAGAAAAAAATAATGGGTTTAATTAATTTTAATAAATTTATTTCAATAGTAGATATTGCAAAACAACTAAATCTTGGGACTACTGCTATTGAAAATAATCTTGCAATTCTTAAGAAGGAAAGCAAATTAAAAAGGATTGGTTCTGCAAAAGGTGGGCACTGGGAGATTATTTCAAACATTTAAACGAGAATTTAAATTTTGTAATGGAAATGTTGAACTATGGAGAATGAGATATAATCATTTTAGGCCACACATGAGTTTAGAAGATAAAACACCTGATGAAGTTTATAATGATTTTAGTTTATTATTTTAGGGTAGGACATATGTCCCTGGATTGCACAAAGTAAAATCTTTAAGTAAACTTTATAAACTCGTCTTCTTCTAAATTATCATGGAAATTAAAATCTTAAAACAAGATAAAGACTTTGTTGAAATTGAATTAAATAGTTTAACAATTGCAGAAATATTAAGAGTTTATTTAAATAAAGATTCTAATGTTAGTTTTGTTGCTTGGAAAAGAGATCATCCAACAAAAAATCCAATTCTTGCTGTAAAAGGAAAAGCTCCTAAAAAAGCAATTAAAAATGCTGTTTTAGCTATTACAAAAGATTTAGACAAAATTGAAAAAGATTTTGATAAATTATAATAGAAAATTTTATTAACTTAAAACTTTTTTTATTTCTATGACAATTGTTTTAGGAATAGAATCAACTGCACATACTTTTGGAATTGGAATAGTAATAAATGGAAAAATTCTTTCTAATGTTAAAAAAAGCTTCACAACAAAAAAAGGTGGTTTAATTCCAATGGAAGTTGCAAAACATCATTTTGAAAATAAAAATAAAGTTTATTTTGAAGCTTTGGATCAAGCTGGAATTAAAGAAAAAAATATTAATGCGATTTCTTTTTCTCAGGGACCAGGACTTGCTCCGTGTTTATTGGAAGGAATGAAATTTGCAAAAGAACTTTCTTTAAAATTAAAATTGCCATTGGTTTGTGTTAATCATTGTATTGCACATTTGGAAATTGGAAAACTTGCTGGAGTAAAAGATTCTGAGGCTGGTTCACCAGTCATGCTTTATGTTTCTGGTGCAAATACGCAAGTAATTGCATATGCTTCTGGAAAATATAGGATTTTTGGAGAGACATTAGATATTGGTGTTGGAAATTTTATTGATAATTTTGCTCGTTATGCAGGAATTGGTTTTCCTGGCGGTCCTAAAATAGAAAAATTAGCACTAAAGGCTTCATACCCCGATAAATCTTCTGAGAAGATTTCTACTAGGGGCATAATTGAACTTCCTTACAAAGTTAAAGGAATGGATATTGCACTTTCTGGGATTCTTACAAATTTGAGGCAGAAATTAAATTCTAAATCCCAAGGGGATACCGCCTCGCCAAGGCTCCCGGCACAAGAACCTGCTGAAGCAGGTGACTCCTCAAAGGATGACCCTGGTGGGCCTTCTTGTGAGCCTAAATATTCTTTGAATGATTTATCTTATTCTATGCAAGAAACTGTTTTTGCAATGTTAGTTGAAACAGCTGAAAGAGCTTTGGCACATACCGGGAAAAAAGAATTATTATTGGGTGGAGGTGTTGCTTGTAATTCGCGTTTGCAGGAAATGTGTAAAATAATGTGTAAGGAGCGAGGAGCAAAGTTTTTTTGTCCTGAAAAATCTCTGCTCACAGACAACGGCGCCATGATTGCATACTTGGGAGAAATAATTTTTAAAAAAACAAAAGAAAAATTTTCTTATAAAAAATTAAAGCAAATAGATATTAAACCCCGACAGAGAACAGATGAAGTAAAAGTTAAATGGAAGTAGTTTGTTATATACTCAAATTAATATAGTTATTTGTCTAATCAAAGAATAGTATATTAAATAATAATTTTAAGAAACATTTATAAATCTATTTTTTCTAAATAATTCATCCTATGAACTTAGAGTGAGGATATTACTCTTTGTTCTACTAAATACAATGATAGATATATATCAAATAATTGAAAAAGCAAAGAATACTGGTAAAATAGAAAAAGGAACAAACGAAGTTACAAAAGCAATTGAAAGAGAAACTGCAAAATTAGTTGTTTACGCTACTGATGTAGAACCAAAAGAAATTATTCAGCATTTGCCGATTTTGTGCAAAGAAAAAAAAATTCCTTGTCAAGAAGTTGATAATAAACAAAAATTAGGAATGGTTGCAGGACTTCCTGTCTCTTCTTCTTCTGTTGTAGTAATTGAAGCTGGTGATGCTGAAAAAGATATTACTGAATTAAAAAATAATTTAATTTAAAATGAAAAAGACTCAGAAGCAAAATAGGAAATTTTGTATTTATTCAAATTAAACACTGAAATAAATTCAAATGAAAGAAAAACAAGAAATTTTTCATTTGTATTTTAGAATAAAATGGCAAAAACACAAAAGAAACAACAAGTTAAATCACAGCCTTCAAAAGGAAGTGATAAAATTGTATCAAGAGAAGTAGTTCCAGGGATTGTAGAAGAAATTATAGGAAGAACAGGATTTAGAGGAGAAATCACCCAAGTTAAATGTTTGGTTCAAGAAGGAAAAGATAAAGGTAGGGAAATGAGAAGAAATGTTAAAGGTCCGATTAGAGTAAAAGATATTTTAATGCTTAGGGAAACAGAAATCGAAGCAAGAAGAATTAAATCAAAAGTTACAAAAGGAGCATATACTTAAGATGACTTTAACTTTAACAGATTATGCAAAAGAAGGATTAATTAGATTAAAGGGTGGATCTCCAGGAATTATCATTAGTGCTTTAAATAAAAAAGATCTTAATTATCTTCTAGAATATTATAAAAAAAAGGGATTTGATGCTCAAAAAGAAAAAGCTATTTCGAAAGAAGGTGTTGGAACTATTTATCCTATTAGTGTTTTTCATAAAATTTTTGTGGGAGTAAACAAAAATGCCTAAATGTTCTTTTTGTGGAAAAGATTATGATATTCATAGTTCGCTTCGCTCTCGACTTCGTCGAATGCAAATCATTAATTTTAAGGAGGTTTTTGTAAATGCCTAAATGTTCTTTTTGTGGAAAAGATTATGATATTCATAGTTCGCTTCGCTCTCGACTTCGTCGAATGCAAATCATTAATTTTAAGGAGGTTTTTGTAAATGCCTAAATGTTCTTTTTGTGGAAAAGATTATGATATTCATAAAGGATTAACTTACATTTTAAAAGATGGAACAATAAAACATTTGTGCTCTTCTAAATGTAGGAAAAATATGTTAATGAAAAGAAGAAAAGTTCGTTGGATTCCAGGTTTTAGAAGTGTTAGAAGAAAGAGTTCTAAGAAATAAATTTTAAATTACATTTCGTTTTCACACAAAGACGAAATGCAAAATGTTACAAAGAGAAAGATACTTAAACTATTTTTTATATTTATATGAATAGGTAAGTTAATTGTAGGTTAATTTAAAATTGGAGAAGGTAATTTTAGATTACTATCGACGATAAATACCCAAAGAGATGTAGGATAATCTCAAAACATGTAAGTTAATTAAAAAGATGGTATATAAAAAGTTTATTAAAAGAGGTAATAAAGTATTTGGACCTTATTATTATGAAACATATAGAGAAAATGGTCAAATAAAAACAAGATATGTAAGAAAACCTCAAGCAAACAAAATAAAAAAACCACTCATTGTAATAGCTATTTTTGCAGCAATTATAATATCTCTCTTTTTATTAAACTTAATAGAGCCAATTTTTACAGGTCATGTTATTGATATACAAGAATCTTATATTCAAAAATTAAATTTAAAAGCAAATCAAAATCAAGAACATGTTCTTTTCTTGAAAGAAAAACCAGAAAATTATTCTTTAAAATCTCTTGCTTTATCTGGGTATCTTCAGGGAGAGGGAAATGCAAAAGTGTATGTAGAAAGTGAAGGGAATCGATTCTTAATTTTGGAGATTAATAATCAAAAAGATGTAAATGCAACAGTTCCTGAAATAGAACTTTCAATAACTGGAGGAGTAATCAACTCATTAAAATCTTTTACAGGCAAAATAGCAGGGTTTGTTGTTGCAAATAATATAGAAGAAGAAAGTGAGGAAAAAATTCCAAAGGAATCCAAACCCATTGAAGAAACTAAAGAAAAACCAAAAGAGATTTCAGAGAAATCTCATTTAACTAATCAAAATAAAGGTGGGCAGTTGAAAGAAAAAAATTCCAATGATTTAAATGTTGAAGAAATTAAAGAGGACGTAGAGGCTGGAGAACAAGAAGAAATAGAAAAAGCTGAAGAGGAAATTGAAGAAGAAATAGAAAAAGCTGAAGAGGAAATTGAAGAAGAAATAGAAGAAGAAGTTGAAGAAGAAGTTGAAGAAGAAAATAATATTACTAAAGAAGAAAGTACTTTGGAAATTCCTGAAGAAGAAAACAATATTCCTGAAGAAGCTGAAGAAGAAATAGCAAAATTTGAATTCAAAGACATTTGTGTTGAAACCTGTGAACTGCCAGCAGGATTTGATAATGATTCTTATAAAATTATCATTGAAGTTGATAATGCTTTATTAAAATTAGATAAAATTAGTTATTCTGTTACAAATACCTCTGTTACAAATACTCCTCTTCCTGAATTATCTATTCCTCTTGTTATTGTTCCCAATGAAACCATAGTAAAGAATGTGACAGAAATTATTGAAGCAGAAATAGCAAAAGAAGAAAGCTTAACACAATTTAAAGCAGAAATAGGCAAGCCAGTAAAATGGAAAAAAAATATACAAAATTCTGAAAATATAACTAATCTTAAGGCAAATATATCAAAATATGCTAATAATATTCAAGTTAAAAAAATAGATAATGGAGTTGAAGAAGAAATAGGACACAAAATTGTGGAAAATTATAATAGTTTTTTAACAGGAAAAATTATTCAAACAGATCAAGAAGTGTTAAGTAAAGGATTTGAACAACAAGTTGAAGAAGAGGAAGAAATAGAAATAATTATACAAGAGCCAGCGCAAGAAATTGAGATAAGTTATGAAACTCCAGCGCCATATATTGAAGAAAAAGAAATAAGCCCATACAAAAAACAAATCATTGTTAATTCTGATGCACATTGTTTTAATATTTTAACTTACACAAATATAACAGAAGCCCCTCAAGAAGCAATAAAACTTTATTGGGTTATAAACGGAACAAGACAAATTGTAAAAGATGTAAATTACATTGATCAAAATAATAACACTTTAATTGACAAAATAGAATGGATTACTCCTTCTTTAAGCAATCAAATATATGAAGTTGAAATAACAATATTAAATGTTCAGAGTTATCCAACTGTAAATGGAAATTGGACTGTTAAATTTACAACTATAGGTCAAGCAAATTTAACTGTAAAAGCAATTAATGGAACAACTTGGTCAAACAGTAGTGAAGGAAATGATTTAAAATTCTTAGAAATAAAATGTGGAGAGAATATTTCAGAATATGAATGGAATGAAGGTGTTTTTATTTCTAATTATAGTTGCAATGAAACCAGTTATGAAATCTCAAAGGTTTTGACTTCTGGCAAGCATACACTTGAATTTACTTTTGGGGATGTAAAAGTTTATGCTTTTAATACAGCAGAAAATTTACCTAAAACACTAAATGTCCAAGGAAAATTAAGAAATGTTTCTACAAATAGGGCTGTAGCAGATGGAGATTATAATTTTATTTTTAGAATTTATGAAGCAGCAACAGGAGGAACAGATTTGTGGGAGGAAAGTCAGAATGTAATACTTGAAAGGGGAGTTTATACTGCAATTCTTGGCAAAACAAATAATATAACTTTGCCTTTTGATGTCCCTTATTATTTAGGAATAGAAATTGAAAGTGAAGGTGAAATGAATCCGCGAATAGAAATGACGAATATGCCTTATGCTTTTCGTTCATTTAATACTTCTTTTTCAGATATTGGGGGTATTCCTTCTAGTGCCACAGATATTTATGTTAATGAATCAGGAGATACTATGGATGGAAATTTAACAGTTGAGGCTAATATTTCTGCACAAAATATTTTTGCTGACTTATTTTATGAAGGTGGGCAATTATTAAATGATACTTATTGCAAATTAACTGGATGTGAGATGACTGGAAATTTAAATGTTACAGGTAATGTAACTGCTGATTATTTTATTGGTAATGGGTCTTTGCTTACTGGAATTTCTTTTACTGGTATAGATACTCATGTTGCTGGTGATGAAGATTATTTAACAAATGATTCCACAACCATGTATTTTAATGAAACTAAGTTAAATGACACAATAGATTCAAGAGATTCAGATACAACTTATACAAATGGAACTGGTTTATCTTTAGTTGGAAATACTTTTTCAATTATTCTTTCTTATTTTGAAAATTTATTTATTTCTGATTCTGAAGAGGGAAATTTGAATGTTAATAGTTCAGATTACTGGGATGATTTAGATTCTCCTGCAAATATTTCAGGAAGTTTAATTAATAATGATTTGAATTGGATTAATAATTCTAATGAAGTTGATCCTTTATGGACTGCAAACTATTCAGCTTTTAATGATAGTTGGAGTTATTACGAAGCTGATACTAATTGCTCTTCTGATGGAAGTTGTGCTCTGGTTCTATATGATTCAGATTTACCTTTGGCAAATAAAACTCTTCCTTATTGTGGAAATATAACTGGAGCAACATCAGATTTATGCACAATAGTTGATACTGATACAAATACTGTTTGGGTTATTTCAAATGATTATTTAATAAATAATTCTGGAATTTTGAGTGTTAATGAAACAAGATTAAATCAGACAATTGAAAACTTAGATACTTATTATTTAAACACAGAAAAATTAGGAGGAGGAATTTATTTGTATAATGATTCAACTACAATTTACTTAAATGAAACTAAACTTAATGAAACAATAGATTCAAGAGATTCAGATACAACTTATACAAATGGAACTGGTTTATCTTTAGTTGGAAATACTTTTTCAATTATTCTTTCTTATTTTGAAAATTTATTTATTTCTGATTCTGAAGAGGGAA
>Ga0307992_1002606_pt1 | contig 10201 bp, 9 predicted proteins | sample EllFjometagen133_FD_203162 | JGI IMG/M metagenome (GOLD analysis project Ga0307992, IMG submission 203162) | Marine microbial communities from Ellis Fjord, Antarctic Ocean - #133 | ecosystem: Environmental > Aquatic > Marine > Unclassified | place: Southern Ocean | collected 2014-10-08
AACCGTTTCCAGAGTTTTAGGAGATTTCCCCGGAGTCAGAGATAGAACCAGAAAAAAAGTTCTTAAAGCCGTATCGGAATTAAATTACGAAATAAACGCAGTTGCCAGGAACCTGAGACAGAAAAAAACTAATTCTATCGGAATAATTGTAGGAAATGTTCTTTCTCAGTTTTATTCGGTTATTGCTAAATCTGTAGAGGATACCAATAATAAGTTTGGTTATAATACCATTTTATGCAATGGAGATGAAAATCACCAGAAAGAACTCAATTATCTAAAAGTTTTAAAGTCTAATAGGGTAGATGGGATAATACTAACTCCTACCGGTAAAAATTCTGAGTATGTTCAGCATCTGATAAATTCAAGAACCAAAATGGTACTTTTAGACAGACTGATTGAAGGAATAGATTGTGACGCGGTCTTAGTTGATAATACCAATGGCGCATATAAGGCGGTTAAACATCTGATAGATCGAGGTTATAGAAAAATAGGAATAGTGGATGGATACTTAGACCGAACCACCGGTGCAGAAAGACTGAGAGGATATTTACAAGCGATAGAAGAAGCTGGTATAACCAAAGATGACAGCCTGATTAAAATTGGTAATTTCAAAAAAGAAAGTGGCAGGAAATTAACTAAAGAATTATTAAAACAATCTAATAGACCAGATGCAATATTTACCACTAATATAGATATGTCTATGGGTGCATTAATTGCTATCAAAGAGCTAGGGCTTACCATACCCGATGATATTGGTATTGTTTGTTTTGATGATTCGGATTGGGCTTTGATACTAGAACCTTCCATAACTGTAATAAGACAACCTGTGTATCAACTTGGTTCCACAGCAGCCGAACTATTAATAAAAGAGATAGAAGATGAAGAGAAAAACTTAGATCATAAACCAACTGTAGTAACCCTAAGCACAGAGTTAATAATTAGAAATTCCACTAAAAGATTAAATACTCATCGTAAATAAATCTATAATTAACCATTACGCTTTTTGCTGGCAGGTGGTTTGTAAAAATAATTTTTAAAGGTACAAATTTTAAAACCATGTCCAGCAAGGAGTATTTTGACAAATAAGAGGAGGTGATAGAAAAAAGGAAATATCGTATCGAGAGTTTAGTATTTAAAAATAAAAGGAGGATTTTATCGTGAAGAAAGATAAATTTTTAAAAATTGCTTTAACAGTTTGCTTACTTGTAGTTTTGACTTCTATGGTAGTTTTCGCTGAACAACCAAAGTATAATTTGAAATTTTCTACCGCTGCTACCCCCTTAGAACCACAAACTCAAGGCTTTATGAAATTTGCTGAAATAGTAGAACAGTTAACCGGTGGAAACATTAAAGTGACTATATATCATTCCGGGCAATTAGCGGATCAAAAAACTCAAGTTCTCGGAACTATGCGCGGAGATATCGATATGTGTGATGGTTCACCTTCTTGGTATGCTGATTTAGTCCCCTATCCGGAAATTGGGGTATTGGAAGCTGCCTATGTATTTAAAAGCTTAGACCATCTGTATTATGTGGTAAATGGTTCTATTGGGCAAGCCTATTGGGATGAATTGAGAAGGAAATCCGGCTTAGTAGTTTTAGACACCTGGTTCTTAGGGACCAGAGAGTTAAATCTAACCAAAAAAGCCGGAGTAGTTAGAACTCCCGAGGATCTTAAAGGGGTCAAATTAAGAATGCCCGGTTCAGAAGCCTGGATGGATGTTGGTCGAGGTTTGGGTGCTCAACCTACTCCCCTAGGATTCAATGAAGTCTATATGGCTTTAAAGACAGGGACCATAGACGGACAAGATAATCCCTTACCCACCGATTTTTCCAGCAAATTTTACGAAGTCACTCACTACATAGTTTTAACTGATCATCAGATGACTATTATTAACCCTACAATTAATGAAAAAGTATGGGAGAGTATGCCGGAAGATTATAAAGTATATATGAAAAAAGCGTTGTTGATCGGAAGAAATTACTGTAATCGATTAGTTTTAGAGCAGGAAGCAAGTTTATTGGCTAAATTCCAAAACGAATTTGGTATGGAAATAATCATTCCAGATAAAGCCGCTTTTATGGAGAACACCAAGAAGATGTATGTTAAAAATGATGAAATTTGGGGTAAAGGGGTGTACGAAAAGATACAAAATGCGAGTGCAGAGGTATATGAAGCAGAATAATTTTTAACTAACCAAAGATACTCTATATATTTAGTAAGGGACAAGAGGCTAAATCTCTTGCCCCTTACTAAATTACTAAAAAATTAATTATTTTAAAACCGAAAGTGTGGTTGATTTAATGGAATTATTAAAAAAAATTTATCACTTTATAATTATTTTTTTTGAAGAAATTCTTTCCACTGCAGCCCTAATAACTTGTGCCTCAGCAATTGTTATTCAAGTTTTCTATCGATATTTTCTTAATATTTCTCTGGAGTGGCCCTTCGAATTATCTATTTATGCTTATATCTGGACCTTATATCTGGGTGCTGCCTGGGGAGTAAGAGAAGGACATCATGTAAAATTTAATATTTTATATGATAAATTATCTCCAAAAGTTCAAAAGATGGTTAATATAATTTTTAATACCATTACTACCATTGTTTTTATCATTATTTTTAAACCTGTTTGGGAATATCTTTTATTTAATTACAGGATAAAGACGGTTGCCCTTAAAATCCCCTGGACTTATGTTTTTATGGTATTTTCCATATTTTTAACCCTTACTGTAATTCATAACATTGAACATATAATTCGCGATATTAAATTTTTATCTACTAATAAAGATACAAATAGAACAGGAGATAAAGTAAAATGCTTATAACTATATGGGTAGTTTTATTCGCAATTATGTTTATTTTTGGATACCCTATTATCTTTTCGATTTCCGTACCTTCGATGATTTATATTATCTTGGCTGGTATAAGTCCTGCAGTAATTGTAGATCAGATGGTTATAGGTTTTGAAAAGAATTTTGTTTTGCTTGCCGTACCATTATTTATTTTAGCTGCCAAAATAATGAACGAAGGCATGATTACTGAACGACTTTTTAATTTTGCCAATAAGATGGTAGGTTCACTTAAAGGTGGGTTGGGACATGTTAATGTATTGGCTTCGGTTATTTTTTCGGGGATGACCGGTTCGGCAATTGCCGATGCCTCTGGTTTAGGATTAATAGAAATAAAATCTATGAATGATGCCGGTTTTGATCCTGAATTTAGCTGTGCGGTAACTGCAGCAAGTGCAACTATCGGTCCTATTATTCCTCCCAGTATACCTATGGTAATCTATTCGATGATTTCAGGAGCTTCTTTAGGTCACTTATTTATTGGTGGTATTATACCTGGTCTTTTTTTAGGATTTGCCATGATGGTTTATATTGCCTATATTTCGCATAAACGAAATTATCCTACCGGTGAACCTTTTAACTTAAAAAGTTTAACTATATCTTTTTTTAAAGCCTTTTTCCCGCTTTTAACTCCGGTGATTTTATTGTGGGGTATTTATGGCGGGGTTTTTACTCCCACTGAAGCTGCTGCTGCAACAGTTTTATATGCATTGATTCTATCAGTAATTGGTTACCGTATTTTAGGTTTAAAAAAATTATTTGCTATTTTTAAAGAATCTGCTTTAAGTACTGGCTATGTATCGGCTATGGTTGCCGCTGCACTTATCTTTAGTTATATTGTTTCTCGGGAACAATTACCCGTAGCCTTAACTAATTGGGTTATGAATTCAGGAATTATTACTAATAAGTATATGTATTTATTATTTGTAAATGTATTTCTACTATTATTGGGAGCTATTATGGATCCCATTGTAGGAGAATTAATCGTGATGCCTATTTTAATACCTATTGCTATCTTTTTTAAAATTGACTTAATTCATCTTGGTGTTATCTCGGTTTTAAATGCGATGATCGGTCTTTCAACTCCGCCTTATGGAGAAAATCTATTTATTGTTAGTGCTTTAACCAAAGTACCCTTGGGAGGAATAATCAGGGAAATGTGGCCTTTTCTTGCTGTTTTAATAGGCGTATTACTGGTTTGTACTTATATTCCGGGAATTGTTCTGTGGCTGCCTAAATTAGCGGGGTATGTTCCTTAAAATAAAACTTCGTTTTTAATGAGAGAAAATAATTTCTGAATTCTATATATTTTTATATTAATTACGAATAATCAAAGGGAAGAGGTATATAAAATGAAGTGTAACCTTGATTTAATAAATAAGTACTATCAAGAATTAGAACAGGCCAGTAGAGGTAATTTAGATAAGGCAATAGAGAAGATTATAGAAGTAAAGGAAAGAAATGGCAAGATAATGGTAGTTACTGGAAGCGGACCAAACATCCACGAAGGGGTCACTACTTTAATATCTGAATTAATGGATAAAAGTATTATAAATAATGTTAGCACAAGTTCGGCAGTAATTGCCCATGAAATGGCGGGAAGTTTAGATAAGGTAAAGAGAATAAAAGCGTATAAATTAGGATTTAAGCCTGGCAGTAATTTCCTGCCCCGAGGAGATATTTTTGAATTTACCAAGATAGAAGACAATGATTTAGAAAATTTAAGAAAAGAATTAGTTTTAGATGAAGAGCTACTAAAAAAATCAAAAAGTATAGATGGTGATGTTATTATTAAAGCTGCCGGAAATATGGCTTACCCTATGGGTTTAAGGACAGAAATGCTTTCTCGGGAAATTCTAAATATTGCTCAAACTTATAATTTACCTTTTGAGGAAGTAGCGGGCTGGGGGGCAGATAAGAGAACGATGATCGGAAAAGGTGCAGAGAAGAACTTTCCTGTAATAGTTAGTGTTCCTCAACTTGTTGGAGGAGGAGCTGTAGGACTTTCTGTTGGCGATAGTATTCCTATTTCAGAAAGATCTATGCGTATTGCCAGAATGTTAGAAGAGTCAGATGTTATCATAGAATCAGCAGTAGCTTTAACCCAGGAAATTCATGATGGTCCTTTTGAATGTTATACGGGACATGGGATTTGGTCACATTGGATTGGATTTAGAACTTATAGTCTTAAAAAGAAAACTATAATCAGGATTGATTTGGATAAACAATTAATGCAGGCTAAATTAATGCAAAACAAGAATAAAAAGATTCAAGAAGCTATCGATAAAGGGTTGCCTAAGACAAAAATTACCGGAATTCCCTTTCGAATGGAAATGTCTGCCTTTGCACGTCATGAAAACAGTATTCCGATAGTCGGAGATATTGGAAAGATATGGCCTATTATGGCTTATAGGATTGCTGACAAATTGGGAATTTCTTTAGATTTTATAAGCTATCCTCAGGAATCGGGAGAAGGAAAGAAGATGAGAGAATGGATAGTAGAAAATGTTAAAGCAATAGATAGAGAAAATTTCTTAAAAAGAGCTCAGGAATATAAATTATAAAAATCTTAAAAATAGAGAGGAAAATTATTAAAAATGAAGATTATTGGAGCAATACCGTCTCGATATAGTTCTACCAGATTACCAGGTAAACCCTTAAAAGATATTTGTGGTAAGTCGATGGTTCAGCGGGTATATGAGAGGGCTAAACAATCAAAATTATTAGATGAAATTATTGTGGCAACAGATGATATGAGAATTATAGAAGAAGTAAAAAAATTTGGTGGGCAAGCAATAATGACTTCACTTAATCATCCCAATGGAACTTCTCGAATTGCCGAGGCGGTCAAAGATATAGATGCTGATTTAGTAATTAATATACAGGGAGATGAACCACTTATACGATATGAAATGATAGATGAACTTATTGAAGCATTGATTAAAGATAAAAGTAAAGTTATGGCTACTCTCTGTTATAAGCTTAATGATAAAAATAAATATAACGATGAAAATGTTGTAAAAGTAGTTTGTGATATTTATGGGAATGCCTTATATTTCAGCCGTTCTTTAATACCTTATCCTAGAAAAGAAATAAATTATAAAGTTTATGAACATATAGGTATTTATGGTTATAAAAATTCTTTTCTGCAGGAGTTTGTAAAATTAGACGATACTCCCTTGTCCATAATGGAATCTTTAGAACAACTAAAGGTTTTAGAATGCGGATATAAATTATTTGTAATTGAAACTAAATATAATTATAATGCCCTGAGTATTGATACTCAAGAAGACTTAGAGGAAGCTAGAAAAATAATCGAAAAGACTAGAGAAGTATGACATAAAAAATATTTTTTTATCCATGAAATATTGCATGGTTAAAGGATTTTTCTTTAAAATAAATATTAATATACTTTAAAATTGGTAGCTAAATAAGCAAATTTGCTAAAAGTTATATACGTGGATAAAGAAAGATTTATTTTTTGCTATAGTTAATGTTTTAGTAAAAGGTGCGAGATGTAAAGATGATCATTGATGTACTTGAAAATGCCGATTTATATCGGAAATTAAATAGTAAATTTAACGAAGGTTTTGATTTTTTAAGAAATACCAATTTATTAAAATTAGATATAGGAAAATATGAAATTGAAGGAACTAATATCTATGCTATAGTAGATAATTATTTTACCCGTTTTAAAGAGGAAGGATTATGGGAAGCTCACCGTCGTTATATTGATATTCAATTTGTAGTAAAGAATAAGGAACAAATGGGCTATGCTAATTTAGGGCAAATGCAAAAGTATACAAAATATGACCAAGAAAAAGATATTTTATTCTTTAAAGGAACCGGGAGCTATTTTATTATACCTGCTGGTACTTTTGTTATTTTTACTCCTCAAGATGTGCATATGCCGGGCATTGCTATAGAAAAACCCGAGGCCGTAAAGAAAATTGTATTAAAAATTCTTATTAATTAGCATTAATTATTATTTAAAAAAATATTTATGATTAAAGAGGTAAAGTTTAATGAAAAGAATGAAAGATCTTGTGGTTCCCACAATTACCCCATTTGACAAAAAGGGTGAAATTGATAAAGAAGGTATCAAAGCACATTTTGATTTCTTAATTAAATCCGGGGTTAAGGATTTTTATATTTTAGGCACAACGGGTGAAGTATTTTTAATGGACAAAGAAGAAAGAAAAATGGTTGCAGAGCTGGTAGTAAAATATGTTGGTGATAGAGGAAATATCTTCATCCAGGTTGGTTCTATATCTACTAAAGAAGCATGTGAATTAGCCCAACACGCTGAAAGTATAGGGGCAGCTGGTATAGGCGCAATAACTCCTTTTTATTTTAATGTAATACAACGAGAGATGGAAAATTATTATCTAGAAATAGCCAAAAGTGTAAGCGATGATTTTCCCGTTTATTTATACAATCTTCCCGGTTGTACTACTAATGATCTATTACCGGAAACTGTATCCAAGTTAGCTGAAGTAAAAAATATAGTAGGGATTAAAAATAGTATGGAAGATATAGTGAGATTGAGTCGATTAGTCGATGAAACTCCAGATAATTTTGACGTAATTGTCGGGTCAGACAATATCTTAATGTCTGCTATACTGTATGGAGCGAAAGGGAGCGTTTCGGGAAACGCTAATGTCTTTCCTGAAATTTTTATTGAATTTTACCAGGCTATAAAGGAAAATAATTGTAATATGGCACACGAAAAACAGATTATTATAAGACATATTGCTAAAATATTAAAGAATGGAGCAAATTTAGCTTATTTTAAACAAGCTCTCATTTATCGAGGATTTAAAGCAATTTTTACTAGAAAACCTTTATTAGATCTGAAGAAGAATGAAAAAGATAAACTAAATAATGAAATAAAAGAAATTATTAAGAAATATCTTTAAAACATAATTAAGTAAGATAATTTTAATTTGTTCTAAAATATTAGATTTATTAATAATAATTATCAGAGAGGTTATAATCATGTCAAATATCCAAAAAAGACTGCAGGGCACTCTTCCTAAAGTGGGTATCCGTCCCATCATCGATGGACGCCGGAGAGGAATCAGGGAATCCTTAGAAAATCAGACTATGGCTATGGCTCAAGCTGCCGCCCAATTAATATCTAAAAACCTAAGACACTCTAATGGTCTGCCGGTAGAATGTGTCATAGCTGATACCACTATTGGCGGAGTAGCGGAAGCCGCCAGATGTGCCGATAAATTTGTGAAAGCAGGAGTGGGAGTCTCCCTTACTGTAACCCCTTGTTGGTGTTATGGTATGGAGACTATAGATATGGACCCCCTTATCCCCAAGGCTATCTGGGGATTTAACGGAACCGAAAGACCGGGTGCAGTATACCTTTCTGCCGCTCTTGCCGGCCATGACCAGATAGGTCTCCCGGCCTTCGGAATCTACGGTAAAGATGTCCAGGATCAAGATGATGCTACTATCCCCCAAGATGTCCAACAAAAGCTATTACAATTTGTTAAGGCTGGTCTTGCTGTAGCCACTATGAGGGGAAAATCTTATCTTTCTATTGGCAGTGTCGCTATGGGCATAGCCGGTTCCCAGGTTACTCCTTCCTTCTTTCATGATTATCTGGGAATGAGAACCGAATCTGTAGATATGACAGAGATTATAAGAAGGATAGAAGAAGAGATATATGATCAAGAAGAATATGAAAAAGCCCTCTCCTGGGTTAAAGAGAATTGTCCCGAAGAAGAAGATAGAAATAAAGAATCCCTCAGACACTCCCGTCCCCAAAAGGATAAAGAATGGGAGATGGTAGTGAAGATGACATTAATAGCCCGAGACTTAATGCTCGGTAATAAGAAACTAATTAATTTAGGCTATGCCGAAGAGGCCGAAGGACATAATGCCCTTGTTGCTGGTTTCCAAGGACAGAGACAATGGACAGATCACTTCCCTAATGGAGATTTTATGGAGACTATCCTAAACACCTCCTTTGATTGGAATGGGATCAGAGAACCCTTTATCTTTGCAACCGAAAATGATAGCCTAAACGGAATATCTATGTTATTTAATCATCTTTTAACCAATCGTGCCCAAATCTTTTCTGATATCAGAACTTACTGGAGTCCGGAAGCAGTTAAAAGAGTCACTGGTATTAAATTAAGTGGTCTAGCCCAAAACGGATTTCTCCATCTGATCAATTCCGGCTCTACTACCTTAGATGCTACCGGAGAACAAAAATTAAATGGTAAAGCAGTGATGAAGCCCTTCTGGGAGATAACCAAAGAAGAGACCAAGAGATGTCTATCTAATACCAGATGGTCTCCGGCTAACTTAGAATATTTCCGGGGAGGTGGATATTCGTCTACTTTCTACACTAAAGGAGTTATGCCGGTAACTATGGCAAGGATAAACCTTATCAAAGGTCTAGGCCCGGTAATCCAAATTGCCGAAGGCTATACTGTAGATATACCTCCCGAAATTCATCACATCTTAGATGAACGTACTGACCCCACTTGGCCAACCACTTGGTTTGCACCCATTCTAAATGGTAAAGGGGCTTTTAGAGATGTTTATTCTGTGATGAACAACTGGGGAGCTAACCATGGCGCAATCAGTTATGGACATATAGGAAAAGACCTGATTACTCTTGCCTCTATGTTCAGGATACCAGTTGCCATGCATAATGTCCCCGAAGAGAAAATATTTAGACCTAAGGCCTGGGCCTCTTTTGGCACTTCTGATTTAGAATCTGCTGATTTTAGGGCATGTGAAAATTTTGGTCCTTTATATGGTAGAAAATAAAGATATTAATGCAGATTTATGCTGATGTAACCAGTTGAGAAATTAAAATTGCTTCATCTCCTCAGGCTTTCGCTTTAGGGGCAGCAATGTTTGGGACTCTGGCCGCAGAAAGTGAAGCTGGAGAATATAACTTTATTGAAGATGTGGTAGAACATATGGCGATACTCGAAAAGAAAAGTTACCTCCCTATTCAAGAAAATGTAGAGATTTATAATCAGTTATTTACCGAATATAGAAAATTACATGATTATTTCTGGTTGAGGAATTAACCAGGTAATGGAGAGATTAAAAAAAATAGAGAATAAGATTTGGTTTTTATTGATTATTGTAAAGTTTGTCATTGAGTTGGGGAAATAATTTCAATTTCTTTTCTTTTCAATAAATCGAAATATCCTTTTGATAATGATTTATCGGTTATAATCGCATCTACGTTTTCAATACCAGTTGTCCGGAAGATAGATGCCTTATCAAATTTACTGGAATCTACCAGAAGATAATGAAGCCTGGAATTTTCGAACATCTTTACTTTAATATTTCCTTCCATAACATTAGA
>Ga0307992_1002608_pt1 | contig 10194 bp, 5 predicted proteins | sample EllFjometagen133_FD_203162 | JGI IMG/M metagenome (GOLD analysis project Ga0307992, IMG submission 203162) | Marine microbial communities from Ellis Fjord, Antarctic Ocean - #133 | ecosystem: Environmental > Aquatic > Marine > Unclassified | place: Southern Ocean | collected 2014-10-08
CTAAAGCGAGAAGAAGAATGAGACAAAAGTTTTTCATGAGATTCCTAATAGATATCTATAACTAGCCTTTGACCGATCCCAGGGTGAGACCGCCAATTAAATATTTTGTGAGAAAGAGGAAAAGCGCGATGGCAGGGATTGAGACAATCATGGCACCAGCGGCATAAAGGCCCCATTCCGTTGTCATGTTTGCCTGAAAGGATTTTAACCCAATGGGCAGGGTGAACATTTCCTCATACCAGAGCACCTGAGCGGCCACAATGTATTCCGTCCAGGCCGACATAAATGAGAATAAGGCCGTAATCACCAATGCTGGTGACGCCAGAGGGAGTATAATTTTATAAAATGCCATGAATCTACTGGCACCATCAATACGGGCTGCTTCCTCCAGGGAATATGGAATGGTATCATAATAGCCTTTCATTGACCACACACAGAAGGGCAAGGCAGTTGAAGAGTAAATGACAATCAAGCCAAGATAAGTATTAATCAAATGGAGGCTTGAAAGCATGATAAACAAGGGCAGCAGCAGCATGGTGGCTGGAAACATCTGCGTAACCAATAAACTAAAAAGACTGGCCTCTCGACCAGGAAAGCGAAACCGGGACAATGCATATCCAGCCGTGGAAGCCAGAGCAACGCCAGTGATCATAACCGTTGCAGTGACCAGGACAGAATTCCATATCCAGGTGCCAAACGGATGATCCGCAAAAAGCTTGATGTAATTATCAAAAGTCCAGTCATCAGGAATGATTGACAAGCTTTCTGTCAGGAGATTATCACCAGGTCGGATGGAAATGGTGATAACTCTGAGTATGGGATAAATGGACCAAGCAACAGCAAGGAACAGCGCGCTATAAATCATGATATACTGGAGTGATGATGTTTTCTTCATATCTCTTCTCTACTTAGTCCATTAATCATATTTCTCATTACATCTCTTTTTTTTTACAACGAATCAAACGAAGCTTACGAACAGAGCGTTATGGTTTTTATTTCGTATCATTTGTCAATTTCGTTGTAAAGCGCTTTCTACTTCCACTGCTAAACTCCCAAGATCATTAACTTAACAACTCAGGATCCATATCCTTCGACTCAGGTCTACGCTCCAGAGGAGCTTCGCCCCTACAGGCCGCTCAGGATGACGAGGAAAACGGACTCTTGATTTCATAAACTCCCCAACTTCCAAACTTCCAAACTTCCAAACTTCCAAACTTCCAAACTTAATACGCCGTTTCTGTCGCTTTATTCTTCTGCATAAATTTCACAGAAAAAAGAGCCAACATGAGGAATATCATAAAGCTGAAGGCCGCTGCATAGCCATAGCGATACAAATTGAATGCAGCACGATACACAAAACTTACCAGGATATGCGTCTGGTCACCAGGTTGCCCTCCATTAGACACCAGCCAAACCACGTTGATGTTATTGAAGGTCCAAACGATACCCAGTGTGATGGCCGGAATCATGACAGGTTTCAGGAGGGGTAATGTGATCTTTTTGAACTTCTGCCAAGCGGTAGCACCATCAATGGAGGCTGCTTCATAAAGCTCCTGAGGGATGGATTGCAGACCTCCCAGGGCGATGATCATCATAAAGGGGATACCCAGCCACACGTTGGTGATAATGGTGGCAATAAAGGCGTTGGTTGGATCGATCAACCAGGAAATGGGTTCGATCCCGAAGAATTTATTCAAAATGATATTCACTGCACCATAGTCGATGTTAAACATACCTCGCCATGTGAGAGCGGTGATATAGCTGGGAACAGCCCAGGGCAAAATCAAGAGTACACGGATGATACCCTTCCCAGGTAGGGGTCTATTAAGCAATAGAGCCAGCATAACACCCAAAATGACATGCAAGACAACATTCACGAACGTCCAAATAACGGTTCTTAAAAAGAAATGATAAAACTGTGAGTCAGTGAGAACTTTCTCATACTGTGAAAAACCTATGATTTGCCAGTCATTCACAGTTGTCAGACCCATATTCGAAAATGAAATCACTAGATTATAGAAGAAAGGATAGACAACCACTCCAAATATGAAGAGCGCTGCAGGAGCTACCATGAGCACTCCAAATCTCGATTCCTTAACCTGGACGCCTGGTATTCCTCGAACGAGAGGAAGGACAAAGGCTACAAATAACTTATACAAAGCCCAAACTGCCAGGAGGAGACCGCCGAGATAAACCAGGATGGCTGTGATATTCACTGCATCCTTGTCTATATCCTGCCCTTCAAACAGTTCAGCCACTTTTTGTACAGCAAGCTCCTGCTGATAGGCTGCACCTTCTTCAGGCGTCATACTACCACCCAGCACATTTTGATAGGCTGGACGCATGGCATCCCAGATTGCTCTCATCTGCGGCGAAATCGGCATGGCCCGACCACGGCTCACCTGCTCAATGGAGGTCATGATCACAGGGTCTTCAGCAATTTGGGGGCGCTCTCGAACTTCTAGCCGAGTTGGAATGGTGGCCAATCTACTGGCATATTCAAATTGGGCATCTGCTCCTGTGAGAAACTTCATCAGTTCCATAACCTGTTGTTCACGCTCACCACTCAAGTAGGGATTCATGTAATAGCCCTTGGTGGCAATCATGGGTGCAGGAAACAGTCCAGTCTCATCATTTATAGGGAGCACTGCCAGACCAAAGTCTACGTGTGGAGACTCCATGTACTTGGCCCATGACCAGGAACCGTTGATAAGCATACCAGCTGCACCTGTGTTGAATTTTGAATCAGCGATATCATAATCGCATTCGATGGGGATGATCCCGTGGACATCTCGCATATCACGGACAAACTTGAAGGCCTTTACGGCTGCCTCATTGTTCAAGGTCGGATTCTGATCCTCATCCATGACCCAGCCGCCATAGGAAGCATAGAAAGGCATAAAAAAGAAGGGTTCAGTGAAATTCCAGACCAGCCCATACTGATCTATCGTGCCATCACCATCCTTATCGATGGTGAGTTTCTTACCAAATTCAATGAGTTCCTGCAGGGATTCAGGAGGACGATCCAATCCGACCTCGGCAAACAATCGCTTATTATAGACGAGTGCGAGGTGGTTCCCCAACTCATCTCCAATCTGATAGAGATGGCCCTGATACCAGGTGAGACCTTTAGGATCGAATTCAGCTAGTTCCTCTTCGGTGAAGAAGCCTTCCAGGGGTTTGACAATACCCATTTCCACCAGGGCGCCCGTAAAATCACTGGGACCATATAGCAGATCAGGACCACCCTCAGTGAAACCAGTCGCAGACATATAAGCCATGCGAACTTCTTCGTTTTCCTTATAGAGAAGATGAACACTAATGTCAGGATGGGTAGTTTCGTATTCGGCAACGAGATCATTTAGCACAGCTCTACTTGGAGCTGGCATGGGGTGCCAGAGGTGCAGAGTCGTTTTTTCAGCACCCAGGAGTGAAGCAAGCATGAGTATGCTTACGAGAAATTGGAGCGACACGTTCATTCCGTGCTTCAATTTCTGACTGAGATGTAATCGAATTTTCCCTGTCACCCTATTGCTCCTTGATACTCATTTGAGGGTTACTAATAGCTATCATCAATGCCGCTGGTAACCATGGGTCAAAAATAGATAAGTGCTTCATCAAGATGAGCACGCCAGGCACCCCATGAATGACCTTCATGCCACTGTCTCCAGTGTAAGTCCCATACATCATCATCGAGAATTGCTTTAAGGGACATGGAACTATTATAACTGGATGGCTCGTAAGTCCCTGCATCCATATAAATTTTTACGGGGAGCACCTGGGAAGCATCATATTGATCAATGATGTCACCAAACCAGATTGCTGAGGAGAATGCTCCACAATTTCCAAAAATATCAGGATGCTGGATGGTGAAGAGAAGTGATGCCAGACCTCCCAGACTCACACCTGCTACAGCTCTATTCTCAGCTTCAGGCATGGTTCGATATTGACCGTCAATCCAGGGGACCAGTTCATTCACGAACATATCCATGAAGTCATAGTCATATGAATATTCCTCCATCCTGTTGATAGGATCAACAAAGATGGCGATGAGAGGTGGAATGAGTTCCTGGGAGATCATGTAGTCCAGGATATTCTCTGTATATGCCAAACTTATTTGTTCGCTTCCATCATGAAAGTAGACACTCCTATAACTTTCATTTCCTTCATCATAGCCCGGAGGCATGTAAATCTTAACTGAACGGGTTCGTCCCTGTGTCGTATCACTGAAGGTGGTTGAATGTAGCGACCCGTGTGGTATTTCGTAGGATTCAATTTCAGGAGGTTGAATGTAGCCAGGCATGGATAATTCAGAGTTAGGTCCATACCCACCACTACATGTATTGGGGTTTAGGGGATCCACTATCCAATTGCTGTTGACTACTATCTTGTAATCCAGTCTGGCATCATTTTCAAATTGATAGCCAGCATAATAAAGGTTTGTCCCAGAAAGATGAGTCAGATTTTGGTTGGTAGGATTCCAATCTGTGAAATCTCCAGCAACTCGAACCTCATGGGAAGCTCCATTTATATAGAGAAAATAAGCTGTTGTATTCTCAATGTACGGGATTCCTGTGGCACTATCAGCCCATTGGAGAAAAGAGTCTACCAAGGCCTGCTTCTGATCTGCAGGAGCCACGTAGACTGAGGTAATAAAATCATTAAATAATCTGGTTAATCTTTCAGGATCGGCTCTGCGAACTGAAAAATCATCAGTCCCAAAGAGGGTGTTTTCCTGTGGGTCAGGTGCTGTTGCACATGCTTGAAATTGAACGATGGTCAGCAAAAATAATTGAATTCTCAATATCCGAAAAAGGGATGAGTTCCTCTTCATTTTTGCTGTTGTAAACATGGTGACTTGTATAATTCCCTTTTTAAAAAAAACAGGGTGGAGAAGAACTTCTCCACCCTGTAAATGGACTTAATAAAGTACTCTTACTTAAGTAACATCATTTTGTTGGTTTGTTGGAAATCACCAGCAACGATTTTGTAAAAATACAGACCACTGGCAACTTTTTCGCCAGAAGCATTTAAACCATTCCACATGACATTGTAGCGACCAGAATTATTGCTCCGGTTATCTACGAGACGAACAACTTCACGACCTGTAATATCGAAAACTGTCAAATTGACATCCACAGTTTGTGGGATTACATAGCTGATTAAAGTTGTTGGGTTGAATGGGTTTGGATAGTTCTGTGAGAGAACAAATCCTGTTGGAAGATGAGTGGGCTCATCTACAGATGTTGGAACGTAGATCAGACCATTGGCATATGGTTCCGGTTCAACTTCTAGCGGGGTTCCCAAGTTGCTGAAGTGAACTACAGCCAGTGCCTGCACAGGAGCCAGAGTGCCACCCACTGAGGATGGCTTTAACCATTGTGTTCTATTTCGACCAAATCCCATGCCAGAGCCCAGCTCAGAAACTACAGTTCCATCAGCTTTGATATATTGGGCTGTATACATGATAGCATGAGGAGCAGGACCATTAATGGTCAGGGTTGCTTTCCAAATATTTTCACCCATTTCAGGGGCTGGAGCATATGCATAGGCGCTTGAATCTTCTGGTACGGTTCCCACAGGAACGCCCTGAAGATCTGCACCCCAGCCATCTTGCCAGGTAAAATAGAGCTCATCCGTGGCAGGATCGAAAGGATTGTCTTCATAAGCCATCGCTCCAGTCATATCCATATATAAAGTAGAAGTTACGGATTCACCTTCAGCAATCACACCTTCAGTTACGTAATCCTGAAATGTCTGGACTGGTAAAACCGTGTCAGCATCCATTCCATGCCATACAAAGAATCTATCACCACCACCAGAACCGGCTGGAAGTTCATATTCATAGAAATCCGCACCAGCATGCTGGGCAGAATCACCACCGGCAATCTGGTGCAAATTCAAGAAGAATTTGTAGCTAAAAATATCACCAGCGTCACCTTCATATGGGACTGTCAACGTATAAATTTCAGTTCCAGGTAGGCGAATCATGTCAATGGTGCTTCTGTCAAGATCTGACCCCCAACCATTCACACCACCACGTAATTCAAGGCTATCGCCAGCAGCGCGGTCATAAAATCCCAGATTCTCTAACACAGTCATATCAACTCTGAAGTTGATATTGCCAGATCCGTTACCCACAACCTGGACATTGCTAAACCAGACAACGTCAAGAACAACAGCTTCATTAGCGACTGTAAGCAATACTGAGCGATCAAACGGTAGACTTTCGTCGGCATCACCATTGATTGAATAGTGAAAGAAAGTGAGACCCAGAGGTAAGTCTTCAGTTAACTCATAGATACCATCAGAGTTGTCATCAGACATTAGCTTTGGACCGAGAAGGCTCTCCATAAGGACATTGCCAGTAGATGGATCAAATGCTGATGCATCAATCTGAGCATTCATATTGACCTGGAAGGTTACGGCTGCGCCTTCAAAGTCTGGATCAAAGTCATTCCACCAGACATCGATACTCTGTGCACCTGCAACAACCAGGTAAGTCCGGTTAGCACCACCACTAGGGAATTCTGAATTGTCCCAATCAGAATCAATTCTAAATTTAAACTCAAGCTGCTGTCCTACTTCAAAGCTATCGGCTAGAGTAAGACTCCAAATTCCATTACTATCGGCATCTGTGAGATAGTAAAAATCGGTAGTATCTGCACCCCAATCGTTGAAGTTACCAGCGATATCAACATATTGCGAAGCAGGATCAAATGCTGCAGCATCAATCAAGGCATTCATATTTACATTGAATGTGATTGCCAAATTGTAATCGTAGTCATTCCAGAAAACTGAATATTCCTGATATCCATCAGCAATGGTTAGCGTCCTATTAGGATCCGATTCTGGATTATCCCAATTCTGGTTGATACGAAATTTAAATTCGATGGTTTCGTCAATGGTAAACAGCTCAGCTTGATCTACATAAATCTCCCAGACAAGGTCGTTGTCATAGGTTGGAGCCAATTCATATCCAGCTCCATCCCAGCCATTTAACGAACCAGCGATGTTAACACTATCGCTTGCTGGATCGAATTCGCCATTATTATACTTGTCTGTCAGGTCAACCATAAAGCGAACAACTGGATAGGCGGTGACTGGACCAAAATATGCGAAATATTCGAAATCGGTATCTCCTACAGTCAGTGAGCGATTATCGCTGTCATTCATACCGGCGTCCCAAGAGCTATTGATCCTGAATTTGAATTCATAGTCACCTGCATCCAGGGCATATGTTGCAGTCCAGATGTCGGTGTCTTCAGTACTCTCAGCAAGTTGCCATTCTCCGGCAGCTGGCCCCCAACCATTCATTGTGCCGGCAATGTCAACATAATCACTAGCAGGGATAAAATTCCCACTGGCGGTCTGATGTGCCATATTCACATTAAATGTCACGTTTGCAGCCATTCCAACACTCATTAGTAAGAGCATCGTCGTAGCCATGGTTAGTGTTTTACGCATTTTACCTCCTTGTTATGATTACTATCTAATATTTCAGTGAAATTGAAAAATGTTCGTTGTATCCAAAATATGTGTGGGATTGAATGGCATAGTCGGCTCTTAGGATAACACCACCAATTATTCGATAGGACAATCCGCCACCAACTGAGAGCTGAGGGTCATTTTCTGATAGAAAAATATGATTTGCGCCTGCACTAACATGCAGGAGACTATTCGCTATGGCCGCATCAATACCTATGTTCATCCATGCCTCGTTGTCGCTGGGAAACACACCATCTGCTTCCAGGGCTATACCCAGGAGAGGTGTATCAATCATTTGCCAGCTCGAGCCAATCACCATCCTTAGTGGGATATCGAATCGATCGGTAGCGTAATAGGCATTAATGATGTCGTTATTCCCACTATTTAATGGATCGGGATCATTTGTGGTCAGGAGATCATCACCTGTCATTTGCATTTTTGTCCCAAAATTGCTAATGGAGAAGCCCAATATCAGACCCTTCCAGGGGGTAATATATCGACCTCCAATATCCAGGGCGAAACCTTGAGCATGAGAATTCATAATAGATTCACGAAGAACTTTGGCGTTGGCTCCAATCATAAAGTGATCCGTCAAGCTTCTGGCAAATGCCAGGCCTAATTGTAGAGCACCCACATCAAAAAAGTCTCCCGTTCCATCTTGATCCAATTCAGTAGTGATCTCCATATCACCTGAATTCATACTCACTAAGTTGACACCTAAAACGCCCCAGGAAGCCAGAGGGATAGCAATAGCCGCATGGTTTATCGAGATCCCTTCATACCAATCGACATAACTAAAGTGAGTCGAGGGTTTACTGATCAAGGCTAGAGTTGAGGGGTTGTAATACATGGAAGCGGGATCATCAAATCCTGTAACTACCGCCTCTCCTCGAGCGGTGCCGATTGCATCAACTGGAATTTTTAAGAAGTTTGCTGCAGATGTACCCACCTTTGAGATTGTTTGCCCAGTGAGTGGTCCCACAGAAATGATGAGTGTAAGTAGAGAGATAAGTAATGTTTGCTTCTTCATCGTCAAATTCCTCTACTTAATCACTGCAAATTTTCCGGTCTGGGTAGCACCGGTGTCAAGATCTTCTACATAAAACAGGTAGAGACCATATGATATCGAAAGGTTATCTCGTGAAAGTAGATCCCACGAGGTACTACCCTGGTCCAGATTGTTGTGAACCTCAAATTGATCGACCAGCTCACCATTGATGGTGAAGATACTGATCTGGCAATCCTTGGGAATGTGATTGAATCGGATTGCCCGAGGTCCCCTACCTGAACTAAATGGATTTCTAGGCTCCCAGCCTGCAGCAGCGACATAGGGATTTGGTACAACTGTCACCTGCTTTATATCCTCTTTGACTTTCTCTTCATCAATATATGAACTGTAGGTTTTAAACTCATAGACATCATCACCCAAGAAGGGCTTCTTGATAATGATGGATAGTTCATCACCACTTTCAGGATTTCTCTGAAGTGAGTCAGCGATTAGATGCTTCAAGGTCAATTGCCAGGTCGGTGAATAATCGATGACATTCCCTAAAGTATCCAGTATCTCATCGAGTAGAATCACCACATCTGATTCATCTGTATTACTGTTCATTAATCCATCTGGGGGATCATCTTCAGCCAGTGTATCTACGTTGATCAGATTCATAAAGGCAAAGGATTGTGGACGTTCTTCTGTAATATTTTGGATAGAAAAGTTCACAGGTATTGCAGGCAGGGTAACAAAGCCATCATATATGCCGTACTCAATTGATGTATCTACCCCTACTTCATTGAAAGTAAGCTTGTAATCATTTGGTTTCTTCTCTCCCCTGGAACTGAGTAGTACCAGGTTAAATGTAGTAAGTGCTGGCTTAAAAACCATTGTGTCAGTCCAAACGGAAAGCTCACTATTCATTTCAATGAAGGGCTCTATATGAAATTCCAGACGCATACCATCAATGACCGGATTTTCATCGATATCACCGATTCTTTCAGAATGCAGAATCAATGTATCAGGATTATTAAAATCGGTAATGTTCTCCCAGGTGAAGTTTTTTGTCATCAGAGTATCATCTTGATTGGATACCTGCGCGACATGGAGGGAATCCTGAAAGGTAACACGATAGGTATTATCGTCTGGTACGTTTAAGGGATCAATAATGTTAATGGAAATACCACTGGAACTAGACCCATCAATGTGAACTAAATCGACCTCAGCCGGCTCGAACCCATTGGGTTTGGGCGAAGGTGTGGCAACGATTGTGTTAACACCTGCGATGATGCTTCCATCGAAATCAACCTGAATATAGATGGGACACTCGCTGGGAGCCACACCCAGAGCGACATCACCTGCGTCGTAGGCGGTGACAGCATAATAATAGGTGCGTCCGTTTTGTATATCATCATCGAAATATTTATGGACAAGACCAGTATCATCACCAAGATCAAACTTGATTCCGTTAATATCCAAATCCTGAAGTCCTGTTATGCCATCAATCTTATCGAATTGGGCAATGGGTTTGTAAAAGGTGGGCACACCATCAGCATCTGTGATAATAAAGACATCTTCAAAAGCTGGATCTGTGGATCGATAGATCCGATAACCTTGAAAATCATACCCCTCTGATCCCAAATCAGACATATAACGATCAAATGATCCCTCTGAATTTTCATCCCAATAAAGCATCACACTTCCATCTCCTACAG
>Ga0307992_1002609_pt1 | contig 10190 bp, 9 predicted proteins | sample EllFjometagen133_FD_203162 | JGI IMG/M metagenome (GOLD analysis project Ga0307992, IMG submission 203162) | Marine microbial communities from Ellis Fjord, Antarctic Ocean - #133 | ecosystem: Environmental > Aquatic > Marine > Unclassified | place: Southern Ocean | collected 2014-10-08
GAAATAGCCACCAATAAAATGTTCCTTATCCATACCGCACTAGGGGAAGATTCAAAGATTTTTGATATAGATGAAGAGCCAACTCCGGCTGGCTTATTTAATCGTGTTCAGCAAAATCCAGACAAGTTGGAGGAAGAAAGTTTTTATACTAAAGCGCTTAACGAATTTTTAAAAATTAAAAAGAAAAATCCGGAACTAATAGAAAATCTTCAAAAATTTCCTCCACGGATTAAGGTCGCAAAACAAGGTAAAGAAAATGAGCTTTTAGTATTTTTCAAAAAGGGTAGATTGTATGTAAGTGGTGCTCAAACAGATACAGAAAAGATAGAGCCTTACCAAACTGTTTTTGAAGATGTATTTGAAAAAGTGGTATGCGCACCGAAAGAGAAGATGCTTAATTGGAATACAGATAAATTTTGGCAAGCATATGTGGCAATTCAAAATTATAAAGATTTTCGTTTAGGTACAACCAGCGAACAGAGCCTAGAGATGAAAGCCTTAAACAATATAGATTTTCTAATTAGAAACAACAATGAAAAACTGATGTCCCTCAAGGATTTTTTACGAACGCTTAAGGAAGATATTTTGAGTTATGGCACTTTGGCTGATTATACTTTGCGCCGGATTTCTAATTTTAAAGAAGACCGTATCAAAGACATTCATAAATTAAAAGATGAGATAGGAGAGGATTATTTGATTAAAGAAAAAAATCGTCAGAAAGACCAGAAAAAGGAAATTATTATAGCCATTGAGAACAAGAAACTATGAACGAAGCCAAACAAATACTAGAAATGATAATCAATGATTTTTCGGCTGAAAAACTCAGCCGTTTTTTTCGTGAAAAAAGCCGGCAATTTATTACTCGCGAAGAAAGTTACGCACGCTATAATGATGATGATTTCAAAAACGGCGTTAAGCTCGGCGAGATTAATTTTCAGAATAATGACAGATTACTTATTTGTGTTTTTGAGGTAAAAAAAGAATTATCCGAACGCACTGGTAAAAAAGCGCAGTATGAAAAAGCCAAAGCAATTTTAAAAACGACAGGAAATCGAATATATTCAGCCAGTATTTTTATTTTTTATGATGCCAATGGCAATTTTCGCTTCTCGCTTGTGTACCCTGAATCAATCGGCGTTCGCCGACGATGGAACAACTTTCGGCGGTTCACTTATTTTGTTAGTAGCGATTCGCAGATTACAAATAAAACATTTAAACAACGCATTGGCGATGGCGATTTTTCATCTTTGGAAAAAATCAAAGATGCTTTCTCGGTTGAGAAAGTTACCAAAGAATTTTATCAGGATATTGCTAACTGGTATTTTTGGGCGGTTGAACATTGCCAATTTCCAAAAAACATTGGCGATGATCCAAATGCGCAAAATGTTGCGATTATCCGCCTCATAACCCGGATTATCTTTATTTGGTTTATGCGCGAGAGAGGTCTTGTACCAAAAGATTTATTTGAAGAAAAAAATATTTTAAAAATTTTAAAAAATATAACTCCCGAAGAATCAACTTATTACAAAGCAATTCTACAGAATTTATTTTTTGCCACATTAAGCACCAAGAAAAAAGAACGAGATTTCGGAAGCGAGAAGAGGTTTAATAAGGGTTGGAATAAGGATTATGATAATCAATATGTTTTCCGGTATCACGAACTTTTTAAAAATCCGGATGATATTCAGAAGTATTTTAACAACATTCCCTTTTTAAATGGTGGACTTTTTGAATGTCTGGACGATAAAAGAAATGGGATAATTATTGACGGCTTTTCAAGAACCAAAAAGAACCAGCCGATTGTCCCAAACCTACTATTTTTTAACCAAGAGAAAAAAGCCGATCTTAATAGATTTTACGGCACTAAGGGTAAGTTCTATAAAGTCCGCGGACTTTTTGATATTCTTTCCTCGTTTAATTTTACTATTGATGAAAACACGCCAGACGACCAAGACATAGCGCTTGACCCGGAGCTTTTGGGTCGAGTTTTTGAAAATTTGCTGGCAAGCTTTAACCCGGAAACCTCCACCACCGCACGCAAAGCCACCGGCAGTTATTACACACCTAGAGAAATCGTGGATTATATGGTGGCTGAATCTTTAAAAGCGTATTTCAAAATTCACCTTGAGGAGATCAAAGGTGTTGATGAAAAACTAGAGAAATTATTTTCTACTGTCAACGAAGAAAATCCTTTTGGCGTGCAGGAATCAAAAAAACTTGTGGAACTGATTGAAAGCGTCAAAATAGTTGATCCGGCCGTTGGATCCGGCGCTTTTCCTATGGGCGCGCTGAATAAATTGGTCTTTATTCTAAATAAAGTTGATCCGGGCAATGAACTTTGGAAACAAGCCCAGCTTAAAACAACAGACGCGATTCTTGACCCAAGCGTAAAGAGAGAAGCGAAAACAAGAATTAAAGAATTTTTCAAAGGCAAAAATGCCGACTATGGCAGAAAGCTTTATCTAATCCAAAAATGTATTTATGGCGTGGACATTCAGCAAATCGCTGTGGAGATCGCTAAACTTCGTTTTTTCATTTCGCTTTTGGTAGATGAAAAAATTGACCAAAGTAAAGATAACTGGGGTATTGAGCCACTTCCTAACCTGGATTTTAAAATTATGCAGGGCAACAGTTTAATTTCCGAATTTTTGGGAATTGATTTTGATAATGGACACGAAAAGCAAAATAAACAAGTGCAAGTGGGTTTGTCGTTTGGGCAAGAAGATGACAGCTTGATCAAAGAATTTGAGCAGAAGAAAATTGATTTTCAAAACGAATCAGACAAAGAAAAAAAGAAAAATCTGAAAGAAGAAGTTGAAGATTTGATGATTAAGGTTTTTGAAATTAAAGTAAAAAAACAAAAAGCTGGCTATTTTCAGCAGGCCAAAGAAATTGAACAAAAATACTCTACTCTACCAAACCAAAAAAAACGCGAGGAATTAATCGCGCAAGAAAAACAAAAGCTATCCAAAAAATCCGGCTTTGATTTGGAAAACATTGAAAAACAACTGCGCGAATTTACTAGCAAGAAAAAGACAAGGCCATTTTTCCCTTGGAAACTTTATTTTGCGGAGGTGTTTGAAAAAGGCGGATTTGATATTGTGATCGCCAATCCGCCGTATGTTAGACAAGAAGAATTTATTGATATTAAAAATGTCCTAAAGAATAAGTATAGTTCTTTTTTCAACGGAAGGGCAGATCTTTATACTTATTTTATTAAACTTGGTTTTAACTTAATTAAGACAAATGGTATTTTTGCCTATATTACCTCAAACAAATTTTTTGTCAGAGGATATGGAGAAAATACTAGGTTATTGCTTACAAAAGAAGTGACTCTTCAAAAACTGATTAATTTTGGGGAGCTTCCAGTTTTTCAAGCATCAGTAGACTCAACGATATTAATTGCAAAAAATAGCAAACCAAATAATGATGCTATAGAATTTGCGCAGGCAAAAGTAGAAGCTGATATAAAATATATTTCTAAGTTCTTTAATGACAACAAGGATACAATCAAATCAAATGCGTTAGGACATGGAGAATGGTTGTTACAAGATACGACAAAGTTAGCTATTTTTAACAAGATTAAGAATAATAAAGATACCTTGAGCAATTATTGTAATAAAAGTATTTTCGCTGGCATTAAAACTGGTTACGATAATGCTTTTGTAATAAACGAAATTACCAAGAGAACATTGATAGAAAAAGATCCAAGTTGTGCCGAACTCATTAAACCATGGCTACGCGGAAGGGATGTGCAGAAGTGGCAAGTATCATATAAAAAACTCTACATAATCTACATTCCATTGAATAAACTGTCTATTGATGAGTATCCTGTGATAAAAGAACATCTTTCAAAGTTCAAAACGAAACTTGAAAGACGCGCGACTAACCAAAAATGGTATGAAATACAACAACCACAAGAGAAATTTACACAGTTATTTGACCAGTCTAAAATAATATATCCTGATTGTGCAAAAGAAATGAGAGCTGCATATGATGAGTCGGGAGCATATGGGACTATGGCAATGTATTTTATTCCGTATGATTCTGTAATAATTGGGATATTAAATAGCACACTTTTTGATTGGTACTCAAGAATGACATTTGCAACATTCGGGGATCCTTGGAATGGTGGAAGAGTAATTTTCAAAACCATTTATATGTCAAAAGTTCCAATCCCCGATATTAATAATAAATTAGGGCTGTTGATTAAAGAAATCGTTGATAAAATTTTGGTGATTACCAAATCCGGCGATTATTTGAAAAATCCGGAAAAGCAAGCCCAAGTCAAAAAATACGAAAAGCAAATTGACCAAAGGGTTTATAAACTTTATAGATTAACAAAAGAGGAAATTAAAATAGTGGAAAATTTTAATAAAGAATAAAAATATGCAAGAAATACAAATTAGAGAGTGGGTTTTAATTGGAACAACACTTCTTTTGGCGAGTGTGGCCTTTTTGGCTCCTTATATTATCGAAAGATGGAAATATAGATTTTATTCAGCAAAATTAGCTTTTAAGTTTTTCCACACACCTCCGTATTGTCACATTACACAAAAGATAGGAATAGGCGTGAACTTTCCTGTTTATTATTTTAGGTTTAAAGTTGTGAACAATGGTAAAGTTCAAGCCGAACAATGTGAATCCGTGCTTGAAAAAATTTGGAAGGAAAATAGCGCAGGAGAATTTAAAGAGCTTACTGGATTTTCACCAGTTTTACTTAAATGGTCCGGTACTCAAATGGGGAAATATTTTACAATCCAGCCAGGCAGAGAACCTTTTTGTGATATAGGCCGAATCCATCATCCGGATCATGAGTCAAATTCTGTGTATAGATCTATAACTGAAGAAGAAAAAAAGCAAAATAAATTTTTCTTTGAGCTTCCAGAACAATTTTATGCACAATGGGATTGTTTAATTCCGGGCAATTATCAAATTAAAGTAACAATTTATAGTAAAAATGCAGAAAAAATTAGTAGAAAATTTAAAATTACATGGTCCGGAAATTGGGAAGATAGAGAGCCTGAGATGCTGAATGAGTTAGTAATTTCTTAAAATTTAGATTATGCGAATTAGTCTACCAGACACAAATTTATTAATGAGAAAGATATTACCAACAGAAGCTTCTTTTGTTGGTGATTATATCCATCCAGCTTTAGGACAAACCGCAACACAAACCATAGAACAATGGAGATTGAATTATTTGAAAGAATTGAAACTAAACAATTCTTTTAATGACATTGGGAAGTTTAAGGTTTTTATTACTAGTTTATTGCTAAGAGCCAACAGGGGAGAAGTCGGAGGAAAACTATATAATGCTTTTAATAATAGGGTTAAGGGATTTAGTGATATAAACAAAGGAAATATTAGAAAGGTTTTAAAGGATGCAGGCTATCGTTTCCAGAATCAAGGAACAGAAACTGTATTAAACTCTAAAGAGTTATTATTCAGCAAATATCAAGGAAAATGGGATAGGTATTTTAAAGAAGCTAAAGAGGATTATAGGAATAATTTTCCAAACGATGATTTTTTAAAAATAAAGGGAGTTAGTTTCAAGGTAAGAGATTTGGCCTTGAGTTGTTTTCTGAAAGAATATTCTGCTAATGATTTTCATGTAGTTGATGTCTTAACAAGAACAGGTTTAATTTTATATGGATACGGTGATTTAAATTTTGGCACTAACCCCAACAACGAGAAAAACTATCTATTTTTAAGGAATTTAATAATTAAAATTTCTGAGCAAACACACTATTCTCCAGGAGAAATTGACAGAATTTTTTGGCATTTTGGTCGAGCGATTTGTAAAAGCAAACCATTGTGTGAAAAGTGTCCTGTGAAAGATATCTGTTTGACTCATAGAAATAAAAAATAAATTGAGTATAGAGAAAATAGATTTTCTAAAAGAATTTTATTATGAGCATAAAAAAACCATATTATAGAATGTTTAGGCCAGACAAGCAGAGCTATAGATATTTCGGGGATTATGTTATTGACCACAGAAATATTTTAGATTGGAGCTCTCCAATTAGGGCTTTTGATTTAATAATCGGGGATTTTAAAAAAGTTTGTGAATATATTGATCCCAGCGACGATAATTGTGCTGTTTATTCTCATAGATTGTATGAATTATTTATTAGATCTTGTACGGAATTAGAATCTAATATGAAAGCAATATTAAATGCGAATGGATATAAAACAAAAACCAAAATAGCCGGGATACAACGGTTAAACATAAATGATTATAAGAAATTAGAAACAGCCCTGAAATTATCCGAGTATCAAGTAATAATAAATTTTTGGAATAATGGTAGAGGGTCAAAACATGCCCCTTTCCAAAACTGGGCAAATGGTGAAAGTGGTAATTTGGTTTGGTACCAGGATTATAATTATGTAAAACATGACAGAGACGGAAAGTTTCATTTGGCTTCTTTAGAAAATTTGATTTCATCAATCTGTGGATTGTTTGTAATTCTATTTTCGCAATATGGTGTTCAGGTTTTTAATCCATATCAGAAAGTTGAGAGTTATGATTCTTGGGATAAAACAATCTATGAGAAATCTTCTATCTTTTCTATAATACCGCCAGTGTGGCAGGATGGTGAAGAATATGATTTTAACTGGGATATAATCAGCAAACAAAAGGACCCTTTCGTAAGGTTTAAATCCTTTGACGGAAAGAGTAAAAATAAAAGATGATTTCTAAAGAAAGACTAAAAGAATTCAAAAAGATTTATAAAAAGAGATTTGGCGAGAATCTTTCCGATCAGATTGCTTTAGAAAAAGCGACTAAATTATTGAATTTAGTAAAAGACGTTTATCGGCCAATGATCAAAGAAGAATATGATAAAGTCCAAAAAGGCAGAGAAGAAACAAAATAACAAAGAGATGTCAAAGGAAGCAAAGAATAATCTAATAGGATTTTTTGACTTACTCCTCGAAATTGATATGAGAATAAATCCTCAAAGACATAAATCAAAAAAGAAGAAGATTTATTAAAATTAATAAATAGACAACAAAAATAGAAGAGTCAAAATCAAAGAAACATGGAAAGAAATATTAAATTTATTGATGAGTTTTCTCAAAAACCATTATATTTGGAAACACTTTTAAATGATAAAGGTCTTGGAGTTGGAACAGGTTTTGCAGTTAAAAAAGATGATTCCTATTATATCATCACGAATTGGCACGTTGTTACTGGAAGGGACCCAAAAGACAACAAACCCATTTCGAAAAACGGAGTGGCAGATCCCCAAAAATTAAGAGTTTGGTTTCATGGGAAAAAATTGGGTTTTTGGATTTCCTGCGAAATTAATTTAATTGATCAGAAAGGCAACAAATTATGGTTAGAGCATGTCTCTGGAAAAGAAATTGATGTTGTCGCAATTAAATTCTTGATAGCTCCTAATATAGAAGTATATGATATAGATTTGTCTTTAAGTGATTTCGATTTAATGATATATCCCTCCGAGGCCGTAAGTATTATAGGTTATCCTGAAGGATTAACTTCTGCCGGCATGCTTCCGATATGGAAAACTGGACATGTTGCCTCCGATATTGATTTGGATTGGGATAGGAAACCAGCGTTCTTAATTGACGCTACGACTAAAGGTGGTATGTCGGGTTCTCCTGTAATTGCAAAGAGAGTGTCGATTTATCAAACATCAAAAGGTAATACCATAGGTAATGCAGTAAGATTCCTCGGTGTCTATTCAGGTAGAAATATAGGTAGTTTCGGGACTGAGATTGGCATTGTCTGGAAACCAATCGTTATTTCTGAGATTTTAACAAAAAAATGAGACACTGAAATATACCCTTAAGTATGATCTGTACCCCAAAAAGTAGACACGAAGTGTCTCTTTTTTTGTGTTTCTGATAAGATATAGGAACATAAAATTAAGAGCAGAAATATATGAGTAAAAGAATTCTCTCGGGCGAGCAATTGAAAGTGCTGACAAAGAATAAAAATGTTCAAAGGTGTAGTAGTAAGTCAATAAGATACAAGAAGGGGTTCAAGGAAAAAGCATTGGATCTATATAACAAGGAAGGATTGGCTGCTGTTGAAATATTTGAGTCAGCAGGGTTTGATTTGGATGTTATTGGCAAGAGAACGCCGAATAAATTAATGAATCAGTGGAATGATTCTTTAAAACCAAAAAGTGCGATATTAAGGCAGATTGTAAAACCAAAGATATCAGAAAAAGTAAGGCGTGAGAATAATACAAGGAGGTTAAAGAACAGAATTGCCTACCTTGAAGCGGAAAACGATTTTTTAGAAAAACTCCGGGCAGGGAAAAGAAAATAATCTTAAGGCCGTTTCAGAAATTCGGAATAATCAGAAAGATTGGCAAAAATCCAAAAGAAATGTGTGAGATTGCCGAAGTATCTAGATCCGGATATTACAAGTGGTTGAAAAGCATGGGTAACCGGCCGAAGGACTACAATGACTATCTCTTGATTAAAGGAATATTTGATAAAGGAAAACATAAGTATGGTTGGCGAACCATACAGATGAAGCTGAAAGATAAAGGGATAATAATGAACCACAAGAAAATAGTAAGGATTAAGAATAAATATAATCTGATAACGAAAATAAGGAGGAAGAATCCATATAAGGCGATTATGAAAAAGACGAGAGAGCATAGGACTTTTGAGAATATATTAAGCAGAGAATTCAAACAGAATAGTCCTCTCAAGGTATTCTGTACAGACATCACTTACTTGCTGTTTGATGGACGAGTGGCTTACTTGTCAGCCATCAAGGATATAGCTAGCAGAGAGATAGTTGCGTGGAATCTGTCTCAGCACTTAAAGATGAATATTGTCTTTGATACGATAAAAAATATGGAGAAAAATGAAGAAGTTCCTTTTCTAAAAGATATTCTTATTCATTCGGACCAAGGGTTCCACTATACAAACCCAGAATATATATTAAAGATTAGTGAATTAAAAATGATTCAATCCATGTCTAGAAAAGGAAATTGTATTGATAACGCACCGATGGAGTCATTCTTCGGGCACTTCAAAGACGAGGTCGACTACAAAAACTGTAAAACCTTTGAAGAGCTACAGATATTGACTAAAGAGTATATTAATTATTACAATAATGAAAGATGCCAGTGGAATTTAAAAAAGATGACTCCTGTTGAATACAAAAAACATCTTTTAGAGATAAATAGTTAATTATTAATTGTGTCTACTAAACGGGGTACACATCAGTAGTGTCTCATTTGTCTCATTTTATATTAAAATACCCCGACCGAGAGGGGTTAAGTTGACCCCGAAAAAGTGCACAAGAAGTCTTTATGGGGCTTGATTCTTAAAGGTTCTAGACCGACTAGGGGAGCTATTAGCTATTTTGTATATAAGCAGTTTTTTGATATAATAAAATCAGTGATAATTTATACTAAATATGATTAATTTATTAAAGATATCTAAAAAAACATTTATTCGAATTTTTATTTCCATATCATTACCTTTTCTTCTTTGGTTGTGCGTGGTGACATCTGGTCCGGACAATATAAGCTGTATTCTCTTTATCCCATTAACTATAATTTGGTTAGCTATTTTACTTATATGGCTGATTATAGACTTTATTGTATCTATTAAAAACAGAAAAAGCATTATATTAGCATTTGTGATCCTTGGAGCTATTTTTATCCTTTGGTATACCCTTTTCCCCTTTTCTATCTTTAGATTTAGTGCAATAATTATTTTGATAGAAATTCTTCTATTATTAATATTTAGAATAGAAAATAAAAGAAAATAATAATAGTGACAAAATAAATTAATATTTATAAGCCCACAGTTTTTTTACAAGAGGTTCTAAACTTAAGCATTTTTTATTTAAAAGCAGACTCTCACATTGCCCAAAAATAGGTATTTTTATACTAAAACTTTCTAATTCTTCCTTTGTTTTTATCCAATCTAAGGTTCTGAATGCGTCCTGTGGGGGAGCTTATGAATTCTATAGGAACCAAAAGTCGCTTTCTAAGCGATTTTTTGTTATGCTTAATATAAATCTTATTATATTATGAAATTTAAGCATTTAACCCCTCTGATTATTCTTATTGGGATTGCAGTTCTATTTTTTTTCCCAGAGCCAGAAACAAACTTTCTTGCCTATATTGGCACTGCATTGATTTTCATAATGTTGACTATATTTTCAATAATTTGGGAAAAAAGAAAAAAAG
>Ga0307992_1002612_pt1 | contig 10187 bp, 10 predicted proteins | sample EllFjometagen133_FD_203162 | JGI IMG/M metagenome (GOLD analysis project Ga0307992, IMG submission 203162) | Marine microbial communities from Ellis Fjord, Antarctic Ocean - #133 | ecosystem: Environmental > Aquatic > Marine > Unclassified | place: Southern Ocean | collected 2014-10-08
CTCACCAAATATCAAAGTAGCTTCCGGGTACGGCGAGGCAATCGCATATTTTTCCTCAAACACAAAAAAACTAAAACTTCGTATATTCAAAGAACCAAAAGAAATTATTACAACTGGTAGTTAACGTTAAGTATATGAAAAGTAAGCGATTTCGAAGTACAAAATTTTCAAATTACAAGAAAGTTCAAACGGGCTACAAACCTTGATGCTACTGCTATCTCGCTTATTTTTTATATACATTGTTACCATTTCGTGCTTTTTCTTTTTTCAGTCTGTGCGATTGGATAGACAAGCTCTTTTGCAATTTTTGGTTTTAGCGTTGGCTGGTGCGAATTGCAAATGTGCTTGGCTATGAAGCGTTGGATTTCATTAATACTTCTTGCTCAATCGTCTTTCTGTATTTTTTAATAATGTTTGCTAAGTCCTTAACTTCCGAATAATTTTCAAAATCTAATCCTTTTACTTTTGGGTCATTTAATTGTTTTACATAGTCAGAATAATTTTTTGTACTGTTAATTAAACTATCAATATTTTTAGGAATAAAATAATTACATCTTTTTGAATCTATTTTGTTTCGATATTCTAAAATGTAGATAGCAATACCTGACAAGTCAAAGTCTCCAAAATGCAAATACTTGTTCGGTATTAATTGAAGCCATTCAATAAATGATTTATTATTAAATCGTAATAAAAACAAGGGATTGTATTTTTCAAAATAATGCTTGTAATTTTCTATTAAATAAAAAGTTTCCGGATTTTCAATACCAACTATTGTCACGTTGTTGGGAATAATCAAATTTCTGAAATCTGAAATAAACAGTGAACTTCCTTTTAATGTTTTCAGGTTTAATTTCTCGCCATTCAGTTTGCCTTCAATATTTGCATAGGTACGTAGAAAAAACCCTGAATAAACTTTGGTTTCTTTTGTTTTGGAATTTGATGAGATTTGTGCTGATTCACTTTTGGTTGAATTAGGATTATTTAATAATTGCTGATATTTTTCAAGATTAATTATTCCATAACGTTCTCTGAGGAAATTCGTGAGTTGCTCAATATTGTTTGAATACACGATAAAACTATTTCTCTTTTTACTTTTTTGAAGGATATTCTCAGTTAAAAAAATATCTAATAAATCTTTGCTTTGTTTTGATTTAAACAATCCAATCGAAACAGTTTCATTATTCGCAATTGCAATTAGTTTTTCGGTGAATGATTTTGGTATATTCATTTAGTTAGTTTTGTGCAATTAGCCTATTCGCATGGGTAATGCTATCCGTTGTTTTTTCAAAATCATATACATACTTGTATGCCATTGCATTGGTTTCAACCGGAGAACCATTAATCATCCAAATTCCTCGGTCGTTGGCAAAATCAATTAGACTTCCAATGTTTTTTGGATGTATGATATTAATCTCGTCCATTATACAATGAAGCTTAAAATCTTTTTGTTTTTTAGACGCTTTTTCTTTGAGAACATTTAAAAGCATAATATAGAGCATTGCTTTAACAAGTACATCCGTACCGTTTGAACCAATATCTGCAAGTTTTGTCTGCCAACCTGTATCCTTGTTATTTTCCACAACTTTGAATTTTAACTCAAAAGTATCTTCAAGTGAAATTTCAATTCTGTTTTGCTCTGTAATGAGATTTGACATAAGTGCCACAAGAAGTACAAATGCAGACTCATTGTTTTCTTCCAATTTTAGTCCGGTAAATAAGTTTTGTTCGCCAAAGCCAAAAGGATTTTCAGAATGGAATCTTCTTATCTCCTCAAATGTTTGGAATACTTTATTTTCACTTGGGTCTGCCTTTAGCTCAACTTTTTGAACAACTCCTACAAAATTGTGTCTTTCAAAATCTTTGTTCATTTTTGAAATAATCTCATCAATCTCTTTCTTTTTAGATGACAATTGTTCAATGTGTTTTACAATAAGATTAATCAAATCGGAATGGTTCTTTTTAATATACTTTTTATAATCATCAATTTTATTTTCTGAAATAAAGTCCTTTAAATCATTCGCAAATAACCGATATTCATTTTCCTCTTTAAACGTTTTCTGAAAATTAAAAATATTGCCGTCTCTTAATGGACTAACGAAACGATTTATAACAGATTTCAGGGTTTTAAAATTTTCGGAAATTTCAAATTGCAAATCTTTAATTTTTTTTATCAGGGAAGTAAGGTTTTCTTTTGAAATTGTGCCGTCTTCCTGCATGATAAAGTATTCAACTTCTTTGAAAAAAGGAGAATTCTTAAATTCTGTGAAGTCATCAATTTGTTTTTCACGTTCTGAAATATCTTCTTTTACCTTATTTACCTTAAATTCAAATTCATTTCTTTCTCCCTTAAGAGTTTCGATTTCGTTATTATATTTTTTTACAAATTGTTTTAATTTAGAGTCTAACTGAAAAAACGTTGCATCAAATTGAGGGAATCTATCAATTAACTTTACTTTATCCTCCTCATAAACAGCAACAACAGGCAATAGTTTCTTTATTGATTCTAATTTTTGTTTAAAGCTGTAAATGTCTTCTTCCAGTTTTTTTAGTTTATTTGTATCTACTTTACCCTCCAGTTCTTTAATCCTTTCCTCTTGTAACTTTTGACGTTTCTCAGCAATTTCTCCATTTAAACTTTTTATCTGGTCTTCCAGTTTAGATTCTAACGTTTTGAAGTGATTTTTTATCTTGTCGATTTCTGCTTTTTGCTCAATTTGTTTGAGCTCAACTTGTTTTGTTTGTTTAACTTTCAAATCATTGTATATCTGTTTGCTCTTGCCAAGTTTCTCCGATACATCTTTTATTAGAGGTTCAATTTTAGCAAGTTCTTCAATTTTTTTTCCTTCTGCTTCTTTTTTTAACTTTAAGATATTTACCTCAGCTTGAGTTATTTTAATCTTAGTTTGCGAAACAAATGCTTTAGCACTTAGAATATTCTGATTAAGCTTTTTAAGTTTTTGACTGTAACGATTACTAATCTTTTGTTTTTGTAACTCCAATTCATTTTGTTCATTTTGAAAACGAGTTTTTATGTTTTCAAGGACTTTGTAAAGTTCTCTATTTTCTTTCTGATAATCCGCTATTGTTTTAACTTTTAAATCTAACTCGCTTAAATCAATACTTACACCGAAAAACGATTGATTAATTTTTTCAATTCTTGGTTTTAGATTTGGTGAGAGCAGCACTTCTTCTTCACAAACTTTACCAATTGTATTCTGCCAATTTGGATAGTTCTTATTAAGATACTCATGAAAGGAATCTTTAAACAAATCAAGTTTTTCTTCATTATGGTCAATTAGCGTTTGATTCTCGATTCGCTCACGGTCTAATTCTTTTCTTTGATTCTCAAATTTGATTTCTAACACTTCCTTCTCATGATTACCTTTATTTTGAAGATTTTCAATTTCTTCTTTATCCAATCTAATCTGATTGCTTTTTTCAACGTTTAGTTCATTATAGCCTTTAAAGTTTTGATTTTCTTGTTCAATTTCTTTTTCATAGAATCGAGTGGCATTTATTATATTTCTTTGTTTTTCTAATTTTACACCATTGTCTTTCAGTAGATTTTGTTTCTCAATTTCTTCATCTTTTTGTTGTTCATTTAGATTTCTAATATCCTCAATAAAATTCGCATACTGCTCAATAATTTTGTTCTGTTGTCTGGCAGAATCAGCCTTTAAAGTTGATTTCTTTTCATTTACAGTATTAATGCTTGCTTTGTGTTTGTTTTCAAGTTGAAGGAGAATGTTTTGATATTTTTCTTCAACTGTTTGTACTTGCGATGTCAATATCTCATATTCTTTTTTAAGTCTTTCATATTCAAGGTCAAAAAGGTTCTCTTTAGATACAAACTCCAATATTGATTCAATGCCTGTTAAATCTTCCTTTTTGACAGTTTCATAGTGTGAGATTTTTTCCTTTGCATCATCAATGTTTTTTTGCTCTATTGCAATTTTCTTATCGTATTCAGTTTTGGTTTTGCCAAATTGCTTTTGCAATTCGATAATCCTATTTTTGCAAGCAGTAAGTTTTGCTGATAATTCTATGTTGTCACTTTCTAACAGTTTAATGTTACTTTGTTCCGTTTTATAATTTACTCCAAGTGTTTTTGCTGCAAGTATTCGTTCTTGTTCTCCTCTAACAAACTCATCATAGTTTTGTATTATTACGTTGGCACGCTTTTTTATTTTATCATACGCTGAAATATCGTTGTAATCTTGCTTGAAATCATTCAATTGTATTCTTAAAACATTCAAATCTACTTTATATCCTTTTCCTTCGTTTAGTGCATAGTCATCAACACTAATTGAATTGATAATTGTGGTCTTTATTGCATCTGATTTCAGGTTAGAGTTAAGATAAATATTTGTAATCGTTTTTGGGATATTTTGATATGCAGGGCTTTCAATAATTGAGTATTGTTTAAAACTTCGACTTAGTCCATTTACTTGATTTGTAGCTCCATAAATAATGTTTCGGTATTCTGAGAATTTTTGAACCTTCCGGGAATGTCTTGTTTGTGATAAAATGTTTTCTTGAACCTTATTAGGTTTTAATGGTAATATTCCTTTAGGGGTTTCACTTAGAAAAAATTCCTTTTTGTATTCCGAATCTATAAAACGGTAGCATAGTTTGTTATGTTCTTTGTAAAGCCAAACCAGATATTTTCCCTCACCAGTAACGACTTCATAAATAATATGAGAGTTTGGAAACTCAAAATAATAATCAGCAAAATCACTTTTGTTAGCAACTTTGGGTATTCCTAATCGTTGCGTATCTGCATTATAAAAGAACAAAATTGCTCTCAATACTGTTGTTTTTCCCACACCTTGGTCACCTGTAAAATGAACATTTCCATTCAATAGGATTTCTTGGTAGTCAATATTAGCCGCCTTGATAAATATTATTTTATTCAAATGTTTCATCTTCGTCTTCTTCAATTACAATTGATACAATTAACTTTTGTAAATAGCGGTATGAGGCAAGTACCTTGTACTCTTCGGTGTATTCATTTGTGAGGTCAAAAAAAGTTTCTTTCACCATATAACGTGAAAGTTTTTGAATTCTATCAAGCGGTTTTTCTGTTGCAAATTCAGGATAGTTTCTTAGAGCCTCCAATTTGTCATGTAAAGCACTATTGACTTTCGATTTTTCAAATATATGTGATGGTGAGAAAATCATTCCTTGGGTAAATAGCTCATCAATTGCTTTTGCATAAGTATTGAAAAAGTCCAAAATATCAATCCATTTATAAGCTCGTTTTACCTTTTCTTCAACAACTTGATTTGTTTCTTTTCTGCTAAAATGATAATAACCCTCACCCTTCTCTAAAACGAAACCAATACGATGAAAATAATCTCTTAAGATTTCAAAATTATTCTCCAATTCAATGATATTGAACAAATCTTTTAATTCATCATTTCCGCTGTCCTCACAAATAAACTGGCCTTTACTAAGCTTGTCAAATATTTCGGATGTTTGTATTGGTGGTGTTCCTGTCATGATTTTGGTGTAATTAGTGCATATTCAATATTCTCAAATTGCAGATATTTTTCTGTTATGGAGAAGTCATCTCTGAATTGAGAAGCTAATTTACAAAACAAGGTAACTTTTTGTTCAAATGATAGCTCTTTATCAAAGTTGTAAGAATTTATAAACTCAAATAAATCTCCACCTCTGGACAAGTAAGTTTCCTTTAGTTTTTTTGTGTCAATTACATAATGGTTTTTTTCCTTACCATCTAAAAATTCATCTTTGATAATTCCAGATGATTTTTCAACTATATTTATTGACTTTTTTAGTTTATAGCTTATTCGTAGTAAGATTTCATAAGCTTCTTCTGACTGAATGTAATCCAAAGATAACGGAGTAGAAAATCGAATTTCGTTTTGAAACTGGAGGCTGTTATCTTTTGAAATTAAATCAATAAAGTTGCTTTTCTCAGTTAATAGTAATTGGTCTTTTAGAAGTTTAACTTTTTGAATATGCTTGAATACTTTGGAATCTTGTCTGATTCGGTTAATAAAGTCAAGTATTTTCTGGGTTATATCAATTAAATTTTGACGAGCAACTATAATATCCCTATCAAGTTTTAATAGTATTTGGTTTAATTCATCATCTTGAACCATTTTAATGAAATAAACCCATGTGCTTTCTCTGAAAAATGCATCAATTTGCTCTAACAATTCATCAAGATTTTCCCTTTTATTGTCGTAGTCTTTAAGCTTCGCCTTTTTAATGCTAAATACTTTCTCAGTTGCAAAAACATCTTCAACACTACTCCGCAGAGTTGTTACATTTCGTAAAATGTCTTTCCCAACACTTCCAATATTTCTTTTAATTTTCAGTAAATACTCATTTTGTTTGACAGGTCTTTTTTCAATTTCCCAATTTTGAATATTTTCTTTTAATATTCTTATCAAACCACTTGTGTATTCGTAATTTATCTCCTCGATTGAGTCAGTAAACTTTTCAAGAAACTCAAGGATGTCTTGATTTAGGTCAATTGTATTTCCTATTTGAATTAAAACATTCTTCTCAATAAGCCTGACCAGTTTTTCTTCTTCGTAATTTACAAATTCCAATAAATTGTCATATTTGATACTAATCTTTCTTTTTGAGAATAAAAAGTCAATTATTTCACGTTCCTTATAAAGGGTACTTATTAAATCTTTTATTGAGTTAAATGCAAACATTTTATTTTATGGTTTCAATGGGTTGGCAAGAAATAGCTCTTTTGGTTTTTTCGGGTTGGCATTTTGCGTGTCGGCAAAAACCAAATGTGCTATTTGTGCGTTGGCTCATAATTTCAATTTAGTACTTAGTTTCTTCAGCATGAATGGTAACGGTTTGGCTATGCGTAGTGCGGGTTTCCGAAGCACTTCACTTTCAACCTACACCGATGTTTATTTTATATTCATATTTTTAATTTTACTACTAAATCCCGCATTACGTATAGGTATTGTTGGCACACGTACTTTGTTAACAATTTTTCTGTATAAAAGTAAATAAAAATTTGCATAGTTAAAAAAAAGTCTATATTTTTGCATACTATAATTAGCACGTTTAAATTTTATAATTAATGAATAAAATAATATTAGGCGACTGCATTGATGAACTGTCAAAACTTTCAGACAAATCAGTTGATTTAATCATTGCTGACCCTCCATATTGGAAAGTAATTGGTGAAAAGTGGGATTATCAATGGAGAACTGAAAAAGATTATGTCGAATGGTCAATTAAATGGATTAAAGAAGCTTCAAGAGTATTAAGATATGGAGGTTCATTTTATTTATTTGGTTATTTTAGAACACTTGCTTTACTAATACCTTATTTTGATAAATTAAAACTTGATTTAAGACAACAAATTTTAGTTGATAAAGGAATGAGAGCTGTATCAGGTCGAGCTACCAAAAATTATAAATTATTTCCGAACACTACTGAAAGTATATTATTCATTACTAAGGATAATAAAAAATTTGTTAAGCCTTTTCTAAAAGAACATCAAGCAAAAGTTGGATTGAAAGCTAAAGAAATTAATGAAGCATTAGGCGTTAAAAGTAATGGTGGTGGTATGTGGAGTATCTATACAGGTAAAAATGTATGCGAGCAATTTCCAACTAAAGATTTATGGGAAAAACTACAAAAAATATTAAAATTCGATTTGTCATATGAAAAAGTTGCACAAACTTTTCATCCACAAATGGGTTTAACGGATATTTGGAGAGATATTGATTTTTATAAAGAAAAACGTGTACACCCAACTCAAAAACCTCTTACTTTAATTAAAAGGCTAATTCTAGCAAGCAGTAATGAGGGAGATTTAATTGTTGACCCATTTGCAGGTAGTGGTTCAACTGCAATTGCTTCTTTACAATTAAATAGAAATTTTATCACATTCGATTTAGACGAAAAGTATTATAATGAAGTTATAAAAAGAACTGAAAAAATTAAAAATCCATTAGCTAATTTTATTTCCGCCTAGAATATTTTGTTTTTGCTTCGGAAACATTGTCTGTATCTCTTAAATCAAGGTATCCCCTTGTTGTTTCATTAATAAAAGGCAATCTTCTAACAATTTCTTTTTTAGCTTTTCGATTATTTATTAACTCACGATATGAACCAATTACAATTTGTGATGAAAGTGTATATTCAGAAACATTATTTATAAGAGTATCAATCTCATCAAGTGATAATAACTTTGTAGGCATTGGCTCTGTTGTTAATAAACTTCTATCATAATCTGGTTCTATATAATAATCAATATTTATTTTAGGATTACTATTTGCTTCAGTTACAATACAATTAAAAACTTTTAATGGATTACATAAATAAAACTGATAAGAATAAGGCCAAAAATTCTTAGGTGCAGGAGTTTTATTTGGATTTTTACTAATATGCTCTAAGAATATTTTGTTATAATAATTTGACATTAAATCTTTAAAGTGTTCGTGTCTTTCGGAATTATTCCAAATTTCAAATGCTTGAAATCTAATTGTATCAAAATCATTATCTGAAAAATTTGGATAATCTGCAATTGTCAAGAAAATTCTATCAATTGTTTTTGTTAAAAGTTCTAACTCCTCTTCTGATTTAACAGAGAAAAGCCATTTACTATCGTCCATTCTTTTAATATTCTCAGAACCACAATTAGGACACGCATCTTCAATTCTTAGCACTTTACTCTTACAATCTTTACAGCTATCAAGCTGGTCAACTCTACTACAGGATTTTACTTCAGAGCCATCAAGCAAATCATCACCCCTTGCTCCGGTTCTTGCTCCTTCAACTCCTGTTATTACAGATGCTAAATGCTGACCTGGATATCCTATCTTCATATTAGGTGTTTGCTTTGTAATAGCTGACCACTCCAATGCTTTAAGTCTTGGCATTAATACCAATTCTTCAAGTAGATTATAAATCTTGGTTTTATTATCTCTTATTGCTATAAATTCATTCTTCGGCTTCATCAAATAACTCTTTAATATTTACTTCGAGAGCATTAGCAATCTTTTCAATATTGATAAGAGTTATGTTTTTCTCAGCTCTTTCAATCATACCTATATAAGTTCTGTGAAGATTAGCTCTAAAGGCTAATTCTTCTTGAGAGAAACCTTTTTGTTTTCTAATCTGTCGAACATTTTTCCCAAACTTTTTCAGTATATTACTTTCTAATTGCATATGCTAATTTAAGTATGCAAAGCTAATCGTAGTATTCAAAAACTACAACATACTAAAGTTAGCAATATTGGTTTCGTTATTTAGTTATGTTTTAATTGGAAATGTCTGTTTTTTTTGTATGTGTGCCAACGATTACGGCTAAAAACTGGCGGGCATTTTAACCCACTTTTGTGTCAATTAGTACTATTGTTTATTTGTTTTAATTCATTTCATTTTACTACTATCCGCCCGCTTGTTTTTGAGCCGATGTTAGGCAACGTAAATACTACTTATCATAATGATATTTACAACTATAAATTCGAATTTCATTTTTATCAACTTGATAAACCAATCTATGCTCTCTATCTATTCGGCGAGACCAATATCCAGACAAATCATATTTCAAAGGTTCAGGCTTTCCTATTCCTTCGTAAGGATTTTTTTGGATGTCTTTTATTAAGTTATTGATCTTCTTTAGCATCTGTTTATCTTCATTCAACCATGAAGTATAATCTTCCCAAGAGATTTTCGAAAATATTATTCTCATTATTCTTCAATTAGATTTTCAGTAATAATATTTCCTTCTTTCATCTGTCTAATTGATTCATACAATCTATCAGCATTTGTTTTGGAACTTAATAAATGAACAGTTTCCATAATTGAATTATATTCATCTAAAGAAATCATTACTGTCCCTTTTCCTGATCCACGCTTAATAATTAATGTCTCATTATTAGTTTCTACAGCATCAAGGAAATTCTTCAATTTGGTTCTAAATTCTGTATAATTTGCAGCTATCATAATCTTTAATTTTAAGTAATCATTAAAGTACAAATATAAGTACTTTTTTAGAATTATCCAAATGTGAAGGAGATTATTTATTGCCAAATTTATGTTGCCTAACGATCCTGCTAAATGTTGGTGGGCATTCCAGGGCACTAAACTTATCAGACAGGAATATTATTTATTTGTTGTATTTCGTTTCATTATTACCCTTTCTGCCCACTTGCATTTAGCTTTTGTTAACT
>Ga0307992_1002614_pt1 | contig 10185 bp, 9 predicted proteins | sample EllFjometagen133_FD_203162 | JGI IMG/M metagenome (GOLD analysis project Ga0307992, IMG submission 203162) | Marine microbial communities from Ellis Fjord, Antarctic Ocean - #133 | ecosystem: Environmental > Aquatic > Marine > Unclassified | place: Southern Ocean | collected 2014-10-08
AGATGATGCTAAAGAAGTTTCAAATGGCTTTGAATGTGGTATTGGTTTAGAAAACTTCCAAGACTTAAAAGTTGGAGACATTCTCGAAGTTGTAGAAGAAGAGAAAGTAGCTAGAAAATTAGAAGATGGAATAAAAAATGAGTCAGTATAGTCAAAAAAGAATTGAAACTAAAATTGAAGAAGCAATAAGTACTTTAATTGTAAAGGGTGAAATTAAAAACCATAATGTAAGTACTTTATGTTCTGTATCAAGAGTTAGTGTCTCTCACGATAATGCTTATGCAACAATTTTTATTACAAGTGTTTTAACTGATGGATCACTAGAAAGAAGTGTAGCAGGTTTGCAAAAAGCTGCTCCATTTATACAAGGTCGTTTAGGAAAATTCTTGGCAACAAGAAATACTCCTAAATTGACTTTTAAAGCGGATACCTCATTTAAAGATGCACAAAAAATAAATAATTTAATTGATTCGCTGGAATATCATGGGGACTAATTCACACATATTATTAACCAATAAACCTAAAGATGTAACTTCGTTTAGATCTTTAGGTTCAATTAAAAGAACTGTTGACAAAAAAGTAGGCCATGCAGGAACCTTAGATAAGTTTGCTCATGGTCTTATGATTGTATTAACAGGCTCGACTACTAAATTAAATCAATTGTTTTCAACCTTGGATAAAACCTATTTGGCAACTATAAGATTTGGAGAGCAAACCACAACCCTAGATACTGAAGGGGAAGTTGTTGCCACAGCTGATATTCCTAGTTTAGAAACTATTAAATATTCTATAGCCAAGAATTTTACTGGGAAAATAATGCAAGCTCCCCCTATTTACTCAGCGATTCATATAGATGGTAAAAGAGCCTATAAAATTGCCAGAAGTGGTCAAGAAGTTGAAATTCCAGAGAGAGAAACAACTATTAATAGTTTTAATATTATTTCTTTTAATAACCAAGATTTAGTTTGTGAAATTAGTGTATCGAAGGGTACCTATATAAGATCTATTGCTAGAGACTTAGCTTTAAGTTGTGATTCAAGAGGATATTTAGTTGATTTAATTAGAACATCAATTGGACCTTTTAAATTAGATGAAGCAATAACTACTGAAAGTGTAGAAGAAATAAACAGTGGTTTACACAAAACAGATAATTATTTAAAAAGACTCGATTCTGTTTCAGTTTACAAAATTGAAAATGAGTATTTATTTGACTTAGCAAACGGTAAAAAACCCTCTTTTTCTATATTAGAAGCAGTGGATGTTAAAGATAGCGCTTATTATGTGGCTATTTATTCAAATGATGATATACTAAGATGTGTATTAAAACTTGATGAAAACAAACAAATAGAAAAAATCTTATGTCAAATAAATCCATGTTTTGATAGGTTGTAAAGAGTGAAAACAATATTATTAGATGAATTTATTAAAGAGAATAATGAATATTTAAATAAAGATATTGCACTTTGCATTGGTGTTTTTGATGGAATACATTTAGGACATCAACAAATTTTAGAAAAAGTAGTTCATAGCGAGTTATATTCTGTTGTAATGACTTTTAATTCTAATCCTAAAATGAAAAGTGGAAGAAAAACTTTTGAAAAACCACTAATAACAAATAATCTTAAAACTAGGATTTTTAGTGAAATGGGCTTTGACTTGCAGGTAATTATTGACTTTTCTCGAGAAATCAGTAAACTTACAGCAGATGAGTTTTTACAAACATTGTGTAGAAACTTAAATATTAAGAAATTAATTGTAGGAGAAGATTTTCAATTAGGTAATCCAAGAGCTTCTTTAAAGGCTTTTGAATTGCAAGAACATCTTTCTTCTTATTCCAGTGAAACTATGGTAGTTATTACCAAAGCTATTGTCAGTAATGATAATAAGGTAATTAGTTCTTCTAGAATAAGACATTTAATAAATAAGGGTAAAATGGACGTTGTTCATAGTTTACTCGGCAGAGAGTATTTGCTGGATTTGGGGGTAACACCTTCCCAATTTTCTGGTAGCTCCTTGTTAATTGATGCAGATAAAGTAAAACAGTTACTTCCTTGTTGTGGTACATTTACTGGATTCTGGGTTGAAGGTAATTTACTAGCTTCTATTGTTCTAGAAGCAAAGATGCTAAAAATTACTCCATACCCACCATCATCTGCGAAAAATATGATTCTAGCAATAAGCTAGACAAAGGGTATCTAAATGATAACTAAAGAAGAAAAAGCTCAAGTTGTTGCCAAATTTGGTAATTCTGACACTAACACAGGAAGTACTCACGTACAAGTTGCTTTATTAACTGCACGTATTAATGACTTGCAAGGCCATTTTAAAGCTAATCCTAAAGATCATGCTTCAAGACGTGGCTTATTACAAATGGTAGGTCAAAGAAGAAGATTGCTTCGTTATTTAAAGAATACCAACATTGACGAATACAGAACTTTGATTGCTGAATTAGGAATCAGAAAGTAATTACTATTAATTATTTAGATATTGGAGAAAAGTTGAAATACAATTCTCCAATATTTTTTTTTGCAAACAGTTATACATTGTAAAATATAAAAAAATAGGTAATAATATACAAAAGAATTTTTAAAATAGGGCTAGTTTCTAGAATAGAAACACAAATGAAAGAACTATTAATAAAGAACAAAAAGAATAAGGAATAAGAAATGTTTGAAACAAAAAAATCAAGTGTTCAAATTGGGGATGACACCCTAGTATTTGAAACCGGAAAAATTGCAAAGCAAGCTAGCGGTGCGGTTTATGCTAAATTTGGTGGAAGTGCTGTTATAGCAACAGTTTGTTGCGGAAGAGCTCCATCAGAACCAATCGATTATGTACCATTATCAGTTGAGTACAACGAAAAATATTATGCTGCTGGAAAAATCCCTGGTGGTTTTTTAAAAAGGGAAGCCCGCCCTAAAGATAAAGAAATACTAATAAGCAGATTAATTGATAGACCTCTGAGACCTTTATTTGATAAAGCTTTTGGTAGAGAAATTCAAGTTGTACCAACAGTTGTATCAACCGACCAAATTAACACACCAGATATCATTGCAATAAATGCGGCTTCAGCTGCTGTTACTATTAGTGATATTCCTTTTGATGGCCCAATTGCAGCTGTTAGAATGGGTAAAATTGGTGATGAATATATTGTAAATCCAACTTTTCAACAAATTGAAAAGTGTTCATTAGAAATTATTGTAGCTGGTACTATGGATGGTATTACTATGGTAGAAGGTGGAGCAAAAGAAGTTAGCGAAGAAGAAATGCTTGAAGCTATTGCCTTAGCTCATCCTGTTATTAAAGACTTATGTAAAGCTCAATTAGAACTTAAAAAATTAGCTGGTAAAGAAAAACTTCCTGTTTTTGTACCAGAAATTGACCTTTCTTGGTTAGCCCCTGTAAAAGAATTTGCTTATCCTTTGGTTAAAAAAGCATCGTTCGTTATTGGTAAAATGGAAAGATATGCAGCTTTAAAAGAAGCTCACGTAGCTGTTGAAGAAAAATTTGCTGAATTAATTGCAGAAGATGCTTCTTATAAAGGCCAATTGGCTAAAATGTATGATGATCTAGAATATGTAATATTAAGAAAATCAATTTTAGATGATGGTGTTAGAACTGATGGTCGTAAAGTAACAGATATCAGACCTATTACTTGTGAAGTTGGATTATTAGCAAAAACTCATGGATCAGCTTTATTTACTAGAGGTGAAACTCAAGCTCTTGCAACAACTACTCTAGGTACAGCAAGTGATGAGCAAATGTTTGATACCATTGATGGTGATAAACATTTTTCATCCTTCATGCTTCACTATAACTTCCCTCCATACTCAGTAGGAGAATGTGGAAGACTTGGTACCGGTAGAAGAGAAATTGGTCACGGTCACTTAGCTCAAAGAGCATTAAGTGCAATCATTCCAAGTAAAGATGTGTTCCCTTATACAATTAGAATTGTATCAGAGATTATGGAATCCAATGGTTCCTCTTCAATGGCTTCAGTTTGTGGTGGATGTTTGTCCTTAATGGATGCTGGTGTTCCAATCAAAAAACCTGTTGCTGGTATTGCAATGGGACTAATCACAGAAGGTGCAGACTATTCAAATTATGTTGTTTTATCTGATATTCTTGGTGAAGAAGATCATTTAGGTGATATGGACTTTAAAGTAACTGGTACTGAAGAAGGAATAACTGCTTTCCAAATGGATATCAAAATTGCAGGTGTTACACCAGAAATTATGACCAAAGCTTTACAACAAGCTAAAGATGGTAGATTACATATTCTTAATATCATGAATAAAGAAATTTCAACACCAAGAAAAGAAATCAATGTGAATGCACCAAAAATTTTAACAATGAAAGTTGCTGAAGAAAAAATTGGAGCTATTATTGGTACTGGTGGTAAAACTATTAAAGGTATTGCTCTACAAACTGGTGCTGAAGTTAATATTGCTGATGATGGAACTGTTACAATCTATGGTAAAAATAGTGCTGCAGCTCAACAAGCAATTGATTTAGTTAAATCAATTATTGAAGAACCAGAACCAGGTAGAATTTATCAAGGTACAGTTAAGAGAATAATGGACTTTGGTGCATTTATTGAAATTTTACCAGGTAAAGAAGGTCTTTGCCATATTTCAAAATTAGCTAAAGAACGTGTTAAAACTGTTGATGAAGTTTTAACTATTGGTCAAGAAATTTCTGTTAAATTAATGGAAGTTGATAGACAAGGTAGATTAAATCTTTCTTATGTTGATGCACTATATCCAAATGAAAGTAGTGAAAAGAAACCTTTTGAAAAAACAGAAAACAAAGATTCTGATAGAAGGGATAGTAAACCTTATAACAAACCAGGTTTTAAAAAATAATGGTTGATATTGTTGTTGAAACAAAGTTAGAAAAAGGTTCAATCCTTCCAAAACAAACAACTGCTTTGAGTGCTGGATCTGATATTTCAGCACAGCTCTCAAAGCCATTTACTTTAAAAGCTGGAGAGTTTGCTTTAATTCCAACTGGATTAAAAATTGCTTTACCACCAGGCTTTGAAGCTCAAGTGAGAGCTAGAAGTGGATTAGCTGCAAAGTTTGGTGTTACAGTTTTAAATTCTCCTGGAACTATAGATGCTGATTATCGTGGTGAAGTTAAAGTAATATTAATTAATCATGGTAAAAACGATTTTATTATTAACGATAAGGATAGAATTGCACAATTTGTAATTGCTCCAGTTATTAGTACAACTTTTTTACAAGTAAAAGACTTGGATGTTACAGATCGTGGAGAAGGTGGTTTTGGATCAACAGGAGTTTAAATTTTGATTTTGAAAATGAAGAAAAAGCAATTATTTAAATTTATAGGGCAAGAATATATTCTTGCCTTCTTAGTTGCATTTGTTTTTTTCTTTTTTATTTTTTTTATCAATCAAATTTTATTGCTTGCTAGAAGAATTCTTCTTAGTAATGTTGATTTTTTTACTATGTTACGTCTTGTTATATTAGCCATCCCTCAATTTTTATTATATACATTTCCTTTTGCTTCTTTAAGTGCGGCCGCAATGGTGATAGGGGAGCTTAATTCTTCAAATGAAATACTTGCTCTTAGAAGTTCTGGTTTTTCAATGAAAGACATCTACACACCAATAATTAGTATCTCACTTATAATTTCTATTTTGTGTTTTTTGATTGCAGATATTTTAATGCCATTTAGCGCTAGTAAATATCAACAATTATATATTGAATTATTAACTAAAAGTCCAGGCGTCGAATTAAAAAGTAATTCCAGTAATGTTTTTGATGATTTTTTAATTACAAATGGAAGTGTCAAAGATAGTACAATAAATGATATCATAATATTAAAAACAAGTAATAACGGGGATACTTCAATGTTAATTGACTCTAAAAAAGGTGAATTAAAGTTAATAGATATTGATAATCTAATTTATACCCTGGAATTAGATACGCCTAAAATACTTTTTACAAATTTAAATAACCCAAATTTTTGGCAAACTACAAAAGCTAGTAAAGCCATTTATTATATTGATTTTTCCTCAACTCTTTCAAGAGTCAGTGCAAATTTACCATCCAACTTCTCTAGTGTGGATTTAATAAATAAAATTACCAAAAATAAAATAAATCTCAATAATAATATTGAAAATGTTGTTACTCTTAATAGTTCTACAATATTAAATTTATCTAAAAACTTTTATACCAATAACAGTATGAATAATATAAACATGAACTCTTTTGTGGATGATTATAATTATTACCCATTAATTGATCTTTATCCAATAGATTTTTATCTTCAGTATTATAGAGCAGAGTTGTACAAAAAATTTGCTTTAAGTGCAGCTTGTTTTTTCTTGATATTAATAACTATTCCCTTGTCCTACTTAAAATTTAAGCATGGTAGGCTAGTTGGCTTTGGTATTTCTATGTTTGTAGCAGTATTATATTGGTATTTATTATTTTTAGCTCAACTTAAAACCTTTAGTTTTCCACTAAATCCTTTATTTTTGATGTGGGCACCAAATATAATAATTTTAGTAGTATCTTTGATTTTTATAAAGATCTGGAGAAATTAATGAAAATTTTAAACAGATATATTATTGAAAGTGTATTAAAAATATTATTTATAACCATTTTCTTAACAACTTTATTATTATTGATTGTTGACTTATTCTCTAACTTTGACTCATACGCTCAAAACAATGTTTCGATGAGAATAATTTTTAACATTACGATTAAATATTTACCAGAAGCAATAATTATTGTATTACCTCCAGCAACATTATTCTCAGTTACATTCTTTTTATCACAGATGTTTTATAATAATGAAATTATTGCACTTCTATCCAGCGGCATTTCATTAAGATCAATTTATAAACCAATCGTTATTATGATGCTTATTGTTTCGTCTTTAGCTTTTATTTCTAATGAGATTGTTGTTTTACAATCAACATTAGATAGGCAACAATTAAAAAATAAAATTTTTAATATAAATTATAATTTGGACAATACAAATATTGGTTTAATTGATTCCTTAAATAACAATATAATATATGCAAATAGTTATGTAGAAAAAAATAAAACTTTGTATGATGTTATCATTGTACAAAAAGATGAATTTAACAATGTAATAGCACGATACGATTGTAAGAAGGCTGTATACAATGATGATAACAAAGATTGGATATTATTTGATGTTGTTATTAGTAATATAAAAAATGATAATGTTGAAATAGTTGAAGCAAAGACTTATGAAAATAGGTTAATAGCGCTAGAGCCTAATTTATTTAGAAATTTATCCTCAGATTTAGCAACCATGCAATTATCTAGTGCAATTAAATACTTAAATATACAAAAAAAAGTTAATCTAAGATTGTGGTATGAAAATCTTAGCCAATTTTTAGAAAGAATATCGGCTCCATTTGCTGCTTTTATTATGACTATTATTGCTTGTAGTATTGATTATAAGGGGAAAAAGAATGTATTTTTGTTTTCAATATTCAATTCGGTTATTATAGCAGTAATATATTATGTTAGTAAAATGGTTTTTCAATTAGTTTCAAAACAAGGATTGATAAATCCATTTATTGGAGTATTAATTCCATATTTTATTGTATTATTGGTACCTCTAATATTAAATAGTATTAAAAAATATACACGCAGTTAATCATATATTGAATATATTGCAAAGTTAAAGTAACTTATTACTTGGATAAAAAGGAACAATTATGAAAAAATTATATACAAAATTACATCAAGACAAAGATACCAAAGCTAGAATAGGCTTAGTTGAATTGGATCATGGAGTTGTAGAAACTCCAGCCTTTATGCCTGTTGGTACTAATGGAACAGTCAAAGGTATTTACCATGATAAAGTAAAGGAAATTGGATACAATCTAATTTTAGGTAATACTTATCATTTATATTTAAGGCCTGGAACTGAAGTTTTAGATAGTTTTGGTGGATTGCATAATTTTTCAAACTGGGATGGTAATATTCTTACTGATAGTGGTGGCTTTCAAGTTTTTTCTTTGTCTAATTTAAGAAAAATAAAAGAAAATGGAGTTCATTTCAAATCTCATATTGATGGATCTAAACACATTTTTACTCCTGAAAAAGTTATTGATATACAAAAAAGTATCGGTAGCGATATATGTATGCTACTAGATGTGTGTACACCACCAGACTTACCTTATAAAGCTGCTAAAGAAGCAATGCAAACCACACACAGTTGGGCTAAGAGAGCTAAAGATTATGGTGATAACTTAGAAGGTTTCAAAGGCAATATGTTTGGTATTGTACAAGGTAATTTCTATAAAGATTTAAGAAAAGAAAGCGCAGAATTTATATCATCTCTTGATTTTCCAGGCATAGCAATTGGTGGTTTATCTGTTGGTGAAGAAAAAGAAGCTTTTTATGACTATTTGGGTTATACCAGTGAATTTGTTGATGATAGTAAACCAAGATATGTAATGGGAATAGGCTCTCCTGACTATATTTTAAATGCAGTTGAAAATGGTATTGATTTATTCGATTGTGTTTTGGCTACTAGAATGGGACGAAATGGAGCTGTATTCAGTGATGACGGAGTTGTTACATTAAAAAAAGCTATTCATAAGTTTGATCATAATCCTATTGATGAAGGGTGTTCTTGCTCTGCTTGCCAGAAATATTCAAGAGCCTATATGCATCATATGGTTAAAGCAAATGAAATGTTGGGTGGTATGTTGGCAACTGAGCACAATTTAACCTATTTATACAATTTGCTAGCAAAAGTTAGGGTTGCAATAAAAGAAGATAGGTTTAAACAATTTAAAAAGGATTACCTTGAAAGATTCTACTCAAAATAAACAAAAATCTAAAGATTCTTCTTTATTAATGTTACTCACATTAGTATCGAGAATATTAGGTATTATTAAGGCACGTGTGATTACAACAGCTTTTGGTGCTACATCAACAGCTGATGTAATTAATGTAGCTTTTTTGTTTCCCAATAATTTAAGAAAAATCTTTGCGGAAGGTGCAATGACCTCTGCTTTTATACCAAGCTTTTCGAAATGCGTTGAAAAAAATTATAGAAATACATTACTAAGCATAATGCTTAGTGCCCAACTATTCATATTTTCTATTATTATCATTATATTTGTATTTTTTAGCAAACAAATTTTTTCATTTATTACAGATTTTAATGGTGATGAATTACAACTAGGGGCAAGCTTATTGCCATATTTTATGGCATTTTTAGCATTTATTTCGATAGCTAATGTATTTTCTGCAGTTTTACAAACTGATAAACAATTTCTATTTTATGGAATAGCTCCACTGTTTTATTCTATTACCTTGATAATTTTTTTATTATTATTTAGTGATAAATTTGATGCTATGGCAATGGCCTATGGTGTTTTATTAGCTAGTATAATTCAATTTGCTTTTACTTTTGCAATTGTTTTTAAAAAGGGTTATAGGGTAAAGTTAAATATAAATTTTAAAAATAATGAGTTTAAGAAAATTTTAAAAACCTGGATTATTGTTGTAGGATCTGCAATTACTACTATATTTGCGCAGCAGTTTTCAGTTTTTTTAGCCTCATCATTAAGTACTGGAAACGCCACAGCCTTTTCTAATTCTTTAATTTTCTTTTCCACTCCCTATGGAATTGTTTATACAGGGATTGTAACAGTGGTTTATCCCTTATTATCTCAAAATTACTGTAGTAATCAAAAGAAAGAATTTAAAGATAATTTAGCTTACGGTATTGATGGAATGATTAATTTATTCATCCCAGCTACTATTTTATTAATATTTTTGAGTAAAGAATTTGTTGCTGTTTTATTGCAAAATGGTAAATTTACTTTTGCTGACACACTATTAACAGCATCAGTAATTAATTTTTTAGTTTTAGGATTAACTATTATAGGCTTGAATGCCCTGTTAAATAGAGCCTTATTAGCCAAAGATATGGCCAAGTTATCATTTAAAATAACTGTGATTCAGGCAATAATTGATGTTATTCTGTCTTTTATACTAATAAAAAAGATTGGAATCATTGCATTACCAATTGCAAATACAATTTCGTTTTGTATTACTCTTATATTGCATTTTATATATTTAAAAAATGATATTGATTTTAAACATACTTTATTTGTTTTTTTTAAAACTCTGATTGCAAATTTACCATTTCTCGCTA
>Ga0307992_1002616_pt1 | contig 10184 bp, 9 predicted proteins | sample EllFjometagen133_FD_203162 | JGI IMG/M metagenome (GOLD analysis project Ga0307992, IMG submission 203162) | Marine microbial communities from Ellis Fjord, Antarctic Ocean - #133 | ecosystem: Environmental > Aquatic > Marine > Unclassified | place: Southern Ocean | collected 2014-10-08
TTGAGATATGTAATCCTTACCAATATCTCTAAATATAATTACTTTTGCTTGTTTTTTAATATTTTCTAAATAATTTGTAACTTCTAATCTTGAAGCATAATAACCACCTGTCACATTAGAAGCATATTTTTTTTTAGGATCTTTAAGTTCATAATCAATCATGTAATTTTCATTTTGTTTTTCTATAACTTCAAAACCCCAATAGCTTGGTAGTAATAATATTATAAATTGATTTTTATATATTGAATAATTATAAATTTTAAAATCATCTATTTCTGGATAATATCTTATTTTTTCAAGTATTTTTTCTTTACTAGTTATATCATCACAACCAGTTATAGACCATTTAGTTGGTACTAAAATTCTGTTATTTTTAAGACCTAATAATCCTATACTTAATAATTGTTGAGTTTTATATATATCTTTTGTTTTTGTATATAAATTAATAATTCCTTCCTTAGCTTTAAGATCGTAATCATTTACTATTTTGTCTATATTTCTAGGAACTCTTATATTTTCGGAAATTTTAAATTTATTTAATTGATATGATGAGTTATTTATCCCTGAAAACTGTTCTTTTACTAATCGTGGTTTTCTTTCAAAATCAATTTCCATTTCAGTAGTTTTTATTGATTGAGTTAAAAGTTGCATTTCTTCTAAATTTTTATTTTCTTTTCTAATATCTTCTTTATTATATCTTTTTAAGGTAAATTCTTGTTTTTTTCTAAAATTAGATATGTTATTAATATCTTTATCTTTCACCCATTGTTTAGGTGTTGATAATTTTGCAGAGTAATAATTATTATAAAATCCAGGACCTACAAATAAGTTTGGATAATTATTTTCAAAAACTAAATTAAAAGGTTTTGAATAAACTTGTTTTTTAATAGAACTCATAATCAAATTTTTTAAATTAATAATTTTTAAATTAAATATTTTAGATTAGATGTATTTTTAATATTTGTCTTATAAAATATTTGTTTTAGTTTTTAGTTAAATGAAATTCTTTTATTAAACAATAAGTATTAAATATATTTTCATTCTAAGTATTATGTTTATTTATATTATATTTTAAAAACAGTTTTAAATAAAAAGAAGGTGGATAAATTGTTAAGTTATAATCCCAAAAAATTAAGTGGTCCCAAAGCATTAGTAGAATATTTTTTTAATAAAGTAAATTATAAAGAATCAATTATTATTATGCTTGTTGCATTTATTGTTAATTTTTTATTTTATGTGATTTTAGGAGTCCCATACCTTGGCGTAATGGCTATATATGAATTTTTAAAAAGTGTAGTTGTTTCTTGGTTTATATTAGGATTTATATTTTATTTGATTGCATACTTTGTATTAGGTAAAAATAAAATGCCTAAAAAAGGCTTTGAAAAAGTTTTAGGTGGTCTAGCATCTTTTAAGATTCCTATAGTAATTTATAGTTTTTTCACAATGGCTATTTCATTAATATTTATGCCTAGTTTACTAACATACTTTTCTAGAATAATGACAAATCCATTGTTGATTTCAAGTAGTACTGCTATGCCAATATTTAGTGTTTGGAATATAATTGGTGTTGTATTGATATTATTGGTAGGATTAGGTATTTTTGTTTATCTTATTGTAATGTATTATCATTTCACTAAAAATTTATTTAAAACAAAGAATTTTTGGATAACATTTGCGTTTTTAATATTATTAAGTGTAATTGGTTTTTTAGTAAGTTTAATAATTGGTATTTAATTACTAAATAATTAATTTCTTTATTTTCTTTTATTTTGAGTTAATATGTGTCTGGTTGAGAATAAATCTATAAAAGGTGTACTTTTAGATTCCTATTATAAAGAGAATAATCTATTTGTGACTATTAAAAATAAAAGTGGCTTTAAAGAAGATTATATTGTAGACTTTTATCCTTATTTTTATATTTCTTTTTATGGTTCAGATACTGAAATTTTAAAATCTGTTGATTTTATTAAAAATAATATTTCAGTAAAAAGTATTACTGAAGAAATAAAAGAAAACAAATCTAAAGTTTATAAAATTAAATTTAATACTATTGATGATTTAGTAGAAATCAAAAATAAACTTCAAAATCAAGACTTTTCAGAAATAGATAATTATTCTTTACATGAATATGATGTTCCTTTTATTTATAGGTTTTTTTTAGATTATTCGTTATGTAATTTTAGAAATGTAGAATTAATTTTAAATTCAGAGAATTTAGTTATAGATTTAAAATCAAATGATGTTGTTGAAATATCTAAATTTAACAGTGGTTGTTTTAATATTAAAACTTTAATGTCTGAAGATAGTAATTTAGCTAATGCTAAAAAAGACCCAATTATTTCTATATCTTATGTTAGCAATAATATAAAAAACATTTTTCTTTTAATAAACAGAGATTTAAATAATAATAAATTGAAAGAAGATCTTTTAAATAAATTTCAAGATAAAAATTTAGTTTTAGAATTGTTTGATAATGAAATTGACTTGATTTCTAGTTTTAAAGATTTTATAATTTCTAAAGATCCAGATATAATTTATACTTATAATGGTTATTCTGATTTTAAATATCTTGCTAAAAGATATTTATTTCTAACAGATGAAGAATTAGATTTTAATCCTAGAAAGTTGATATTTGATAAGTCTAAAAATAAAAAGTTTTATTTAGAAGGTATTATTCACTTTGATGTTTATAAATTAATAAAATTGTTAAATTATTTTCAAGTTTTTAATTATTCTAAATTTGATCTTAATTCTGTTTATTTTAATATTACTGGTGAAAGTAAAATAAAATTAGATAATTTGCAAATAAGATCTAAATATTTAGCTAATAACTATAAAGATATTATTGATTGTGTTTTAGATGAATGTTTAGCTGTAGATTATCTTGCAAAGAATTATGTTGGTTTTGTTTATGAAATGGCATACTTTTTAGATTCTCCAATTATAGATGTACTTTATTCTTCAGCTTCTAAAATGGTTGAAAAATTATTTATGAAAGATTATGTTAAAAATAATTTATTAATTCCAAACAAACCTAATAAAAATGAAATTAATGAAAGATATAAACATACTTTTACTGGTGCTTTTGTTTATCAACCTAGTTCTGGTTTATATGAAAATTTAGCAGTTTTAGATTTTAGAAGTTATCATATTTCTTTATTAATATCGTATAATATAAGTCCTGAAACACTAAATACAGATTCTAATAATTTTAAAATTGTACTTGGAGAGAAAATAACTTTTGACAAAGTAGGTTTTATACCTAAATTACTTAAAACTCTTTTAAATATTAGACTAAAATTTAAAAAAGAAATGAAATCAAAAGAGCCTTTGTCTGCAGAATATAGTTCATTGTACTCTAGACAATATGCTATTAAAATCTTGTTAGCTTCAACGTATGGTTATCTTGGTTTTGCAGGATCTAGGTGGTATTGTTCTAAATGTCTTGAATTAATGTATTTATTAGTAAGAAATAAAATTAAAGAACTTATTTCTACTTTTGAATCTTATGGTTATCAAGTAGTTTATGGTGATACAGATTCTTGTTTTGTAAAATTTACTAATCTAAAAGAACTTGAAAATGATATAAATAAAATAAATTCTAATCTTCCAAAAGAAATGTATTTAGAATTAGAAAATTTATTTAAAAGTGCTATATTTGTAAAATCTAGAGGTAGTGATAAAGCTGCTAAAAAAAAATATGCTATGCTTGATTATAATGGAAACCTAAAAATAAAAGGTTTTGAGTATGTTAGAAGAGATTGGTGTGAGTTAGTTAAAACTACTCAAAAAAAAGTTTTAGAAATTGTTTTAAATTCTCAAGATTCAAAAAAAGCAGTTTCTTATATAAAAGAAATTATTTTAAAGTTACAAAATAGAATTATTAATAATAAGGATCTTATAATACAGTCAATAGTTCATAAAAATATAAATAATTATAAAACTATGAATCCTGCAGTTTTTGCAATAGAAAATGCTAAAGAAAAAAATATAAGTTTTAAAAGTGGAGATTTAGTAGAATATATTATAACTAATACAAATTCTAAAAGTATTTCTTCAAAAGCAAGATATTTTAAATTAGTTTCTGAAAAAGATTATGATATAGATTATTATATTAATAATCAATTAATACCTTCAGTTTATCCAATTTTAGAAGTTTTTGGTATAACTAAAGATGAACTTTTAAATGGAAAAAAGCAAAAGGGTATTGGTGATTTTTTTTAAAAATATTTGATTTATTTTTTTAAAATATTTTGATTAACCCATAAATAAAGTGTTTCTGCAGAAAATATTCCTTCTTCAGTAATAAATTTATCTATTAATTCATTAGGTATTACATCAAAAGCAGGGTTTTCTATTTTTAATTTATCAGGTTTACCTTCGCTACTACTCCATATTTCAGAACCATCTCTTTGTTCAATAGTTTCTGATAAATTTAGAATTAAATTAGATTCACAACAATGTGTTGAAGTTAAAACAATATGTGGTGTTTTAAAATATTGTGCAGAAATACTAATTAAATATGTACCAACCTTATTTACTATACTTCCATCTGCAAATACAACGTCAGCACCTGTTAAAAATAAATCTGCTTTTTTAAGAATATGTGTTACAGCTCCTTCTGTAATCATTGTTACATCTAAACCTGCTTCTATCAATTTAGTAGATGTGATTCTACCTTGATATCTAGGTCTTGTTTCACAATTATACACTTTAAATATAACCCCTCTTTTATAGGCTGTTATTAAGGCTTGTTCTACTAAATTTGAATGACAATGTGTTACAATAATACTACCTTCACTAATTAATTCTGATCCTAAATCTGCAATGTTTTTATTAGCAATAATAGTGTTTTTTTCATAATTTTTAATATCTAAAACTAATTTAGTTCTATTTTCTTTATTTTTGTATTTATGAACTTTATTTAATATGTAATTCATTGAATTTCTTAATTTTGGTTCATTTGGTCTTTGTTTTATTAAAAAATTAATATTTTCTATAGTTTCATTAATAAATTTTGTATTTTCTAATTTTGTATTTTTAATATATTCAATAATTACATTTATAGCTGCTAATTCGATTTTGCTAGCACCTTGTATTTTAATATCTTTAATATCTTTTGCAATTTTTTTAATGTTTAGTGAAATCATAATTATTACCTTTTATATTTTTAATTATATTAAGATTAGAATAATAGGTTTTTTAATACTATTACTTCTATATAATATTTAGTTAAATATAATTTATTTTGTTAATTTTAAGTATTAAATATAGCAATAGATTTGTATTTAAACTTTTCTTTTCTTAATTTTATAGTAGTATATATTATTTATATTTATTAAATTAGTTTTTATATACATTAAATTTTAAATAAATTATAAAACTATTTTTTTAAAATTAATTTTTATATTTGTTTAGAGGTGAAACCTTTGGTTAAAGAAGTTAGTAAAGAGCAAGAAATTATTGATGATAATAAAGCACTTGAAGAATTTTTAAATTCTTCACTACCAGAAATATATGTTATAGGTGTGGGTGGTTCTGGAGGTAATAGTTTAGATAGAATGAATACAGTTGGTATTGATGGTTCTAAAACTATTGCTTTAAATACAGATGCACAAGCATTACTTAGAATTAGATCTGATAGGAAAATATTAATTGGAAAGAAAACTACTAGAGGACTTGGAGCAGGTTCTAATCCAGAAGTTGGTGAAGGTGCTGCTGAAGAATCTAAAGCTGAAATTTCTAAGCTTTGTAAAGATGCAGATATGGTTTTTATAACTTGTGGTCTTGGTGGTGGTACTGGTACTGGTGCAGCTCCAGTAGTTGCAAAAATTGCAAAAGAAGCAGGTTTACTTTGTGTAGGTGTAGTTACACTTCCATTTGCTGTTGAAGGAAAAACTAGAATTGAAAATGCTTTAGAAGGTCTAGAAAAATTAAAAAAAGAAGTTGATACTTTAATTATTATACCAAATGATAAAATTTTAGAAATTGCTCCAGATTTACCACTTCAAGTTGCTTTTCAAGAAGTTGATAAAATATTAACTCAAGCAGTAAAAGGTATTATTGAACTTGTAACTAAATGTGGAATTATGAATTTAGATTTTGCAGATTTAAGAACTGTACTTTCTAAAGGTGGATTATCTATGATTGGTGTTGGAGAAAGTAATGGTGAGCGAAGTAGCGCTGATTCTAGAGCTATGGAAGCAGTAGAAAATGCTTTAACATCACCACTTTTAGATGTAGATATTAGTTCATCTAATAAAGCTTTAGTAAATGTTCTTGGTGGAAAGGATATGACTTTAAAAGAAGCAGAATTAATAGTAGAAACTGTTGCTTCAAAGATAAACTCTGATGCTCATATAATTTGGGGTGCTATGGTTGATGATGATCTTCCTAGAAATAAAATTAAGGTTATGGCTGTAATAGTTGGTGCTCAAATACCTTATCTTCAAGATACAGATGAATTTCATAGTAAAGGACAACTTGATTTAGATATTGCTAGTGTTTGATTTAAATAAAAAATAAAATAAATTTTTGGAAAAATAAATTGGGAAAAAAATGAGTAAATTAAGTGAATTTTTTAAATCTTCAAAAAGAATATTTTTGATTGCTAAAAAACCAACTAATGATGAATATTGGACTATGGCTAAAGTTATTGGTTTAGGAATGGTTATTATTGGTGTTATTGGTTTTGTAGTTAAATTGATATTTAGTTTAATTGGTGGCAATGTATGATTTTTACAGTAAGAACAACTGTTGGACAAGAAAGAGTAATTATAGATATGCTCTACCATAAAGTACAACATGATGGTTTATCAGTTTATTCATTAGTAGAGATGGCTGATTTAAAAGGCTATATATTAATAGAAACAGATTCTAAGAAAACTGCTGAACTATTAATACATAATGTTCCCCATATAAAAGGTGGACAAATAGTTGAAGGTAAAATAAATATTAAAGAAATAACTGGAATACTTGAATCTAGACCACTTATGAGTTCTATTAAACAAGGACAAACTGTTGAAATTATATTAGGTCCTTTTAAAGGTGCTAGAGCAAAAGTTATGAGAGTTAATGTTTCTAAAGAAGAAGTTGTAATTGAATTATTTGATGCAGCTGTTAAAATTCCAATAACTATAAAAGCAGAAAATATAAAAATTTTAAATTAAATTTTTAAATAAAAGAAAAAGGTGTTAATGATTATGCAAACAATAAAAGTTTTAATTGATGCAGGAAAGGCAAGTGCTGGTCCTCCATTAGGCCCAGCTTTAGGTCCAATGGGTATAAATACAATGGCTGTAGTTGAAGAAATTAATAAAAAAACCAAAGATTTAGAAGGTATGAAAATACCAGTTATAATAAATATAGATTCAGACAAATCTTTTACTATTGAAGTTGGTTCTCCTCAAACAAGTGCTTTGATTAAAAAAGAATTAGGTATAAAGAAAGCTGTTGGAAAAGTAAATGAAGAAGTTTCTGGAAATTTAAGCTTTGATCAACTTAAAAAAATCACAAAAGCTAAATATCCTCAATTAGTGGCAAGAACTATGAAATCAGCATTATTAGAAATGGCTGGTAGTTGTAGATCTGCTGGAGTTAATATTGAAAACGTAACTGTTAAAGAATTCACTGCTAAACTAAAATCTGGTGAATTTGATTCAAAAATCGAATAATTATAGTTTTTTTAAGAAATAAAATCTATTCTAAATATAGATTATATTTTTTAAATTAACTACATTTTAATAGGATATTATTCAAATAATAAGCTTTATAATATCTTTGTTTTTAAAATATTATATTAGTTAACTTTTTTTATAAAACTTATTTTTTAAAAAATAAATATTAATTTTTGATGATTTGTGAAATACATATTTAATTTAATAAATTTAATATCTAAAACTTATATTAACTACATTTGTCAATTATATTTGTAGACTTAAAATTGAAAATAAAAATATGGTGGAATGATGATAAATAATAAAGATATAATAGAAATTGATTTAATTATTAAAGATAATAATACTACTGAATTATTAGATACTACTATTGAAGAAAATGCAAAAAATGGAAATATTTATAATTCTGAAATTTCTTATAAACCTTTAAAAGTAGTTTTTGGAAAAGGAGAATTATTACCTTTAGTAGAAGAAAATATTAAAGAATTAACTAAAGGTCAAGAAAAAACCTTTTCACTTAAATCTGAACAAGCTTTTGGTTTAAGAGATCCTAAAAAGATACAATTAGTACCTATAAAAGAATTTAAATCTGAAAAAGTAAAGCCTATTGCTGGAATGCATATTAATTTTAAAGATAAAGCTGGTAAAATATTAAGTGTTTCTGGTGGAAGAGTACAAGTTGACTTTAACCACGATTTTGCAGGTAAAGATTTAGAATATACAATCAAATTAAAAGAAATATATTCAGATAATAATACTAAATTTAATGCATTAATTGAAAAATATTTTTATTTTATCCCTAAAGAACAATTAAAAATAAATTTTGATAGTAAATGTCCTGAAATAGTATTACCTCAAGCATTACCTAAAGAAATTGAATATTTTAAGTATTCTTTTGTTCAATTAGTTTTAGATGTTTGTGATTTTGATGAAATTAAATTTTCACAAATATATGCTAAATCTAAATAATAATTTTTAAAAAAAAGAAAAAAAGGTGTTAATTTTGAATACATATAAAACTGGTACAACAACAGTAGGAATTGTTGCAAAAGATTGTGTTGTTTTGGCTGCAGATATGCAAGCAACAATGGGTCATATATCTTCAGCTCAAGATATGACTAAAATTTATAAGATAAATGATCATTTGGCTGTAACTATTGCTGGTAGTGTTGGTGATGCATTAGTACTTGTAAGGTATTTAAGAGTTCAAGCTAATCTTTATGAACTTGAACATGGTAGACCAATAAACAGTAAGGCCTGTGCAACTTTATTATCAAACATATTAAATTCAAATAGAATGATGCCTTTTTATACACAATTTATACTTGCAGGAAGTATAGGTGAACTTGCTTTATTTAGTTTAGATATTTCTGGTGGAGTAATACCAGAAAAGAAGTATACTATATCTGGTTCAGGTTCTGAATTTGCATTAAGTGTTTTAGATAAAGGTTATAAAAATACATTTACTGAAAAAGATGCTATAAATCTTGCAAAAGAAGCTATTACTTCTGCACGAAAAAGAGATATTTATACTGGTGGAGACGGTATAAAAATAGTTATTATCAGAAATAATGGTGTAGAAGAACTGCCTATTGCAAAATATAATTAATTAGAATAATTATATTTTAGTTACTATTTTTTTAAATACAAAACAAAGTCATAATAGTTTTGTATTTTGAATGAAATTTAATTTTTAAAAAAATTAGAAAAAAAATTAATGAGCATATTTAATGTTAAGTGATGAAAAATGGAATTAGAAAAATTTAAAGAAATAAAAACATATATTTCACAAGTATTATCTAAAAAAAATATAAATATTTCCAAAGTTGAGGCTGAAGGACCAGAAATTGGAATTTATACTAATAATCCTTTATTGTTTTTTGAAGATAAATATTTAGTTAGTGAACTTGCTGAAAATTTAAAAAAAAGGATAAATATAAGAAGTGATAAATCAATTCTTATGGATCCATCTAAAGCACTAGTAAAATTAAAGGAAATTATACCTATAGATGCAAATTTAAAAAATATCTTTTTTGATACTACTTTTAGTGAAGTTGTTATTGAAGCAATTAAACCTGGAGTTGTTATAGGTAAACAAGGTTGTGTTTCTAAAGAAATTATAAAACAAATTGGTTGGATTCCTAAAATTATTAGAGCTCCAACAGAAAATTCAGAAGTTCTTAAAAAAGTAAGAAGTATTATTTTTAAAAATACAAGTGAGCGAAAACAATTTTTAAAACAAGTTGCACAAACTATTTATTCTCCACCATTAAGTGAAAAAGACTGGATTAGAGTTACAGCTCTTGGTGGATTTAGAGAAGTTGGAAGAAGTTGTATTCTTCTTGAAACTCCTGATACTAAAATATTATTAGATTGTGGAATAAATGTAGCTGATAAAAATGAAGAATTTCCTTATTTTGGAGTTCTTAGATTTCCACTTGATGAATTAGATGCAGTAATTATTACTCATGCACATGTGGATCATTGTGGATTTTTACCATATTT
>Ga0307992_1002618_pt1 | contig 10182 bp, 10 predicted proteins | sample EllFjometagen133_FD_203162 | JGI IMG/M metagenome (GOLD analysis project Ga0307992, IMG submission 203162) | Marine microbial communities from Ellis Fjord, Antarctic Ocean - #133 | ecosystem: Environmental > Aquatic > Marine > Unclassified | place: Southern Ocean | collected 2014-10-08
GTTGCGTAGATACTTTGCCGGGGAAACATATCCCAAGAAAGAGTAACTTCGCTTTCGGTTATAAAAGATCTGGATATAGTTCAAAGAGGCTCCGCTGCAAGTCTGCCTTGTTCCGAAATCTCTTGCCATAGAATCCAATAGGATTTCATGGTCTTGAAGAATGATTCCGTGACAGCGTTATCATAGCAGTTTCCTTTCCCGGGCATACTGCACCCCTTCGGTCTGAATGCATAATGACTCCCTTTGGTGGTTGCCGATGCAGTACCGCCATATCCAGAGCAGCGTTAACTGTCGTTTCGGTCAAGAGACTCCTGCTGAGAGAATAACCGATAATCTCACGATTGAAGAGTTCCATGATTACCGCTTCCCGACACATTGGCGGAAAGATATTTCGTTTTTGTCTTTTTCATAGTCATCAACAGATACCCATTATCGTTCATATCGGAACAACGAGTGAACTACTTCATCCAGGCGCTGATTTCATCAATGTCCGTATTCGTTAACAACCCCGCTGCCTCTTTCAATTTAACTCTATTAAGAATAAACATATAACGAGACTTGGAGTGATTGCGCTTGCTGTCATATAATTTTTTCTGGGCATTGAGTACATCAACATTGCTTCGAAAGCCCGAACTGAAACCTTTTATAGTTCCTGTCAAAGCAATTTCATTTGACTTAACCGCCTGCTCGTAAGCCCTTATTTGTGCAATACTGCTTACAATACCTGCGTAATATTTACGAATATCAGAAGCAACCATTCGTTCCTTAAGAGAAAGTTGCTCATAAGCACCCCGTAACTGTCCTGAAGCCTGCCGCACCGAAGAACTGACATTTCCGCCCGAATAAAGAGACATACTCATCTGTACTCTGACAGAATAGGTGTCATATTGTGTTCCTATCGAATAATTATTATCACTCTCAGAAAATGCTTTTGATGCAATAAGGTCTATAACAGGATACCGTAATGCCCTGTTCTTATCTATCTCTTTCCGATAATATGAAACATCCTGAACGGCAGCTTCTCTAAGGGGATTGCGTTCATAAGCAATCGCTATCCACTGCTCGACATCATGTGGTTCAGGAACGGCGAGCACCATTTTTTCAGGCGCGAGCACCTGTAATGAATCACTATAGATACCGACAATGTTCTCAAGTTCACGGCGATTGAGCTCTAAGTAATTATGAAACTCCAAACCTTCCGCAAGAGCCATATCATAGCTTGCCTGGGCTTCGCTGATTTCGGTAATGGTTCCATATCCCGATACAAGCCGATGTTTTGCCTGCTCAAGCTGTAACTTTGAAGCATCGACATGCGCTCGACTGAACTCCAGATTGTCACCAGCGTACAATACATTTATATACGCATCAAGGGTTCTGACCATAAGACTTGCATACTCACTTTGCAGAAGCGCATCACTTTTCGATGCAACTGCTTTTGCCTGGCTATATGAAGCAAAATTCGACAGATTGAAAACAGATTGCTTGAGCACAACACTGTAATTCTGTGTATTATAAAATAAATCATTGGTGACATCGGTTACCATCGAAACGCTCTCCGTGGCGCTCCTGCCGCGTGCCGCACTAATGCTCAGATTAGGCCTGAAACTTGAACGGGCTTTGGCGATTTCCTCTCTCTGCACAAAATTATCAGCTTCAGCCGCTCGATATTTTGCATCATACTCTACAGCCTTGCCGCAAGCCTCTGAAAGACTCAGTGCTCGTGCGTGCAAAGGCGATACGAAAAACAGCATAAAAGCAAGAGCGTACATAAACGCCAATCTCATCATCATAATAACCAGCTTTTCTAATAAGTTAGTAACCCATACGAGAACGCACTGTAACAACAAAAAAACTCTTATGCACTGTTACTCTTCCTTCATCGACGCCGACATTCTCTTTATCAGGGGATGCAGCATATAGGTCAATACAGTGCGCTCACCGGTCTTGATAATGGCCTGGACAGGCATACCCGGCTGAAGACGACGATTGCCAAGCCTCTCCATAGCCTCAGGCGTAAGCGAAATCAAGGCCAGATAGTACGATGAACCCTGCTGATAGGGATTCAACCTTGGATCGGTCAGCAGATCCTGTGAAACAGATGCCACCTCACCTTTAACAACCAGCTGGGGGGAGTGAGAAAACGCGGAAAACCGTACATCAGCGAACAAACCGGGCGAAATCCTGTCAATAAGGTGCGGAGCAATCTTTACTTCGATCAGCAGATTCTTTTCCAACGGCACAATTTCCATAATCTCATCGCCTGGCCGGATAACAGCCCCTGGAGACTGTACCTTCAAGCCCATAACCTGCCCATCGACCGGCGTGCGAATCTCAGTGCGCTCCAGCTGTTCTGCAAGCGCCTGCGTCTTTTCTGCATACGCATCAACCTGCATCCTGATCCCTGCAAGATCGGATGCTACTGACGCATCCATTTCAGCAAGCCTTCTTTCAAGCTCCCACTGTTGCTCAAGCGGAGCATATCCTTCCTTGACAAGATCACGAATGCCGTCAAGCTGCTTCTGCAATATCCGCCGGAGATCCTGACGGGATGAAAACAACCGTTTCTGGTTTTCAATCAGCGACCCGACAAGTGCCTTATCGGATGCCGAAACAAGATCATTGTGAAACACAATTGAAACCAATCCCTTTTGCTCGGCAATCAGGCGACTTTCTGAGGCTCTCAAACCAAGATAATGCTGAGACACCTCTTCGTATGCAGCATTCACGGAGGACTTGTCAAGTGACATCAACGAATCACCCTCATGAACAAGTAGCCCTTCCCTGACATACACATTCTTGACAATGCCTCCATACAAGTGCTGGATAACCTTGGATTTTGTCGCTATCGATACAACCCCGTCACACGGCACCCCCTCATCGAGCGGTGCCAATGCGACCCACAGCACCAAACCCAAAAAACCGGTAATCATGACAATAACACCCATTCTCACAGGGTTGGATTTCACATCTGACGAGTGTCTTCCCGAATTGACTGACTGTTCCGTTTTCTTCTTGAAGCCAAATCCTTTCTTCATGTACAACAGTTATTATCATTTATGAACACACCGCCACTCAGCGGATCGAAACTGTAGGAGGGGCTATTGATTTTTTTTCGATCGCCAATGCCTTTTTTTTATCATCATCGCGCACAATCCTACCACCTTTCATGATCAACACCCGATCCGAAATCTGGAGAATATTGGGCCTGTGGCTGATAATCACTACGGTCGAGCCCGCATCCTTCATGGTTTGCAAGGCCTGGTTCAAAGCCATAGTACCCGCGTCATCAAGATTTGCATTGGGTTCGTCAAGCACCAGAAGTGACGGCTCATCATACATTGCCCTTGCGAGCGCAACTCTCTGGCGCTGCCCCCCCGATAACATGCTGCCGGCAACACCGATCTGGGTATCATACCCCTGCGGAAAACGCAGTATCATCTCATGAATACCGGCCTTTCGGGCAGCCTCAATCACCTTGTCCGGCTCAATCTCCCTAAACCGCGATATATTTTCAACAACAGAACCTTCTAACAGTTCGATATCCTGTGGAACATAGCCGATAAACGGACCGAGCTGACTCCTGTTCAGCTTGTCAATCGGCGTACCGTCCAATGCAACCTCACCACTATACTCCGGCCAGATCCCCACAAGGCATCGGGCAAGCGTCGATTTCCCCGACCCTGATGGCCCCATGACAGCGATAATCTGACCAGGCTTAAACTCAATAGAAATATCGTCAAGAATCGGCTCTGAACGCTCAGGAGCACTTGCGGAAAGCGATGAAACCTTCACATCCCCCCGCAGCGATTCAACCGGTTTACCTTCACCGCGTTCAGGATACGATGCAAGCAATGTATCAAGACGCCCGACGGCCACCTTTGCCTCCACAAACTGCCGCCATGTCCCGATAACCAGATCCAGCGGCTGCAGCGCCCTGGCCATCAGTACATTACCGGCAATCATGCCGCCGACCGTCATGCTGCCATCAATAACCAGCAGTGCACCTGCGCCAAGCGTGAGTGACTGCATCGAATATCGGAAAAATTTGGTCAAAGCCTCATAACGGATCTGCCGTTCGCCCGACACTTCATTACTGTTCAGAAAACGATCATGAAGACCGAACCAGCGATCCTTCAGATGTTGAACCATACCCATTACATGCACAGCTTCGACATTGCGCATTTTGGCTTCAATATACCCACTGCTCTCAGTTTCAGCCAACGCTACAACCTCAATACTCCGGTATTGTGAACGGTTAACCAGATAGGTCAGCACAAGCTGAATACCGGCAAAAAGCAACGCCAGACATCCCAGAATAGGATGCAACAGAAATGTCACCCCGATATAGATCGGCGTCCAGGGAATATCAAAAAATGCCAGCATCCCGTTACCGCTGATAAACTGGCGAATGGTCGAGAGATCAGAAAACGGCTGTCCCTGGTTCGTCCCCGCCTGCCTGAGGTATCGTGAAAACGCGGCATGAAAGACCCGAGAGTTGAGTTCCTGATCAAATTTTCTGCCGATATCAACCAGAAGCCGGGAACGCAGAAATTCCGCACCTCCAAGCACCAGAAACAGAGCGACCATCAGTAGGGTCACAACAAGCAGGGTAAGTTCGTTTCGGCTGAAAAGCACCCTGTCATAGAGCTGCAGCATATATATAGTCGGCGTAAGCATCAACACATTGACCACCATGCTGAACACACCGATAATAACAATATCCCTGCGCAAACCCCGAATGACCCCTCCAAGCATACCGTTCATCGCGTCTGACACCTTCATGGTTGCCTCCCCTTTGCGCTTTGTACTGGAGCTTTCCTGACCGGATTCGGACTGTTATCAGGATTGCGCAACTCCCGGAGCACATCAAGAGAAGGACCGAACTTCTGGATGCGCCCATCAACAAGCAGCATGAGATAATCCATGGCTTCAAGAAGCCGCATACGGTGGGTAATGACCACTACGGTCGCCTTCTCTTGTTTCAGTTTCAAAATGGTATTCAACAACGCAGCATCGCCTGCTTCATCAAGACTCGAATCCGGCTCGTCAAGCACAAGGTACTTCGGCATACCGTACACAGCCCGAGTCAGCGCAATGCGCTGCCGCTGCCCGCCTGAGAGAAACGCACCGTTATCACCGACCTGTGTTTCATAACCATGTGGAAGCGTATCGATAATCTCGTTCAATCCGGTCAGCACCGCTGCCTGATGAATTTTGCTTTCGTCGTATAAACCGAACCGCATAATATTCTCTGCAACCGTACCATTAATCAGCTCCACATCCTGTGGAAGGTAACCGATAGATGGACCAAGTTCGTTTTTATCCCAGGTATAGATATCGCTGCCATCGAGCCTGACAGTGCCTGAAAAAGCTGGCCAGATGCCGGTCATCACTCTGGCAAGGGTGGATTTTCCCGATGCCGACGGACCTGCTATGGCAATGGATGTCCCGGGTTTAGCCATAAAGCTTACCCCTTTAAGCACCTGCAGCCTGCTCTGAGGCGGACCGGCAACAACACCTTCAACATTCAGCTGCCCAACGGGGGCTGGCAGTGACATCCGTTCCTGGGGCAGAGGGTACATCCCAATCAGTCCATTCAGCCTCTTATAGGCATCAGCAAACGAAGTCATCTGCTTCCAGTTAGCAATCAGCTGCACCAGCGGCGCAATAACCCTCCCGGCAAGAATCGATGCAACAATCATCAACGCTCCGCCAAGTTCTCCCTTTAGTACAAACCATGCTCCAAGTCCCAACACAAGTGAGCCTACTAACATCTGTGTAGTTCGTGATGCTGCGGAGTAACCGCTGGCCTCGTAGGATGCAGCTGACTGACTCTCTATAAATTTTATGTGCCCTTTGTGCCACCGGCCATGGACTGCATCAACCATTCCCATAGCTTCGACCACCTGAGCATTGCGTATAACTCCCTGAACATACTGCTGTGTCGTTGCCATGGCCTGGTAAGCCTCGTTCATTGGCTTGTGAACACTTTTTTCATTGGCTACGCCAAGCAACACCATCACCAGCGCACCGCCAACAGAAAACCATCCAACAACAGGGTTGATCAAAAAAAGAAGCACAAGAAAACGGGTGATCTTGTCTTCGTCAAGGTCGTCAAGCAAAGCGTTTCGGCAAAATGAGGCATCAAAAGGACCGAAACGGATCAGTTCACGCTCTTCGAGGAGCCTTACAAGACTTGCATACACTCCGGCGATACGCTCTTCGGAGGAATTGACCCGACGCCGTATAAGACTTGTACCGGTATTATGTATCAAGGCCCGCATTTTCGGATACCGAATACTGTCATCAGTTCCTTTGATATATATTAAAAGGGGCTTGCTTTTTCGGTAGCCCGATTGAACTCACGGTGTGTCGGCGAAAACCCCTCGTCATCTTCCGAAACATACTCATTGCCGAAAATACCAAGGTAAATATCGCAACGATCTACCTCTTCGAGGTAACACTGGTCAGCTCGCTGATCGGCCGCAGGCTGATTTTCAAACAGAAAGCATTCGACAAAACGACGCATGAGAGGGTCGCCTCTGAGGTACTCTTTCAGAGCCTCACGCTCCGCAGCAAGTTCTTTCTGCACACTGCTGATAATTTACCAGAAAAGCCAGCTTCTGCAGGAAAACGGTCGAGTTCGTCATTGTCGTAGTCTGCCTCGGTGAACCAGTCTTGGTTCCACATAGGATTGGTGACAACGCAATCAAAGGTGCGGAGTTTGCCCTGTCTGTTTCGGAACTTGGGATTCTTGAAGGTGTCGCCAATCTCGACCTGGCCCTCCATGTCGTGGATGATCATGCTCATGTGAGCCATAGCCCATGTTTCTGGGGTGAATTCCTGGCCAAACAGTTTCTGGGGGACGACAGTGCACTTTTTGCCCATACGGACTGCTCGGTGTCATCCGGAACGATGGGGAGATAGAATCGGACCAGCTTGTGGTCGAACTTGGCGAGCTGTAAGGCTTTCCCCCGCGAACCCACCTCTTCGACAATACGGTTCAACTCGTCATCAAAAACATCGCAGAGACGCTTCGTGAAAATAAGCGGGAGAATGTAGCCCTTATATAGGCGCATCCTTCGCGCCCCGAATTGAATCATGCGGCATCCCAAATCCAGGATTCGAGGGATTTCTCGTTACCATTAGCGTTTGCTATCTGCGCTCAGTCCGTTTGTCTAAAAACAATCAATATAAGCACATAATACACACATAGTAACTCAACGAGTCCAAAACAATGCCGTCACGAAAAGAATTCTGCATTGAGCCGGCATGAGGGCGCATCATCCCAAACAGCAAAAGCCCGGATAAACCGGGCTTTTGCTGTTGTGTTGCCACAATGTCTTCTTGAACCCCTTACAGGGCGCTGTATTCAGCATATACCCTGTAGGTGTTGATCACAAGGAATGCAAGAACCAGAAGGCCGAGAATCGTGAAGATCGGGCTCTTCTCTTCGCGTGATGCCTTTCTGTCGAGGAACGGCACAGCAGCCCATACAACAGCGCCAATTGTGAAGAGAATGATTGCCATCAGCTCGCCGCCTTCAAAGGTGAAATCTTTAAGCAGCTGGAACTGTGCCCAGAAATACCATTCCGGCTTGATGCCCAAAGGAGCGGAACTGAGCGGATCAGCCTGAACACCGATTTCCCACGGGAAGACTGCGGCCAGGTAGACAAGCAGGCCGAAACCGATAATCCATCCGATTGCGTCCTTGGCAAGGAAGGTCGGGAAGAACTTCTCGTACCCTTTAATCATGCCGGACTCCTTGTAGCCGATGGGAGCCGAAGTTCCAAGCACCTGCACAAGAAGAAGGTGGGCGGAAAGGACAAGAAGAAGCAGACCAGGCAGCAAAACCACATGAAGTGAGAACATGCGTGTCAGAGTTTCAGGACTCACATCTTCGCCACCGCGGAGAATGTCAACAAGAATGGCACCACCGGGCATGACCTTGGGAACTTCCGTACCAACCTGGGTTGCAAAGAAGGCAAGCTCATTCCAGGGAAGGAGGTAACCGGTGAAACCGAAACCAAGGCTCAGCACAAGAAGCACAAAACCGCTGACCCACATAAGCTCACGCGGCTTGCGGTAGGATTTCATGAAGAAGGTGCTGAACATATGGATGAACGCCATGCCAACCATAAGGTTTGCAGACCATGCGTGTATCTGGCGGATGAGCCAGCCGAAAGGAACTTCTTTCTGGATAAACACGAAGGAGGCGAAAGCCTCGGCACCGGTCGGCTTGTAGTACTGGAGAAGCAGAAGGCCGCTCACAACCTGGATCATGAAGAAAAACAGGGTCAGGCCGCCGAAGTAGTACCAGAACGACAGCTTGTGCTTGGGAACCTCTTTTTTCTTCAGATAGTCAATGACAGGCATCAAGACATAGAAACGCTCCTGAAACCATGCAGCCAGAGGGCTCACACGCGAATCAGCGTAAGGATTTGTTTCCGCCCGGACTACCGGGGGCTTATAGACTCCACCGGAAGGCGCGTCAGATTTTGCGGCGGGTTTTGCAGCAGGTTTTGTAGCGCCCGGAGCAGCCGGCTTGGCGGCAACCGGAGCAGCCGGTTTCGGCTTTACCGGAGCATTCTCTGCGCCTGTATTCTGATTGTTGTCAGCCATATTGAAAGACTCCCTGGATTTTCAAGAATTAAGGTTACGCTTTTGCAATGATAAGATCCTCGCCCTCAACCCTCACATTGAACGGGGCAAGCGGCAGAGGCTGCGGGCCGGAAATGATTTCTCCGGTCTGGGTGTATTTGGCACCGTGGCAAGGGCAGAAAATCTCATTGTCCTTGTCTTCCCAGCGAACAAGGCAGCCAAGATGCGTGCAGACGGCGCTGCATGCTGTCAGAGAGCCATTGTCATTGATAACCAGCACTTTGTCCTTGTTGAACTGATAAATCTTTCCAGAGTTTTCCGGAACTTCGGAAGCCTTTCCAACAACCAGTTCAGACACCTCTGTAATCTCTTTCACAGGAGGGATGATATACTTTACAATAGGATAGAGCGTTGAAACGGCTACTGCCGCGCCAACACCGCCGACTACTTTGCCCAGAAAACTGCGGCGCTCAAAATCAACCCCTTTCAGACCTTCCTCACGGGACTTGCCGCCCGATACCGATCCCGATGAAGAGAGCGGAGCATCCTCACCAAGCGCACCCATCCTTGAAGGGCTCTTGAAATTAGCTGGTTGTGCCATTACAATCTATCTCCTTTTAAAGCTATTGTTAATGATGAAATGAAACACCTCTGGGGGCCGGTCATGCTGACGCTGCACCCTGTCGAGCATCTCCCCGCGAACTGAAAAAGAAAACGGCAAAGGGAAAATTAGATAGAGAATTTACCATTTTTCACCGTTTAAACCAATCCAAACGATCTTTAATCCTGTTGTACTCCCGGTACATGACCGATTGCTCCCCGTCACGCCAGATTCTGCTTCTGATGAAAAAGCGCATGAGAGGCGACTGCAGGCGGTCGGGATTGAGAAACTCGGAAATCCCGCGGATTCCCTTAAGGCTGCTGCCGTTGAAATCAAGCGAAATGTCCGAAGAAAACCTCAGGTAAAACGGCCCCGAATCCAGTACCTTTTTCTGGTTTATCGTCATGCGCACATCACCGTCATTAATGTCGAGAACCCGGCCATGCAACGGAGCAAAAATTCCCCGGCAAAACCGACTCTCCCGGAATTCAGCCTTGTCTCGCACCATGACGCCACCGCTCTGGTTGTCGTTGAGCATCAGGAGCGTCAGGGGGCAAAATGCGGGATCACGGAAAAATATCACATAGTAAACCAAGTCAACACGATCTGAAAACGCCCGTCCCCAGTACCAGCGTGAAATATACTCCTGCATCGGCATGGTGCCGAGGTTGTGGTCGTGGTAACCTGACGCCCGAATCTCCACCCTGCGACCGGCTCTATCCAACTCCGTAATTTCCAAGCCGCCTTGGACCTCGGCCTTCGGAACACTCAGAAGCCACTGATGGCAGGGCCCCAACCCCTCGTGGTTGCCATCTTTTTTATTGTAACTCAACCTCCGGCACTGGTTGAAATGGAGGGTCCCCTGCACCCTTTTCTTGCGGGCAGGGAAGGCAAAATCAATGTCCAGCCGGTACTCGTCCTTCAGCGGATCATGAACAAACCGGTTGTTTTCAAACGAAGCCTCCGCGCCGGTTTTGCTG
>Ga0307992_1002622_pt1 | contig 10176 bp, 8 predicted proteins | sample EllFjometagen133_FD_203162 | JGI IMG/M metagenome (GOLD analysis project Ga0307992, IMG submission 203162) | Marine microbial communities from Ellis Fjord, Antarctic Ocean - #133 | ecosystem: Environmental > Aquatic > Marine > Unclassified | place: Southern Ocean | collected 2014-10-08
CGCTTGATCTGACTAAGATCCATGATTACAGCTCTGTCAGCAAGACCAAGGTCCTCATTGAGCTGTGGATCATAACCAACGGCGATCTTACCGTATCCGGTTATGATTGTGTCAAGACTTATGCCCCAACGTTTATTCTCGCCAGGTGTTTCTCTGAGGAAATTACGAGGCCATGCACTGATCTGGCTCCAACCGTTATTACCAAAAAGACCAACCTTCATGCCTGAAGAGGTATGAGGAGTAGTTTCTGCGAGTATCGCGGCAAGACTATCAATCGTGAAGCCAGCCCCGTCAGAAACATCAACGATGTTCTCCGTGAACTGCTCAAACATTCCAGAACAAACGTGGCGACGTGGGCCAGAAGCCGAAGTCACTTCGCGTGTATTCTTGCCAACATAGCCAAGAATATTCATGTCCCGCATGTACTCGATCCAGCCTTGGCGCTGATCCATTTTGCGCTGTTCGCTACTGTCGTAATGCTCAATAGCTTCTTCGATATCTGAAGCTGCAACACGACGATCAGACTGCATAACATAGTTATAGCGGTTCGTTGAGTCTATGCTGTAAACAGCAGGAACCTCTTCACCTTCAGCGTGAGCCTCAGGGCCTATGATTACGCGAGCACCAACGGCGATAGCGTTAGGAATATTACCCGATCCAGTTGTACCCGTCAGAGAAACAACCGTTATAGTGTTTCCAGACACGCTAACAACCATGAGCTGATCGCCTGTTGACGGAATATTTAAGATCATATCGGCTTTAGCGAAAGTCGGATCTGCAACAACTAGAGAAGCTGTATTGTCAGCCGTAACAGCTGTCAGAACACTTGTAAAGTTAGGACGTAAACGCCTTTCACGAAACTCATGCTTCATTCTTTTGGTCTGTTTGACTTTCTTTCCTGCTGTGCGAGTCAACGCAACTAGAGGATACTGACCGGGATCCAGCAAAGCTGTTTCATCCCACATGTCAATTACAAGACCGCTCTGATTGATATTCTCAGAACGTGCGGCTGTGTCAATTATGTCTCCTACATCCATGATAACGCTTCCTTTTTATGGGAAACGCCTAAGACTAAGACCAGCCATTCCCGGACGATGAAGCTATTGCATGAGCTTCGCCTTCGCCGGTATTATCTGATTTTCCTGCCGGAGTACCTTTTCCAGAGTCTCCCGAGGTGCCTATAGACGCTTCACTTCTATTTGTTTCTTTAGCCTTATTGGCTATGTTTGTAGCGTCCCTCTTGGCAGCAAGAATAGGTGCTCGGCCTCTTTGAACCATTCCATGAAGAGCGCCTAAGAACCATTTCATATTCTCGGCGTTTTTGTTGGCTGTGATCATAAAATCACGCGCCCCCGGACTTTCGTATAACTCAACCATTGTGTCGGTTACGTCCGTCTCTTCAATGTCGGCGAAGAAAGGCCTGGCATCATCTCCTTTTCCAATTTTCACATTGGACATATCAGTAAATATGCTGTCTACAATACCATTATCGAGACGTAAATCATCGCTAGTAGCATTGACAGAGGGTTGCCTGGACAGATTTATTTTATTTGCTTCTTTGAGGATATGCTCAATAACGTGAGCTTTGGCTTCGTCGCTATCAATCTTATCTGAAAGCTCTGGAGGCAGCGTATCAAATATGCGGCGAGAATCCGCGCTTACATCAAGGTCTTTGCCATATTCTTCAGTAGGGGCAAGGGCTAAAGAGCCATCGTCTTTCTGGATAATCTGGACTCCAACCGAGCTTAAAAGCGCTTGCTCTGCGTGTCGCTCATCCACAAGACGATGATTTTCCTTAGATGACTCACTGTATTTCGCATGAATAGCGTCGTACTGATCATCCCCCTTGATGGGAGAAAGCCCGGTTGCTACACGAATTTCTTCAAGCTCAGTAGCTCTAGCAGCCTCAACCTCTTCGGGTGTCAGTGCGTCATCGCCTTCTGTCTTGGAATCGTCAGCATCGGTCTTGTCGTCTTTGGTCTTGTCGTCTTTTTTATCTGTCTCATCTCCCTCTGGTTGCCCATCAGCGGGGGCCGCTTCAGATTTATCATCTGTATTGGCGTTGCCGTCGGCGGGGGCTTCGGTAGTCTGAGTTGCGGGATCGTCATCCAGGAAATCTAAGTTACTTGCAGAGCTCGCTATGTCGTGAGCCGCTGTAGTTGTCTCAGCTTCAGCATCGTTTCCTGTCTGATCGCCGCTTGTCTGGTCTGCTAAATTTTCGTTTTCACCTGGCATTTATTTTTCCTTCTCGTTTTTGCTGAAGACTTTCTCAATGATCGTCTTCATAGTTTCCATCACCGATTTTTTTTCTGTTTTCAACCTTTGAATTTGACTTTTAACACCAACCTCTCTTTCTGTCAATGCTAAAACTTCGTTAAATTGTCCCCAAGCTACGGCAAACTTTACTTGCACGGCCGGATCCGACGGATTGTTTTTTGCGAAAAAACCCATCACTATGCCGATCAATCGCTTGTGGAGTTCCTTGGAAATGATCTGCCAATTTTTATCTTCGCCTAGGGCTATAGCCATCTCATCAAGGTTTGCGATAGCGAAATCTATCTTGTCGATTCTCTCTTGGAGACTGATGACATCGGCTTCGTCAGCGATAGTGAATGGCCTGCTTGAAACTGTCTCGTCTGTTATTTCTTTACTCATACCAGAAGTTCGCCGGCAGGTACAAGAGATCCAGTGTTAGGCTCTACTTCGTTCCTGTTGGCAGCTGATCTAGTCTCGTTTTGAATTGGGCCCTGCCCTGCACCGGCTTGGTCCCCGAGAATAGGTTGCGCTGTCTCACCGACGTTTCCTATTAGTTCGTCTTCGTTTGTAAACGCTTCGCTTGATTGCATCATCTGTTTGATGACGCCCTTCTGATTTTCGACTGTTGGATTATTGACGATAAACTGAGCTATCGAAAGCATCTTGCGATATGTCTCTTCCTTGAGATCGAGTGACTGGATTCCGCTGACTCTGATTCCGTAACCATCAGTGATTGCTTCATGAGCAATGTTATACCAAGGTGAACCGCCAAGCCCGGTCATACGGACCTGAGTATCTTCATCAACGTACTTTGCTCCGTACTTCAAAGTCAGCCACAAGTCATCAGCTATTCCGGTTGATTCAAAATTCAAAGCACGCTGCATGGAGCGGATATTGCCCTGAGAGAGCAGTCCCATAAATCCGGTTGCGGATCCATCTGCCTGTGATCCTGTACCTTGCCCCGACATGCTATCGGGTTGCCCAAGGACCTTTTGCATGAGCTGATTCATAGTGCCTTCTTCTAGGAAAGCTTGCCGGGGCAAGTCCGGGTACCTATCATGCAAAAGATCCGTAGCAATGTTAATATTGTTCGGATAATCAATAACGCTGTATGGCTTCGGATCAAAAACGCTTTTGTCGCCCATATGGTGATCCAGTAAAGATGTAGGGATGTAGGTCGATGGATGCAAAGTCTGAGCTAAATAATCGAGTCGAGCATTAAAATTCTGCATAATCGAAATGATAAGATCCTCAGATAAACCAATCATGCTTTTACCAAACCAATTATCTAGCATCGGTATAGCGCGATGATTTGAAATAGGGATAGCATCAATTAACGGCTTGCCGGCCCAAAGGACATAACGACCCGCGCCTACCGCAACCCATCGATCACGCATAAAGAACCATCCAACCTGATAACGCCTTGTGACGTTTTTTTTCTGGTCCTGGCTTGTCGTCATCCATTTGTCCATGTTGCCATAAGTTCCGCCTCTCGTTGTGTCGGGCAGATTCTTTAAAAATTCTTCAACAGGATCAGTGCTATCGTCGTTTCCGGTAGAGCCCAAGAGACGCTGAACCATTGGACCGTCCCATCCGTGCTTCTTGACGTTTGTTTCAAGACGCTCTTTTGTCATATGCGTAATCCAGTGAGCGCCATCGATCACATCTTCCGAAGAGTCGTCAACCATGTTTGGCATAGAACCGCCGGGCTGAGGGAGGATTGAAAAGAAACCGGCATACTGTCCGGTTATGATCGATTGATACTCCGGATTAGTCTCAACATCTTTGAAAGATATTGGAACGCCTGCAACAACTTCATCCGGTACACGCTTATTCTCAACACGTTTTTTGTAGCGGTGAGAATAAACTCTGTAGCCGTTGCCAAGAGCAAAAGCCGATTGAGCAGTAGGGACGATTGTCACGTTGATCTTCTGGACATTCTTCATCTGAAATTCTAGCCACTTCTTTGCTTCTGCGGAATGCTGCTCCATTGAAACATGAAGAGGATCTAAATCAAAAAATTCAGTTGTGTTGATGCCCTTGAGTGTTCTTGGAATTTCGTCTTGGATAATCTGCATCGGGATGTTTAACATTACTCGAGAAAAAGATCCGTCAAGTTCTTTAGGCCTGATGCCGTCCATGAGTTTCATGTAACGGACGCCCTTGTCGAAATACGGGCGACAATAATCTGTGGCAACTCCTAGTCCGTCGCGGTATTGTCTGATGTCGTCTTTTTGGGTTTCTGACATCCCTTTGAAATCTGAGGTAGAGTGATCTGCTGTCTTGGGTTTATCATCTTTGCTGTCCGTTGGATCTCGCATAAAGTTGGGCCCTTAAATCTTCGAGTTTAAGCTGAGGCTTGTTGTTTTGAAAAGCCCGGTCGCCACCATTTGATTTCTTTGCATCTTTTTCAAGTACTGAAACATAATCGGGTTCTAGCAAACCATCAGAGATATTGCAAGAAGAAATCCTATTTTTCTCAGCAGAGATGATTCTGTTGCCTATGCTCATCGAGATAACGGTATCATCGTGAGCGCCAGGTCTGTTGCCCCACTCGGTTCGCATAAGATCATCCATCTTGTCTTTCACGATACGCTCTTCAAAGCTCATCATTTCCGAAAGAGTGAATGTGCTATTGATTGGACAGAAGCCAAGTCTATAGCAACGCTGAAGAGTTTTATACAGCGTCTCGAGCATTAGGGGTTTGCTGTATCTGTCGGTATGCCATCCTAATTTCTTCACAGGCTTGTCGTTGTTCTGTTTCGTTGGAGGACCCATGCGGGTGTAAAGATTTGGATACCTTCGGATCCTGTCGACAAAAGTACCACCAGACTCTCCCATAACTTCAGGTATCAACATGCAGCCGCCGAAATAGTTTGCAGCCATAGCGCACTGAATGGCGAAGTCTCCAGGTTTGAGTAATCTCATTCTCAGCTGGGCAACCTGAAGAAATCCCTGAAAGCCACCGAAATCCAGAAGACGCAAAATATCCGCAGACTGGAAATCTGAACCAGGATTACCCATCGATGAATCAGCACTGAGCACATATTTTTCACCTCGAATCGGATAGCCCCATAATCTCCATACCGGCGAAGTCATTTCGTCAATCTCGCCTCTCTTGTCGTGAACGAATTTGCCTTTGAATATTCCGCGCTCAGTATCAACTTCTTCGTTGGCGAAATAATACGGATCTCCGTCGCTCACTTGTTTGCCTTTGTACCACTCTTGCAGCATGTCGGCGTGAAAATAAGGGTTCATAGCCATAGCTGAATATTTGCCGTGGATACGGAAAGCAACTTGGTATGCGGGGATAGACTGCTCTAGCTCTTGGATATATTCTTCGGTAATATCCGGATTGTCTCTCATTGTCACACTTTGAACAAAAATAGCTGGATTACACTTTTCTTCAGGCAACCTCTCGTCTGTTTTTGTATCATAGCCAGAAGCATAGAAACGTTTGTAGGTCCAGTCTTCATATCCGTCCTGTGGACAAAACTCAAAAGCAACATCTCTTGGTCCGTTCTTGAGTCCTGCGCTACGAGTCAAAGACTCAGAATATGCTACCTGGAGGGAGTTTTCGCAGATATGCGTATGGTCTATCAGTGGTCCACGAAGCTTTCTTGGATCTATTTTCTGCGTAGGATCAACACTCATGATTGACAAAAAAGACCCATCAGGACCGTGAAACATATGCTTCTCTTTGTCGTAGTTACTCCACGCCTCAGGGAGAAAACCACGTCCACCATGCTCGGGATCACCAAGAAGCATAGGCTCAATCGTCTCCGGAAAAGCTTTGGAGTAATCCTGTACGATGATTCTAACTTGGCGGGGCCGACGCTTGGGACCGCTAACCATATCCTTCAGATCATCCTCGAAAGCATATACTCCGCGCAATGCTGCGGGGATCATACCGGTGTAGATCATCACGTCTTCCCACAAAGCTACTGAGGTTTTGTATGATTTGTTGGCACCAACAATAACTTTGGTACGCTTCTTGGATCTGAAATAACCGCCCTTACGAAGATAAACTGGAGGAGGCTGAAAGCTCAAAAAACACTCGAGCCGGCTATCTGTGGTTTTAAGTTTACGAGCCAATTCACGGTTGATCTCGCTCATTGGTCGATGTTGCTTGGATTGTAAATCTTCTATTTTTTTAGCCATGTTCGTTCTCGTTTTTAGCCAAACCGCCAAGCTTCTCAAATCCAACCTGCAGAGCGTCAGAAATATTATTTAGCAATGTTTGATCGTTTATCATCTGCTTGAGGATAGCGAGTATGAACATCTGCTGCGCCATAACTTCGCTAACGTGGTAAAACTGAGCCTTAGCCATCTCTCCCTGCCTGTACTCGGCAGATACTTGCTTAATCGTTTTTGCGAAAGATTCAACGCCCTTGATGGTCTTTGCCCGTTCTTCGACGGCATCTTTGCGCAATACCCGGTATCTTGCGAAATCCTCAGGGTAATCGCCTTTCGAGAGTTTTTTCAACAACTTGACGAGCTCCATGTCTCGAGAATTGTCGCCGGCAAATAAATCCTGATACATTTCCTGGAACACGACCTGGAGCTGCATAAGATTGTTTCTCAGCATTTCGTTGGTGTCCTGTTGCTTGCAGGCCTGATTCCAAACGTCAGCTAAACTCTCGGGAGACCTTACGCCTTGGATTTTAGCAATTTTGGCACGCTCAGCGTCGTAATCAGCAAGAGTCCTGCTGGTCTGCTCACGGATCAAAGCCTGCGCAGTAGAGCCAGTCTCAACCAAATCAGTCGATTCTGTCTGCTTCTTCGGTAATGTCGAGTTCTCCGTCTTCGTATCCATGTTGATTCTCCTTTTCACATTCTTTCACATCGTCGACGTAAGGCTTAAATCTTTGACGCGAACCCTGAAACTGTACCGGAACTTCGCCCGTGAGTCCACCACGATTCTTGTCAACGCCGCAATACATGTTATCTTCCCATTTGTAAATCAGCATCACGGTGTAGGCAGATTCAGAAATCGATCCAGACTCTTTCAGGTCACTCATGTTCGGCTTACGCTTGTCGCGCCTGGCAGCCAGGGTAAGCTGAGACGTCACCATAATAATCAAATTCGTATCTTTTCCGAGCTTCACCAGTTTTCCGTTGATCGAGTCAATTTCTTCTTTTCTGTTCCCCTTGAATCCGTATGGCTCTTTCAAAAGCTGCAGGTAATCGATGAATAATGCCTTGGTGCCATGCTTGAAAACCATCAGCCGGGCCCACGCAACAAGCTGGTCGATGTTCATCAGCTTGTCATTTAGCCTCAGCGGCAGTAAATCCTCGAGTGTCTCTGCATCCACAAACTCTTTTGCAGCATCCATGAACTTCGTAATTCTGTCTCGGTTATCCTCGCCCTGCTTGATTACGCCCTCTTTCATCCCTGTTTTCAGAGAGAATACGCTCACGTCAGCATGTTCAGCAATGATATTGCCAAGTATCTCGGCATGGTCCATCTCGATTGACGCTATGGCCACTTCAACCTTTTCGGGGTTATCATTGCCTTTGTATAGCTCATGGAGACCCATACACCAGTATTTTGCCTGATTGCAAATGTAAGTAGTTTTCCCTTTCCCTGGAGGCGCCGCAACAAAATGGACCTTGCCCGGCTTGTAGTTTCCAAGCTTTGCATTTACCGACGGGATATACGACGGTAGCCCGACAGGATGCCCGTTCTTTGCCGCTTTGTACTCGTCGTAACATTGCAAGATAGCATCAGCATTCGTAATTGTCGTATCTTCCTGTGACGCTTCAGCGAAAAATGTTGTTTGTACATCAATGATGACGTCAACGATATTAGATTCCTCGTCGTAAGCCTGTAGTGCCGCTTCCTGCGACGTTCGTATCACTCTGCGTCTCTTAGCCTTGTCCTTGACGATATCGACGTAGGAGCCAACGTGGTGCGATGTAGGGGTGTCGTCGATTAGGCAATTTAGGTACCTTCCTCCACCGGCTTTTTCAAGATTGCCTGATTTCGTCAGTGTATCGCCTACAGTCAAAGCATCGACTACACCGCCCCGCGCTGATCGCTCAGTCTCCAGAATTGCCTGAAAAATAAGGTTATTCGCCGGGACATAGAAGTCTTCAGCCGTTATGTGTTCCTCACGGACAATGTTTAAAACTCTAACAGCATCCAGAAGAATACTGCCCAATACGCCCTTTTCAGCGTCTTCGCTGTACGGGGCTTGCCTCACCAAAGGTCTGGTACTCATCTCGTTTTCTCCTCGTTTTTTAGTTTTCCCCAGGCCTCACCGGCCAAATTCGGTATGATATGCCACAGAAGTAACCACACCGGAACCACAGTCACACACACAATACCGGCCGTTATCAGCAAAAATAGGATCCAGACAGCACGAACGGGCAACATTGCTCTTGAGTTCCAAAAGTCAATCATTCGTCTTCGCTCCCGTCAGCCACCAAAAAGTCTTCTTCTTCGATTTCTTCAGCCGTCATCTCGGAGGTAGGTCGCCGCCATTTATCATATCGCCAGACAAGACCATCCTTGTTTTTCGTAGTTCCGTCTTTCAGCGCAGCATCAACTGTCGCCCCGGATGAAAGATCCTCAGCTTCCTGCTTGCTCATGATTGCACCAAGATATTGCGTCGGATTCTGAATCGGTGATGGTGAGCTCTCGACGGCCAAAAGAAACTTAGCCATCGCTCGGGAGTAATTCTTAACTTTCGGATACATGGCTTTTAATCTGATCCATGAAGCGTATGTGAATCTGCCCTTAATCATCGGCTCAGTAAAAGCTAATGCGTAGACAGCATCTTTTTTGGCACCAGCTTCGTCAGTGGAGTCACCCTCAGGAATAGGTGGCGTAAATTCTCCCCCCTCACACTCCCCTGTATTGTTCTTTATATTGTTCTTTATCTTCTTCTTCTTCTTTAAGACCCATGGATACTCCATCGATACTCCATCAGGAAGGTGGTAGGTTTTTGATATCTCAGGAAAGATGGAAAGCCTTGGTAACAAGTGTCTTATAACCACAGGGATGAACTTATTACCACTAGTTAAGTCAGTGCTGCCCATCTGAACCTTCACTCGATTAGCAATCCAGACTACCTCTCTGTCAGATGCTCCATCGATGCTCCTTATATACACCTTCGATGCTCCTTTGTAGGGGGATGCAAGCTCCATCAATACTCCATCGATATCTTCATCACTTATTCCAGTGTCTCGACAGAAGATAACATCCTCCTTTTCAACGAACCCTGCCGGATCACAGACATCACAAAGGTACAAAAATAAGAGCTTCGCCTTCAACCCCAATGTGATAAACCATGCGTCATTCTGCCATTTCTCGGTTACAGTCAATCGTGTACTCATCTCACCCTCCTTTTAAATATGGGCCTTAGGAGTTGAACGCACAAGACAACTCGGGACAGGAGTCCCAGGTATGATGTTTGTAGAGTCCTTTCAGATACTCTCTCCGTAGCCACTAAATCTATTCTGTGTGTTTGTATTGTGCCGTTCATGGCGTAAACGATACGCCTCCCTCAGCAGCCTTGTCAAGATGTATTTTTTATTTATCTCATAATATTTTTCCAGAGGGTATAGAGAAAATTTAAGGATTAAAAAATTTGTGGAGGGTACAGATATATATAGGTTCATGCTCAGATATACCGATTAACCCCTCCCCCCCTGCGCTCTACCCATCTGACCTTTTTTCTTCTATTTCTCTATATTTACCCTCATATCCTCTCTAATTACCCTAATCAACTTCTCTACAGTAGCATATCCTCTTTAAGATCAGGCGATAGGGCAGGCGCCCCACGTCATACGCTCTACCCTGTATCAGTGGCCTTGTGTGCAGGCTCTTGTCTGGTGGGGCACTACATCTTGTGGTATAGGCCGACGACGCAGAGAAGGTCATAGGGCAGGTGATGTTTTCCTAGGGTTTACGCT
>Ga0307992_1002624_pt1 | contig 10176 bp, 11 predicted proteins | sample EllFjometagen133_FD_203162 | JGI IMG/M metagenome (GOLD analysis project Ga0307992, IMG submission 203162) | Marine microbial communities from Ellis Fjord, Antarctic Ocean - #133 | ecosystem: Environmental > Aquatic > Marine > Unclassified | place: Southern Ocean | collected 2014-10-08
TCTAATTGCCTTATTAATAATTTTCTCTAAAAAAATAAAAAAACTAGATAAGACAGGCTTGATAATTGGTATTATTTTCAGTCTGTGTAGCGTTGGATTATTAGTGAGTGGGGGCATCTTACAAGCAAATAAAATTAAAAGTCAGGGAATCAGTCCTTTTAGCAATCAAGTGCTATTAACTAAAGCTACTCAGTATCGTAGCGTAAGCAAATTTCCACCTATTTTTAATAAAATTTTATTTAATAAAGTCAGCGAAGGAGCTATTTCTTTTGCGCAAAATTATATTTCAACTTTTTCTGGAACTTTTTTCTTTATCCATGGAAGCAACCACGGTGATCACAATCCCGGAAATGGGAATAATATGCATTTGTTTTTAGCACCATTTATTTTATTAGGAATAATAGCAGCGGGAAAATATCATAAAAAAGCATCTATTCAACTTATAGCTGCCTGGATACTATTAGCACTAATTCCCTCATCATTCACAACTAATCCTATGCTAGAAGTTAGATTGGGAGCTGTCTTCCCAATCTTAGAACTTCTAGCAACTATTGGCTTATTTTATCTACTAAATTTTTTATCCCAGCGGCAAAAAATATTAATCATTAGTTTACTAATAATCATTGGATTTTCAGCTACCATAAAATCATTCATTTTTTATACTAAAATTGCCCCACAAACTACAATAAATAATAGTAATTATCATCAACTGGCACAGGCTATATTTAAATATAAATCCCATCCAGGTGCAGTATTAACCCAATCGCCATCTAGCTCTCCATATATCTGGTATTTATTTGAAAATAAGATTGACCCCAAATTGGCTCAACAGGCATTAATTCATTATCCAGCCACAGAAGAAAATTTTATTCATGTTAGGCAACTAGAAAATATTTATTTTGAAACAATTAATTGGGATGATCTAGTAAAAAGAACACGGGTAGAGCCATATACACTGATCCTAAAACCAGCCGAATTTCCAAATGAGAAAAGAAAGAATACTCAAAATACATTATTAGAAATAATTACTGATACTAATAATCAAATTATTTATGAAGTGTGGAAATACATAAATTAGGAAAAAACTTGACTAACAACTACTTTTCAGTCATATTGAAAGATGTGATTGCTAATACTTCAAGCCATCCTGCTCTGTTCACGATCAACTGGAAAATTGCTGGAAAGGCTGGTGAGGGAGTAATGATAGCTGCTAAAATGTTGGCTAAAATCTGTAAGCGTCACGGACTACAAGCTTTTGACTATTTAGAATACCCTTCTCTTATTAAAGGCGGACATCAAACTGGACAAGTTTTTGCCAGCACCCACCAAGCTAGTTGCCAAAAAAAAGATTTAGATATCTTAATAACTCTAGATAAAAAAGGTTTTGCAGAGCATCAAGATGAAATCACTCAAAAAACTTTAATTATTTACAATTCGGATGCTGGAACTTTAGATAAAAAAGAACATAGTCACCTAACAAAAAAAATCTTAGAAATTCCTTTTCGCTCTATTTCTAAAAAAGAAACCGGCTCCTTTAGTTCCACTAATATTGTTGCCCTGGGAACTTCAGCTTATTTTCTAGGCCTTGACTATGATATTTCAAAAAATGTTATCCAAGATGAATTTGCTAATATAAGTAAAAAAATTGTTGAAAATGATTTGTTGTCTTTTAAAGCTGGTTTTACAACTGCAGAAAAACTAGGCAAGCCCATTAAGCAAACTCCTATTTTGAAAGATGAGCAAATTTTATTAAACGGGAATGAAGCAGTTGGTCTAGGAGCTATTGCTGCTGGAATACAATTTTATAGTGCATATCCCATGACTCCAGCCACTGGCGTATTACATTATTTAGCTTCACAACAAGAAAACTATCCATTAATTGTTAAACATGCTGAAGATGAAATAGGTGCCATAAATCATGCGCTGGGAGCATCGTTTGCTGGAGTAAGAGCTATGACTGGTAGTTCTGGTGGTGGTTTTGCTCTAATGGTAGAAAGTGTTTCTTTAGCTAGTATGGCAGAAATACCATTGGTAATTTTTGAAGCACAAAGAAAAGGACCCGCTACTGGTCTTCCCACTTGGACAGAGCAAGCTGATTTAAATTTTATTTTAAATGCTGGTCATGGTGATACTCAACGAGCGGTCTTAACTCCAGGTACAGTCGCGGAGCATTTTGAGTTAACTAAAAAAGCTTTCTATTTAGCAGAAAAATATCAAATTCCAGTTTTTATTTTAAGTGACAAATTTATTTTAGAATCCTATCAAACCATGCCCCAGCCAAAACTTGAGCATAGCAATAAGCGTCAGAGCATGATTAAATCTGCTCCAGAAAATAATTCTTTCCGCCGTTATAAAATAACCGATGACGGTATTTCTCCTCGCAGTATTCCAGGACAAGCCCATGGTTTACAGCTCACAAATTCTTACGAACACGATGAGTTTGGCTTCGCTACAGAAGAAATTAAGCCGACTATATTGCAGGTAGAAAAAAGAACCCGCAAAATGAATGGTCTAATTAAGGAAATACCTCAGCCTTATTTAATCGGCGCAGAAAAAGCTGCTATTACTTTTGTATGTTGGGGCTCAACCATCAATGTTGTTTCTCAACTCATTTCCAATCAATCATCAGAGAATAATCAAACTATTAATGCTATTCACCTACCAGCCATGTGGCCTTTTCCAAAAAAAGAATTTTTAAAATTAACTAATAAAGCAAAACATTTAGTCATGATAGAAGGAAATCAATCTGGCCAGGGAGAACGCTTAATTAGCCAAGAAACAAAAATTGCCTTTGCAGACAGAATTCGTCGCTACGATGGAAGACCATTCTATGTAGAAGATTTAAAAGATTGGCTTAAAAAAAACAAAAAATAAATATATGTCCTCTATCACAATCAACTCCATCAAATCTCCAATTCTTCCCACCTGGTGCCCAGGTTGTGGAGGCTACATGATTTTGAACTCATTGCAGAAAGCAATTGTTGAGCTAAAACTAGAAGAAGCTGATACTGCTATCTTTTACGGGATTGGGTGTAGCGGTAATATGGCAGATTTTAATCGTGTTTATGGTTTCCATGGTCTACACGGCAGAGCCTTACCAAATGCAATTGGCGCTAAATTGGCCAATCATAATTTAAAAATAATTGTTATTGCTGGCGATGGTGATTTCTACGGTGAAGGTTTAAATCATTTTCTTTCTGCGGCTAGAGGAAATCATGATGTAACTGTAATTGTTCATAACAATAGTCGATACAGTTTAACTACTGGTCAAAGTTCACCCACTACTAAAAAAGGAACTAAAACTAAATCTACTCCCGCCGGGTTAATTGAAGAACCTCTTAATCCTATTACTGCTGCTTTAGTGATGGGAGCAACTTTTATTTCAAGAGGATATAGTAATGAATTGCTACAGTTAACTCAATTAATTAAAGCAGCTATTGCACATCCTGGATTTTCTTTAGTAGATGTTATTCAGCTTTGTCCCACCTTTAATAAAAGTGAAAATCAGCTCTTTTTTTCAGATAAAATTTATAAGCTAGCAGAAAAAAATCATGATTCCAGCGATAAAATGGCAGCTATGATTAGAGCTCAAGAGACAAAAAAAATACCTCTCGGTATTTTCTATCAAGATAAAAAATCAGTCCCATACCATGCTCAACTACCACAAATAGAAAAGAAAAGTTTAATAAAACAATGGTCGGACAAAGCTAACATTGAAATAGCCATGGCGAAATTTAAATAAAAAATTAAGCTATAAATTTAATTCCCAAAAATTTTTTCGATCCTAATCGCCTTGCCGTTTATTACCGCGTTGGCTATTTTTTTATAGACACTATCTAGTATTCGGCCAAAAGTAGGTTGTGAAACACCCATTCTTTGAGCACTTTCTATATGGTTCAGACCATCCACGTCGTGCAATTTTAAAGCTTCTAGCTCATCTGGAAGCAAGCTAACTTCTTCTAGTTCCCTCATGGGAACCCCTACTGGTTTATAGTAATAAACATTGGGTTGAAATTGCAAACGGCGTGGTTTTCTTGGTCTAGGCATATTTTGTTTTTATAAACAGTTTACGCCCCTCATTGGAGTTTGACATTTAGGACAATTGGTTTGAGTACAAGGAGTAGCTCTCTTATGAGATTCCTCATATCCACACTTTGGACAAGTACAGATGTCAGACCCTAAGGGTCTAGCTTGACCTCTTCCAAAAAAAGCACCAATGCCTCTACCGAAGCCTCTGACGCCTCTTCCCAAACCCCTCCCAAAGCCTCTTCCTAAACCTCTACCAGTCATGGGTCCTGCTCCGAGTGGTCCTGTGTTGTCTAAATTTGGCATATTCATCTCCTTTCTTAAATTATATATGAATATATATTCATTATAACTATAAAAAAGTATTTGTCAAACTAAAACATTTATCAAAAAAAAGCTTAATGATGTTCGGCTGCTTCTGCCGCCATAGCCTCAACTTTATTTTCATGAATAGTCCCATCTGGATGATGGGCAGGAGAATAAATAGTGTACATCTTTAACATTTCAGTATCTGAAGTATTGATAATATTATGTTCAGCGCCAGCTGGAATTACTACACAGTCGCCGTCTTTAACTATATATTCTTGATCATTAATAACTACCTTGCCATCACCAGCTTCAAATCTAAAAAACTGATCATTTTCAGGATGAACTTCGCTCCCAATATCCTCACTGGGTTGAAGAGCCATCAAGACTAACTGGCTATTTGGTCCAGTAAATAAAACCTTTCGAAAAAAAGTGTTTTCAATTGTATCTGCTTCAATATGAGTATAAAAACCAGACATATTTATCTCCTTAATTATTTAATAACAATCAACTTATGTTACTCTAAAAAAAAATATAAAACAATACAGTTGCGGTTAGTTTGGAGCGTAATAATTTAAAAAATGTTCAATTTTATTTTAGATTTAATCTTTCCCAAATTTTGTATCGGTTGTGGTAAATTTGACACCCTTCTTTGTAAAAATTGTTATGAAAAAATTAATTTTTATCCTTTAACAATTCAGTCAGAAGTTCAAGATTGGTCTCTGGAAAAAATTATTGTCATGGCGCAGTATGAAGGAGTAATCAAAAAACTTATCATTGCTTTAAAATACCAAGGTGTAAAAAATATTGGTCAAACTTTAGCCAAAATAATCTATTTTACCACTAGTTTTCCTCGAGTTGATACCATTACTTCTGTACCACTCCATCGGAAAAGACAACTTCAGCGAGGTTTTAATCAAGCCACGGAAATTGCTTTAGAATTAAGCAAGCTTTCCAAAATTCCCTTTGCTGAATTACTAAAAAGAACCAAGCATTCTCAACCTCAGGCTAAAATTAGCGATAAAAATAAGCGACTTACGCATTTAAAAAATACTTTTACCATCAATCAAAAAATACTCAATATAGAATCTGTAATTATCATTGATGATGTGACTACCACCAGTACTACCCTAAATGAGTGTGCTCATGTTTTAAAACAGGCAGGAGTTAAAAAAATATATGGCCTAGCGGTTGCTCATGGAAATTAAATTTATTGCAGATTACTAACACAATAATAATCTTCATCACCAGAATCATCGTAATCACAGGCAGTATTATTGCTGTTGCCACTACTTTCTTGTTCTACCTGTGCGCAGATACAGTAAGAATCAGCATCGGGACAGGAAGGCACATAAGTATAAGTGCCACCTTTGGGATCAGTGGGAGTAATTCCATTCATATGAAGATCAACTGAATCCTGACAAACTGGACTTGAACCTATGCCTTGATAGTCTGTTTCCTCAGCATAAGTCTGTTCCAAAGCATCTTGCCAAGCTTTCAGATCTCCTCGACGACGAGCATCTCTGCCTCTTTTTTGGGCAGCAGTGAAGCCAACTGCGCTAATCGCAATCAAAATACCAATAATAGAAATCACCACTAAAAGCTCTAATAAACTAAAACCATTTTTATGCTTCATATACCTTCATTATGCTCATTAACCTGGTGGGTTGTCAATTCAAATGTTATAATATGGTACTTACGGGGATGTATTGAATCGACGTAATGTGCTCATTAACATCTGCAGACCGTCTTTGATTTATAGACGTTAAACAAAGTCAAAAAATAACTGTCACAGATACAGTTCAAAGCGCTAAGAATTGGGTTGCCGACATGCTCGATAAGAGTATGCCTCAAGTAGCCCCGGCTTACGCTTCAGCTAACGTTTTATACGCTTAAGCTGACATCTATGGGTTTAGTCTCACTAGCGCTGACTCATAGGTGAAACCTCAGTTAGTGTGACAGTGGATTATTGTTTGCCATGATCCACCTAAGACTTATGACAAACCTTAAGTAAAATCCGTTTGTTTATTCACGTTTTACTTAATATGAAAAATAAACTAAGTCTGTAGATGGTGTTCTTGCTCACTTGCGGACGCGGGTTCATTACCCGCCATCTCCACAATAACTAAAAAGAGCCCCTTTAAAGGAGCTCTTTTTTAAATGTTATCGATTTCTTACTTCTACTACTATCGTTTAAAATCTTCTAAACTGTTGCCCATGCCTTCAGCATCTACACCCATTTTTTTCATCACGTCTTCAAACTCAACATTTGTTGGTGGGACAAAAGTGCTGCTGGGAATATTTTGTTCTTTGCAATCATACTTAAAATCATCTACTTGGTGCTCTGCCAACTCCTGCTTCATGTCATAATTAGCCATTTCACCTTCGAACTCTTCTCCTTCAGATCTAGGTGTTTCTTCATCTGTGACTGGGTATTTTGAACCTTTTGTACTACCCTCAACCCACATGTAAGTCCACTCTTCGTCAGTAAGCACATATCCCATACCCTTACCTCCACCCATATTCGTGCCATAAGTTTTGGTTTTTTCACCCTTAGTCCAAGTTTCTATAGTTCCACCCTCAGAGGTATCCATGACACAATACATTGATTTACCTGCATCCACCATATTGGCAACTTTATCTGGATCATTAGCTGGAGTACTCGCCCCCTTTTTCGAACAACCACTGAACACCACAACCGATAACCCGACAACACCTAATGTAAATACTTTATTAACTTTCATAGAATTTCTCCTCTAATTTATCACTATCTCAGTATAGCAAAATTGATTCTATTTTAGTAATACTCTCATAGATGAACAATCGGAAAACATCAAGAACAATCTATATTATCGCCTTAAAAAAGAATTGCGCTAATTACCACTTCCTCACAACTATTCCTTAATGATTGGTCCATCTAAAATAATGTCGCCTAAATTTGGCATTGGAAAAACAACATGCATATTTGATTTTCTAACTGTGGCAGTAGCTGTTATGTCACCAATAGGAAAATAGGCTCTGCCTCCAGAATCTGGAGTAAAATTAGTGACATCGCCAGTATGATCGGATTTATATTCTCCATCTGGAAAATGCACTACCCACAACCACTCCCAAGCCCCAGTCCAATTAGCAGTCACAGGATTTTCTCCACAAGCTTTTAAACTCATCTTCATTTCCCAATCAGCTTGATTGTCTCCAAAAACATCGCTATCTTTCATAGTCATGTATGAAGTATAAATTTGACCTTCTTTCCAACTACCGCCAGTGCATTCGGAACAAATTTTATATGGCAAAGTTTCCACCACTGCGGTATCGATCTCACAGCATCCCACCACACACTCACCCATATTCCATTCACCATTCACAGCATCACAGGAATCATGTGCCATTTGCTCTGTTTTACAATCAAATTGACAACAACCAATTTTGCATTCATCTAGATTTTCACAACTACCTTTCACCCAATTGTGACCGGCAGATTGTTTACAAACAGTTTTGCCACTTTCACCACATTGAGGCAAGCAACAACCGACTGCATCTTCCTTTGAACCATCAAACTGTTCAATAATTGCATTGATAATTGATAAACTTTTTTTATCCGACAATTCACTATAAGCCTGGACAGCACCAGCTACTAACAACAAACCTATTACTGCTATAGAAATTTTTTTAAAGAGTGAAGACTTTTTTTGACGAGAATTTTTTTTCATAAAAGCAGTAAATATTACTAATTAAGTTTAGCATATTTATAACTCTAAGTACTAAATTGTTTAAGTCAATAGATCCATCGCTAGACCTCTGATTAAAAAAACTCTTCTCAATCTCATCTCCCCAAGTTATAATCCACTCCACTAAATGGTTCCACTTTTTGGACGCAGTGTCTACCATAAACATCTACCATTTTATTACAAAATAACTGGTAGTGAAGGATTTGTCCTCTCCCTTTTGAAAAAACTGACTAGAATTTCCATGGAATAAAATTTCTGGAGATATAGTATGGTCAATGGAGTTTGCTATTTTTAATAAAACATATAAACAAGCTGGACAATCTAAGTAATCATCACTTAACTTCAAAATTTCTTTTGATTGATTTCTTAAAATTAAATCTAGAGTTTCTTGATCTTTAGCCGCTGCTTCATCTGCATCCAAATAATGTGAAAAATCAGTAGATACAATCAAAATTGAGTTTTCTTTTTTAAAATCCTCACCTATATCAGCCACTAATTTATCTAAATCAAACTGTGAAACATATCTGGTTAATAAAATTGGAGAAATCTCTGCTTGGGGGAAATACTTCTTAATAAAAGACAGGTGCGTAGTTATTCCATGATCAGCAGCCACTATTTCTCCTTGATAAAAATGATTTGGAGAAAGCAAAATAATTTTTTGCGTAACAGCTAGATCATAACTAGAAAAACTTTGATAAAAAGTATCAAAATCATTTAGAAGAAGCTCGTAATGAGGAAAAACAACGGCCTTAGTAGATATAACTTCTGAGTTTTGTTTTTTGTTAGTAATCAAAACTAGAATAACTCCTAACAAAATAAAGCCTACGATTAATAAACTTAACCAATTTTTATTTTTCTTCTGGAAGCTCATTAACTACAATTTCCTTCTTAAATTTATTTAAAATTCTAGCTCGATTAATCCATAGTATGTAAGCTATAAATACTAACCCTATGACTAATCCTAAGGTAATTACATCCCATAGCAGTTCATTATCATCTAGGTTAACTAAGGCTTGACTATTATCTGTCTTAAGCATCTCCAGTTTATTCTTTCCATCAATAATTAGCCTTGTCGAATCACTCCTAGCCCACAGTTGTGGTTGTCCGGCATGTTTAATAATAGCTGGAGGTGTATCAAAAACACCCTGAGAAACTACCCTAGCTTTATATCTAAAAGTAGCAATTATACCGCTAGCATTACTAATTTTTAGTTCCACCCGTTGGCCGTTATTTTTTTGTCGGCTAATGTAGTCAGAATCTACACTATCAAATTCACCGTTATCCAAAGAGCCATCTATAGCAATTAGACCTGATGGTAGATAATCAATTATCTCTAAATCTCTTTCTCCTAATCCTAAATTCTTAACTTGTAACTCAACTACTACTAAATCGCCCACCTGAACTGGTCGATCATCTTTAGCTGCTGATAAATATTTTCTATCCATCTCTAAATGATGGCTTTCTTTTTCCAACTCCTTATCATAAATAAACTCAGTAGTGATCAATTTTGAGTACAGTGAAGCTTGACCAGTATTATTTATTACCACCCTCTCTCCTGAATCATTCTTAATCACTAGTTCTTTACTCACAATTGGGCTGGCTGCCAAAAATCCACTGGCTAATAATTGATCATTAGCCAATACTTCATAATTAGCTTGCTTGTCAGCAACTGCGTATTGATCAAAATAAGTTGCAATAGCTTTAAGTAATAGATGGGATGCCTGTTGGCCTCTGTTTCTATATAGATAATCTAAACTTTTTTCTATGACTTGCTGCTCGACTCCAAGCTCTAATAAAGCTAAATTTGCTCTAAGCGAAGCACTATAAACCCCACTAAAGCCATACTTATACAAAGAAGGCCAAGCTAGTTGTTCTCCATTCTCATACTTAAGCTCCATAACTTGCTTAATCCCAGTTTGGGCATCAGTAACACCATTTCGATAGTTAGCTAATATAGCTTTAATAACTACCTGCGAATCTTCATGTGACTGTAAAAAGAGTTCCTCTTTGGAAAAATTACCATCTTTAAATAAAGATAAAGCATACTGTCTTTCAACTTTATCTTCCCAGTCAGTTGGAGACCAACTTTGATAATAATTACTAAATTTATCTAAAA